>JAEIGA010010948.1_pt1 | contig 13761 bp, 9 predicted proteins | sample 9270691 | NCBI WGS metagenome assembly JAEIGA01 (sample SAMN17057246, study PRJNA624740) | gut metagenome | biome: biome; isolation source: fecal sample | host: Bos grunniens | place: China: Xizang | collected 2019 | reverse complement strand
GTAGGAATCTCATTTGTCGAGCGATAGTCGATAGGCAGCGTAAACTCAATCCAGCCATCGGTAGACTCCGCGAAGATAAGCTCGCCAGAGCCGATTACATCCTTACCCTTGGGGTTGAAGAATGTGCTCTCGTTCTGCGTGTTTACCACCACGGGGCACTCCTCGCTACCGCCATACTCTGCAGCAGTCCAGTTACCCACGGCAATGGCAATCTGACCCTCGTCGTTGTCTCCCTTCTTGAGGTCGGGGCGTGCCGAGGGCACCTTACCCACCTCGTCGATAACACCGCAGTTATACTTAACCCAGCCGTGAAGAGCTACGGGGCGTGCAGTGCAGGGGCGACCGAAGTTCACAAGGCCGTTAGTACCTACAAGGCCACCGAACTCACCTACGAAGAGGTTACCCGCAGCGAACTTACCGATACCCATGAGCGATGCCTTCTTCGACTGAAGCGATGCGGCGTACATGCCCTCGCTACCAGGGCGAACATCCGATGTAGGCTCTGTAAGCGTTGTGCCCGCAATGGCAGCGCCATCGTTACCAGTGTTCCAGTAAGGAGCAGAGTCGGCAAGGAAGGGGTAGACGATATTGTTGTTTGTAGACCACTCCTCGAAGCCAGCGTTAGGAAGGGCGTAGACATCCTCGGTTGTAACCTTCACTACCTCAGTGACATTCTCGCCAGAGTATGCCATAACCTCATACTCGGTGAGGGTCTCGAGCTCAGCAACACATGCCGAGAAGCTACCACCGTCAACAGTGACATCCTCAACCTCAATCCACTCCTGGGCGCCCGCCACGCGGTAGCGGAAGCCGAGATCGGAGTTGGCACGGCCATTAGCATAGAGCCAGATGCGCTTTGCCCAAGCATCTGCGCCTACGAGCTCCACCTCAAGGTCCTTCTTTATGATGCGGAGTGTCCACATCTCGCAGATGTCGCCGTGGTATGTCACCTCGATGTTACGCGCAGTATCCTCGAACGATGTAATCTCCATGGGGTCGGGCGAGTAGGTTGTAATCTCCTCGGGGCCGAACTTTGCAGCGAGAACCTTGACATTCGAGAGGTCGAAATCCATAGGCACATATGCCGTAGCGATGTGGCCCACGGGGTCTATCTCCGACTCACCAATCTGTCCCTCGATGCGGAAAGAGCGGTCGATATTCTGCTTTGCAGTGATTGTCCACTCGTAGTCCTGATACAACGACAGGTTTACATACAAGGGGTTACGCAAGTCGAATGTACCAGGGAAGGTGACATCCATCTCCGCGCCCTCCGTAACAACGACATTAGTAATATTTACCTTACGAATATCCGCAGTCTCCTTGAGTTCAAGCTCCACGGTGTGATCCTGAGCGTTTATCGCAGGAGCAGACTTAAGACCCTCGGCCTCGAGGCTCACAATATCGAGCTTAATAACGGGATATGGGATATCGTTCTCGATGCAACCACCGAGCACGAACATAAGGGCTCCCATGCCCAAAAGACGAAATATATTACGCATAACTCTACTTCTTCTTATTGTTCCACAAATGCGCCACAATGCCAATCTGAATATCGGTGATATTTACCTTGAAATTGAGGCTCGAATGGTCACGACGGCCAATAACATTATCCATAGCATCGAACTGACGAACATTGTTATAACGCAAGCCACCGATGCCCACCGTAGCTGTTACACACACCTGGGGGAAGATGTAGACGCCAAGGCCTGGGTTCACATTGAGCTGTGCTGCGAAGTTGCGGCTGCGCGATACATTTACAACATCGCCACCCGATGTGAAGCGCGAAGTGCCACTCTTAACCAAGAGCTCTGTCTCGAGGATTACACCCACGATGCCACGACGGTCCAAGCCGAGGTAGTTGCGGTGGAACAATGCCCACGAGAAGGTCTCGTTGCGAAGTCCAAGGTTCGAGATGCTCATACCCTCCAAGCCATCGGCGATAAGACCAAGGTCGAGGCTCGCATTGTCGATACCGCCATCGATAAACTGATAGCCGAGGCGGATACCAACGGCCATGTTATCGCGGTAGGCATATGCGAAGAATGGACGAATAGTGGTGCTACGCAAGCCGATATTGATGTCGTTAAGCAGAAGCATGACATCTGAATCCTCGGTCGAGATCTTGCCATACGAGGCTGTAAGACCGAGCATATACTCGCCCTTGAGGACAAACTTGTTGTCGCCAATATTGCGGTCAACACGCTGGCGCATAGGCAAGAAGCGGGTCTTTGTCTCGGGGGTTATCTCCTGAGCCTGAAGCGTTGCTACTGAAACTATTGCAGCAGCTATAAATAGTATTACTTTCTTCATAGCATTTGCATTTTATAGGTAGAACGATACGCCGAAGCCAACCGAGAGGAAGTTCAGCTTGAAATTCATATTCGAAGATAGGTATTCACCACTCTCAACCTGGTTCTTGAGCTGTGTAACCTTATCGACACCGATGCCGAAGACGCCAATCGAAAGCTCCAAGGCTGTGTTGTCAGTCACAAAGGCTACTATACCGGGCTGAAGTGCTATCGAGGCACCGAAGTTCTTCGAGTAGACACCCACATAGTTCTGCATGCCGTCAACAACGCCATTCTCTGCAACGGTGCGTGTCTGACCTCCCGAGAGGCTCAACTGCACCTCTGCAAAGACTGCAAAGCGGTTGCTGTGTCCAAGTGGAATGTAGGGACGCCAGAAGATTGTACCTGTGTAGGTGTGCTTGAGGCGATGGAAGAAGTCGATATTGATGTCTGTACCCGCCATCGAAAGCGATGCGTTGTCGAGTGCAAGCAACGAGCGGTCGTAACCAAAGCGCACACCGATAGCCATATTCTTGCTAATGGCATAGGCAATCATTGGGCTTACACCTACGGTATATCCCTCCGAATCGATGTTATCAACTACGAGAAGTTTGTAATCCTCGTTTGTGTGAGTAGAGTATGACGCCGTACCACCAAATATCCACTGGCCGCGTGGCACGAAGGTTGCATCCGTAGAGAAACCTCGCTGCGCACGAGCCTCATTGGGTGTTAAGACCGTTGCGACATCGTCCGATGACACAACCTCAACGCCCCCACTCTCGGCGTTCTGTGCCATTGCACCCATTGCTGAGAGCAAGGCAAGAAGTGTAATATAAAATTTCTTCATCAAACAAATATGGTGAGATAGTGGCCACTAAAGGCCACTATCCCTGTATTTACTAATAATTCAAGACGATATCGTCGACATACATCCACGAGCTTGTAGAACCGCAGAAGTAGTCACCATAGCCCGAAGGTGTGAACGATACAACGATCTTCTTGGGCTTAACACTCTTCATATCCTCACGATATGTGATGTTGATGGTCTCCTGAGTCCAATCAGCGCGTGAGTCGGTGCCCTGCAAGTAGCCGTAGGCGATGATACCATCGCGTGTTGCCAACGACTCCATAGTGAGGAATGTCGAAGTATCCTTAGTGTTCACGGCATAGGTAGTACCATCGGTGATAAGCACCATGATGGTGTACATATCTGTACCCGAAGCCTGTGAGCCCTGGTCGATAGTACCCTCGTTGTTCTTCATCCAGAATGAGAGGCTCGCGGGGCGTGCAGTGAAGTTGAAGTCACGACCGAAGGTTACGATACCATCCAAGCCATTCATCGCGAAAGTACCAGTGAAGAGGTTACCCGCAGCGAACTTACCAATACCCATAACCGAAGCCTTCTGCGACTTGAGGTATGCCGACTGTGTACCAGTAGAGCCTGGACGAACATCTTCAGATGGCTGTGTAAGTGTAGCACTCGCCATGTTACCACCCTCGTTACCTGTCAACCAGAATGCTACATCACCATCGCCATAGGGCAACCACCATGTAGGCTTGCTCCAACGCTCCATATCGCCGTTAGGAATCTGAGCACCTGCAGCGGTCTGGTGTGTGAGTGCCTTACCAACATCTGCGCCCTCAACAACGAGCTTATATGTGTAGTTCTTCTCTGCAGCGAAGTTAGAGCCTGCGGCAGTATATATGCCATCAGCAGCAGCTACAGCGTCTACCTCTGTCCATGTAGCGCCATCGGCCGAGTATGCAATCTTCACAGACGATGCGCTATCGATAACCGTAGCCTTGAAGGTTACATTACCAAACCAGAGGTCGTAGTCAGATGTTGCAAGGGGCATAACACCCTGAACAAGGTAGTTTACATCCTTTGTAAGCTTACCGCCATCAACATCCATGATGTGGAAGCTGAGAGCCTGCTCACCACCCGCAACCTGCGAGAAGAATGCCTCGCTTATGATAACCTTATACGAGAGGTCGTCGTTCTTCTGGATGGTGATACCCTCGGGAGCGTTGTTAAGAAGGTCGTACTCAACACCCGACACGGTCAATGTCATGGTCTCGATTGCAGCCAACGACGCAACATTGTATGTGCGTGAGTCGGTTGTAGAGAGCTGCTGCTCCGACAAGTCGAAGCCCTCACCAACGATTGTTGGGTCGGGAGAGAAGATGATAACATCATCAAACTCCTCGATAGACTCATCTACCGTAGCCTCGATGGTCAAGCCACCAGGAGCATCGGGTGAGTACTTGAGCTTAACGGTGTAGCGCACAGCAGTCTTAACATTCTCGATAAGGCCCTCCTTGACGATGTCGCCCTCAACGGGGTGAGTACCCTCAAAGTGCCAGTAGAGAGATGTCTGACCCTCGGGAAGCATGAAGTAACCCTCCTTAGACTCCTCATACTCCAACGCTGAGATGTCACCCTTAGCGATAGCCGTAGCGTCGTAAGCATCTGCCACAGAGACGCTTGTGAAGTAACCCTCAGAGAGGTTTGCAGCCACTGTAGCGTCATACTCCACAACTACAACAGTAGAGCCGAGAGCACAATCCACAGTTACGGGAGTTACGATGCCAGCCTCAACAGCGAAGTCTGCCTCGCCGTAGTAGTACTTAGAGTCGAATGTAGCCACGCAACGCTCGCCAACCTGAACCTTTGCAGTGTAGTTGCCTGTGAGCAACGACAAGTACTCAGGCACATCGCTCAAAGAGTCGTAGCGGCGGATGAGTGTCTCATCCTCACCCTCTACCTTGTAGATCTTGATTACTACATTATCGTCAGTCGAGACAGCAGCCTTTGTTGCTACGCCCAAGCGTACAGCACCCTCGCCAGAGGCCATCTCAACCTGTGTATCTGTATCCTTTGAACATGCCGCTACAACGAGCACCATGCTCAACAATGCTAATATCTTTTTCATAATAGACATAATCTTGTGGGGGATTTGTTATGCTACTCGAAGCGCATCATTACAGTCTTTGTAGTGACATTGCCCTCAGCATCAGTTACCGACATCTCGAAGTTGTGCTCACCTGCACCAAGCATGCTAAGCACACCGAGGAAGTTTGTAATACTCAACTGAAGCTCCGACTTGCCCAAAACATCATCACCTACGGGGAAGCCAAGGTTGCTCAACGACTCGAAGAACTGAGTGTCGTTAACAAGGCTGAACTCACCAGCGAGGCCTACGCCTGACAACTCCTCGGGAGTAAGCGTAGCAGAGATAATCTTAACACGGAAGTCTGCGATTGTGAGAGGTGCTGTTACCTCCAAGTCACAAGTCATGCCAGGAACATATGTCTGCTGCTTGTTGATGTCGTAACCAACCCATACAATCTGAGGAGCGACATTCTGGCCATACTTAACAGTAAGCACTGCGGTTGTGTTTGCTCCGTTTACATCTGTAGCTGTAATCTCGTATGTGTGAGTACCCTCGTACGACTTGAGCAACTCTGCCTGCAAAGCGAACTTGAGGCGTGTTGTTGTTGCATCCTTCGCATCGGTTGGGTAACCCATCATCTTAAGAATTGTAGCCGAAGCTGTGGGGGCACACAAGTCCTCCTCCAAAGCCATAATCTCAGAGTATGCCTTAACGAAGTCGGCGTTATCCGAAGCAACCTTTACAACCAACGACTTAAGCGCAGCCTTTGCAGTAACATCGATGTTGATGCTTGAGTTGAAGTTACCCTCAGCGTCGAACATGTCGTCAGTAAGCTCGAAAGCCTCTGCAAGGTCGTGACCCTCCCATGAGATTACTGGAGCGTCGCTATCGTCGGGAATAGCCTCCTCGAAGAGCGCAACAGAGGTGTCGAAAGTAACCTCCTCGTCGTATGTCCAAGTGTCGCAAACGATGCCGATAGTAGCAGTACCATCTGCAGCGTGCTGAACAACGACATTAATCTTACGCCACTGCGCAGCCTTAACATTCTTAATCTCGTTTGTCATGGTGATATCCTTAGTCTCACCTGCATAGCGGCAGTTGAATGTAAGCTTAAGGGTGTTTGTTGCAGCTACGGGAGCGAAGTAACCGCCACGAGTCTCCGAGAAAGCATACTCCAAAGCGCTATCCTCCAACTCAACGGTCATCTTTGTGTACTCCGCGTCGAGCTGCTCTGCGAGGTCTGCAGAGTAGGCAACAGTAACCTTGATATTTGCGAGCTTACATACGAGGTCCTTAACCTCGGTAGTCTGCTTGCGAGTGATGATTACCTCCTTCTCGCCAGCATATACGGGAGTCTCCCATGCAGCACCCTGCATAGCCTCTGATGACATAGAGACCTTATATACGCCACCATACAATGCGATTGCCTCTGCGGGGCGCTCGCCATACTTAAATGCTGCAACCTGCTCACCCGCCTGGTTTGTGATTACAACATCGAAGTTGTTGATGTCGATGCCCTCGGCACGGGTTGTGCTCTCGATGTTCTCGGTATCCTCCAAGATGGTTGCCTCCATGTTGTTAAGACACAAGTAACCGATGTTATTCTTCAAATCGTCCTCGTGGTCTACATAGTCAACCTTATCCTTGCTGCACGACGCCAACACAAAGAGTGAGGCGAAGGCAATGCTCATAATTCTAACTACTGATTTCATATCTCTACAATTATTATGCGTTTTCTGAGTTATCGTTAAGCTCCTGCTCAATGTCGATTGACTCTACAAGAGTGTCGTTGAGTGTGATTGTGAGTGTTGCACGACCAGCATTCTCAACATCGAACTTCACGGTGTGAACGGTCTGGGCCTTTGCCTCGTCGTTCTTGTACTCGGGGAGAGCGACCTCTGTACCCTCAGCGCCCGACTGATTAGGCTGCTTTACTGCAGTACCCGAGATTGTAAATGCTGCGGGAGCAATGAAGATGGGCTCTGCCTGTGCTGTAACATCGAACTCGTTGCCAGCAGCAGTTTTAAGCTTAAGGGTGTGACCACCAACGAAGTAGTTCTCGAAGGCCTCCGTTACCTCAACCTTCACCAAGGCATTTGCGATGCAGGCAGTAACCTCAACCTCGGTGTTCTGGCGTGGCGAAACGCTAAACTCTGCGCTACCTGCGAAGGCTGCCTTGTCGTAGCCCTCATCGGTCACATCACCTGCCTCTACGGTAGCCTTGTAGCGGCCATTGTGCAAGTAGTTGTCACCCTCGTTAAACTCTGCGATAGTGTCATAGTCAGCAGTGTAGGTATGACTTACGCCATCGATAGTGAGCTTAAACTCCTCGACTGCGGGGGTTGTGCAGTCAATATTGGCTCTTGTCTCATCAACCTGTGTTGCTACGGCACAGTTGATGACTACCTGTCCCTCACCCTCCATTTCGCTCTTTGGAGACTCATTCGAACAAGCCGAAAGTGTCAACGCTGCGAGCGATGCGATTGCGAAAAACTTTCTCATAATGATTTTGTTTAATTAATATTTTAACTCTTTCATATTATATATATCGGTAGTGCTGGTTGCTCGGGGGTTACTTTGCAATCTGCACCTTGATGTTATCCAAATAGACATTAACCTCGGCATTGCTGATACCACTATCCTCACACGAGATTGTGGGATAGAAACAGATGCGCGACTCACTTGTAACAGTGAACTCTGTACTATATGTTGGGAATGTCTGACCGAACGCATTGTCGCCCACGGTACTACTCATAGATTTTGAGAACAAGGTTGTACCGAAGTCCTCAAGTGTAGTTTCGTATGTTGAACCAAGACCCTTGGTACCTGTGGGGATACCATCGATAGGATTGTTTGCGTTGGTGTGTGTTGCAACAGCAATACCAGAACTTGTAACCGTCGACGAGCTATCCCCATGCTGATAGAGCGCTGCATCGAACTGTAACTTGATCTTCGCATCCTTACCTGGCTTGATACCATACGAACCGTTCCACAATAGTGGTGTATCCATACGACCATAGTGCGATGATGCGAATGTAATCAAAATCTTTACACACTGATAACGAGCATTGATGCGCATAGCACCTGGTTTGAGCCAGTAACGCGCAGCATTCCAGCCATTTGTAGGCATTGCACCGTCCAACGACACTCCAGGCTGCTCTCGTTCATTTGACGAGTATGAGTTGTTACCATAGCTCTCGCTCTCCGTCACATTCTCGAAGTTCTCAAACAGGATGTATGGGACATCGGTCGTATAGAAGTGCTCCGAGAAGTCGGTCATATCGCCCATAGGCACCTCTGCCGCTACAATAGCATTATCCGAATCAAAGACAAGTTTCCATGTGGTATTATCAAAAACATCCACATCAAATGTATCCGACTCAGCATATACCAAATACTTACCATTTTCACTGCGGTCGAATGTACCCAACGATGTGCCATCGGCTGCGAGTATTGTCACAGTATTGTACTCCTCACCAAGGAAGTTGTTCGCAATGGTAAACTCTGCCGCAGTGTAGTATGGATAGATCTCGGGGATAGCCATTCTAATGGGTGTGACATGACCCTTGACGAACTCCTTTGAGAGAGAGTATGACGCAGGATTAGACTTACGAACCTCACCCTTAACAAAGTAGTTGACCTCGCCCTCAACAGTGCCTGGGAGCACAAATGCCCAGATCTCGCTACCCGCATCGAAGCCCTCGGCGCTCTCCAACACTACGACATTCGAGGTGTTAGAGTAGACAGGCTCGGCATTGGGGTCAGTAATATCGAGCGTGATATCGCCCACAACATCATTGGGGAAGGTAATCTCCAAGCGGTAGAAACGGTCGCCATAGAGGTTGCGACCCTCGGGCACGGTGATCTTCACGGCGTGCATCTGGTGGCGCATGATGGTGTTAAGCTCCACGCTGTGGGTTGCAGAGAGTGCCGAGGCCGTAGCTGGCTCAGCAATCATAATGTCGTACTTACCATCATAAGCACCCGACTGAACAGACGACACCGAGTAAGTAACCTGTGTGCCATTAATCGAATTGGGCTTGGGGTAACTCAAGAAGTATGTGTAGTCACCCTCCGCCATCTCACTGATGTTTGATACGAAATATGCCTTGTCGTACTCGGGGCTAAAGTAGCGCATAGTGAACTGCGTATTCTCGAAGGTGTAGTTACCCTCCGAGTTCAAAGCCCACACCGAGAGTTTGTCGCCCTCTGCCCATCGTGTCGACATGCCATCGGGGCCGATAGCCGTGCGCGTAGCCTCCATAGGCATCACAAATCCAACCTCCTCAATCTGCTCTGATGGATTAACTGGGTTATTGTCTGCCTCGCTGACACACGCCACAAATCCCAACGCCACAACCGCCAACAAGGCCAACTTCTTAATAATCTCCATAGAAAATATCTCCATTTTATTTTTAATCGCGACAAATATAGGACAAACTTTTTCATTCGAAAAATAAATTCAACGAAACGCCCCATTTGTAAAATCAACAAGTTGCAACGCCAAACAAAATGAGTGCGACCTCGAAGTTTGGTCAAAACCCCGAGGCCGCAGCCCTGTTAATTATAGTTATTTCGTTTTTTAGTCTACCCTACTACTTGCGCTCGAAGGTCATCTTCGAGGTGCGCACTACGGGGCTCTTCTCGACCTGCACGCCCTCAGCCTCAACGCCGTTAAGGGTGTTGCAGCCATCGTTTACCACCATGCTCTTAAGCGACATCGACACAGCACTTGTGCCACCCAAGTAGTAGTCCACGAACTCCTGAGCATCGCCCGCACCCTCGCGAGTACAGATGAAGCGCTCACGATATACGGGGCTTGGGTTGTCGTCGTAGTCGAATGCCACGGCAGCAATCATCATCTCTACATCGTACGCGCCACGGAAGTATGCTGGCGACCAGTATGCACCCACATTGTAGAGGTTGTCGATAAGGATGTCGTCGCTATACTTTGCGGGATCCTCCAAGCCCTCCTGGTATGTGAAGATGGTGAAGAGATAGCCCGAGCAGTCGCCCTCAATCTCCACGGTCATGGGCAAGATAACCTGACCCTGGTAGTTGCTGAAGTAGTCGGGATTGATAGCGTAGACCTCGTCGCCATCGTAGTAGGCATCGAAGCCCGCCGTAATCTTGATGTCGGCGATGATGGCAACCTCGGTTCTGAACTCGCCACCTGTGCGCATTGTACCTGTGTACTCGAAGCTATCGGGGTTCATAGGTATAATCACGATGTGATACTCCGTATCGGGCTTGAGCTGCGAGAGGCGGCTCGATACTTTACCCTGCGCCAACTCGTAGTAGCTAAACTCCCAATAATCACCATAGTAGGCGTTATTGTAGGTCTCCCAGATGTAGTCCTTAATCTCCTCTTCGCTCATCGAAGCCTCGAAGACATTCCAGTAGTACCATACGCTATAGTCGGTTGGGATAATCGACACGCGGGCCTCGCGGTCGTCAATCTCCGTAATCTCGATGTTGTACTGGCACGCCTCAATATCGCCAGCTGCCGCGGTGGTGATATTCTTGCGCACAATCTTTGTGGTCAAGGTACCCGCCTCGTAACCGAAGAGCAACACAGCGTAGTTGGTATCGGCCTCCAAGCCGCTAAATGTACCCTCAATAGGGCCATTGAAGAGGTAGTTATAGAGGAACGATGTGCCATACTTACCGAGGATATAGTTGAAAATCTCGGCATCATCACGCAACTTAGCAATCTCCTTCGCTGAAATTGCGAACATAGCGTATGGGTCGTCGTTGGTTGTCTCCACCTTGACATAGAATGTAGACTGCGTGATGTCCGAAATCTCCATCGAGAGCTTATTCTCTGACGCTGGGATAGTGCCAATCTCGAACTCCTCAAATGATACATCGCTCAGGCGCTTACACTCCTCATTCCACTTGAAGGCAAAGGCGATGTACTTAGTTTTTGCCATGCCCTCGAACTCGTATGCCGTAGCGAGGTAGTCGGTGTTGTACTCAAAGGTCTCGGCAAGGGTATAATCCCACGCCGCATAGTCCTCAACCATGTCGGCAATCACGGCATCTGCAGCCGCGTTAATATCCTTGCCGTAGAGGGTCTCGTAGTCCTCGTAGGTGATAAGGTTATTGTAGTATGCCACGCCCTCGTGCGAAGGTGTAATTGCGATGTGGGCAATGGCGCGATTTACGGTGATGTCGAAGTCGAAAGTCACATCATTTCCCGCATAGGGCGCCTCAGTCTTGAATGCCTCATAGTAGAGAGATGTGGTCTTTTCGCCCGCAGCATTCATACCATAGATATAGACTACATACTCCCACTCGGGGTCGAGTCCTGCCATGCGGATATTAGAGTGCGAGCCCGTGCTAAGGATAGTAGATAGGTACTCCTCGAGTGTCACGCCACGCTCCTCAGCCATAGCGATGTAGTAGCGCATATCCTCGCTAAAAACCTCATCCTCGCTCATCTGGTCGAACCAAATTTTGTCGACAATCTGGCCAATCCATGTTGTATTATCACTGAGCGTCGTAACACTAAATACAACAGCCGTAGCCTCAACATCCTCAACCTTTAGAGCAACGGGGGCCTCCCACGCCTTCTGGTTGAGTGTCAACGACTTCTTGTCGCTGCCATAGCTAAAATTGAGTGTTGTAGCACGCTCCTCGCCGCTATCGTTCTTTGCTACTGTAACATCGACAAACGATGCAGCGACAACATCTACCGATACCCACTCTGCATCACACGCCACCTCGAGCGACACGCCCTCTGCGGGCTTCACAATCGAGTAGTTGATGCGGAATGTATCGCCCTCGGGCTGCGCCTCGAGCGACTCTACATAGAGCGTAATATTACTAACCTTTGTATCTGGCTCCTTCTGGCATGACACCAACACAAAAGCGAGTGCCATGACCACGGTCATCACACTACGCACGAAAGAAATAAATCTCATTTTTATCGTTTTTTAGACTCAATTACCGCATCGATATAGGCCTTAATCTTTGGAGCGGGATCCTCCCAGCCCTCGGGCTTGATGACCTTGCCATCCTTGGGGTTGTAGTGGGGTTTGCCATCGGGCCATAGCTTCGCCATGTTGGCCTGCTGAACGATTGAGAACAACTCATCGGCCTCCAAGCCCATCTCGACCATTGTGCCGAGCGCGAAGTACATAAGATCGATCATAGCGTCGGCCTGCTCGTAGATGTCATCGGCGATGAGGAACTCGGCAACCTCCTCCTGCATCCACTTAGCACGCGACAAGGCGCGCTTCTTATCAATCATCTTGGGCTCCGCAGCCACAGGATGGCCAAACTTCTCGTGAAACTCACGAACATCATTCCACTCTTTCTTCATAATTATTTATCGTTTTATGTTATTCACTGCTACAAATCTTCACCATTAGCCTTATTATATCCGTTATCATAATACATGGTTATGTAGTACTCATTCCTAAACTCACTAATTGTAAACCAAACACACTTCTTTTCAATATGTTCAACCAACATTTCGTCTATAACAGACTCTATATCAAATGACTCATTTCTAATTTCTTCTTCAGTATATTTAGTTAAAAGTTCTGAATAAAACTCTTTGAAAAGTACAGACATATCCTCCTCTGATTCAGGAAGCTTCTGATAATAACTTGCAATATATTCCTTGCTGTTAACAGTCATTTCATAACTTACATCTTCATTATCTGGAATTGTACAATCCTTTAAGGAAATGTAATTTTCATTATTTTCGAACTGATGACACAAGTTATTGAATTGTCTCTTTATCTGTGCTTTTGTAACAGTATTTTGGTAACCAACCATTATTCGATAAACCTTATTATTATTTGTTACTACATGCACATTGACAAGATGTCCATTAAATTCACCTTGCAAGACATCAGAATAATAATCAGAACTAACAAAACCCTTGTCTTTAAGTTGTCTAATCATCTCTGATTTAGACCCATCTACTGGAATACCTAAAAATTTTGTAATATCACTCTGCGCATATGAAGACATAGAAGTCAATAGCAGAATTATCGCTAGTAAAATCTTTTTCATATAATGCTATATTTTTATCATATTATGTTATTACAACCACTATCTTCTTGCAAAATTAACAAAAAAATTGCACTTTTGCAAAAATATTAAACATGTTGATTATGGCAATAACCATAAAAGCAAAGTTCAAGTGTAGCTCCGAGAAGATTTCGCAAGTGCCCAAGGATGACCTTAAGGATATAGCCTTTATCGGCCGAAGCAATGTAGGTAAGTCGTCGCTCGTAAATATGCTCACGGGCGTAAAAAACCTCGCAAAGGTGTCGGGAACACCCGGCAAGACGAAGCTCATAAACCACTTCCTTATAAACGACAGTTGGTACTTGGTTGACCTGCCAGGTTATGGCTACGCCAAGGTGTCGAAGACCGAGCGCGGTGAGTTCTCGAAGATTATAACCGACTATGTCCTAAAGTGCGAGAAGATGCACTTCCTGTTTGTGCTCGTAGACTCGCGCCTCGAGCCCCAGAAGATAGACCTCAAATTCATCGAGCTCCTCGGCGAGAATGGCATACCCTTCGGCATCATCTTCACCAAGACCGACAAACTATCTCAG
>JAEIGA010010947.1_pt1 | contig 13761 bp, 18 predicted proteins | sample 9270691 | NCBI WGS metagenome assembly JAEIGA01 (sample SAMN17057246, study PRJNA624740) | gut metagenome | biome: biome; isolation source: fecal sample | host: Bos grunniens | place: China: Xizang | collected 2019 | reverse complement strand
ATTCGGCTATTTGGTCTGTTAAGTCTTGGTTTTGGTTTAGTCCTTTTTGTGCTCCCTGGTTAATAAGTTCATAGGCTTGATCGGCTGTTATACCGAACTGATCCATTAATGAGTTTACACCTCGTATATTTTCTTGAAAGTCCATTCCATATGCATCTTCTAGCATATAGGATTTTTCAACAACACTTTGTAACTGCTCTTGAGGTAAATCACCAAGGATGTTTGATACAATTCGCATTTTATCAGCTATATCAACATAATCTTCTCCATAATTGTTATTATGAATGTTTTGTAGTACTTCCTGGTATTTTTGTGTTTCCTCAATTGATTTACCAGTTGCACCAAGATATTTATGTACTGCTTCTTCTAAACTAGCAGCACTTGTAATAGCAACACCTAAACCAGCACCAGCAGCCGCTGATATACCTGAAAACTTCTTACCAGTATCTTCAATCTTTGTACCTAATTCTTCAACCTTTTTTCCAGTAGCTTTTAATTGTTGTTCAGATACACTACCAAACTCTTTCATCTCATCTTTTAATGCTTTTAATCTTTGTTCAGTAACTACTATTTCCCTTTGAAAATCTCTAAATTGTTCGGCTGTAATTTCGCCTCTATCAAATTGTTCTTGAACTTGAGCCTGTGCTCTTTTTAAAGTATTTAACTTATCTTCAGTAGCACTTATTGAATCAGTTAATACCTTTTGTTTTTGAGTTAATAATTCTACATTAGATGGATCTAATTTTAAAAGTGTATTAATTCCCTTTAACTCACCTTGTAGTTTCTTACTTGAACCTTCAGCACTTTCTAAAGCCTTACCAAGTTTGGTTGTATCCCCATCTATTTCAATTGTTATTCCCCTAATTCTACTTGAAGCCATATTATCACTTCCCTTCTTTTGGGCAATAAAAAAACATGATTATTTTTGAATCATGTCTAATAAGTTAATTTTAAATAAGTCTTTATCTGAATATCGTTTAGAAGCCATTACATCCTCATATATAGGTTGTCTTTCTGATAAAATATCAACTGGTGTAAGTATATCAAGCATAACAATTTTTTCTCTTTCATAAACCATATAATGTAATTCAAAATCTCCATACTTTTTTGAGAAACAATAATCTGTTGGTAATTTTAATTCATAAGTTTTTGTTCCTTGTGCTTGATTAGTAGAAACAACTTGTCCTAAGAAATTACCTTCTTTTAATGCAGGATAGATATTAGAATATAATTTTTTGTATGCTAACATGTTATATTTTTTTAATGTACTTTCTAATTTTTTAAATTCATTTTCATTTACATATTCAAATAAATAAGCCTCTTTCATAGTATTTTACCTCCTTCTAGCAAACAAATTATCATTTGCTAATTAAATTTTAACATAATTTACCAACTAAATAAAGTAAGGAGGAAATAAAAAAGACTACTTATGTAATCTTTGTTATAATTATATTAATTGATAAATTGTAATTTATCTAATTCTAACATCACAAATATGTATTTTATAATTTGTTGCATTTTCTGGCATATCAAAAGATAACTTTCCAAATTCTTCTGTTTTTCTCATTTGGTTATGTATCCAATCTTCTTCTACATCGATTGTTTTACCATTTTCATCAAAAAACACACAATTAAAATGGATTGTAGAAAAAATAAAATTAGTTTTATTGTTAATTTTAACTTTCACTTTTAATCTATCTTTAAATTTATCTATTCGATTTTCTTGTGTAGCATTTATAATCTCAAATTCTAATAATAAATCAATACAAGGAAGCATACTATCTTTTATTTCTTGCAATGCTAGATAATCAAATTTACTTATTAATTCTACTGGTAAGCAAATAATATATTTAGCCTTTAATGTTTTTTTTACTTCTTTCGCTACTATTCCAACCAATCTTTCAATAATTATCCCAATATTTTGTGTTGTTACGACATCATAACCTAATTCATCGCATAATTGAGCTGTCTTACCTTCGGATAAGGCTATTAATAATTGTTTTTCGCATTCCTCCTTAATATTTAAGATCGATCTTTCTGTTACTTCTTCTTCAGACGCTTGTTTATTTTCGTTTTTTAGTTCCATAAAACATGAGGTCCTTATCTCAAATGTTTCATCTTCTGACAAATTATTAACTACAAAATTATAAGTTTCACATATCAGTTCTTCTATAATATTTTTTAAATTTTCATCATCAAAATTATCCATATTAAAATTACCTCCTAACAAACAAATTACTATTTACTCATTTGTCTAAATACTATTTTAACATAATTTTCCAACTGAGTAAATAAGGAGTGTATATGAAAAAGAAGACTAACAATATAATTGTTAGCCTTTGTTCATCTTCTTTCTTAACTTATTTCGTTCAGGATCAGTAGTTTCAAGTCTTTTAGCATTCTTTAAGTACTCAATACCTTCTTCAGATAAAGAAGAATTATAAATGAACGCTTCCCTTAAGTAAAACTTAAACTCAACTACATCAAGTTCATCAACCTCAAATAAAGGTATATTTAAATACTTTGATATTGTTTTTTCTTCTACAGTTTCAATAATATATGGGTTTTCCTTACCATCCTTTTTTCTAGGATAATAAGGAATTTCTAGTTTTTTTGATTAACATTCTCCATAACCCAATTATAATAACCTTCAAAAAAAGCAATTAGAGCAGCTAAATCTAAATAGTCCTCAATGGCATCAGAAGTAAACTTCTTACCTTCTTTATTCTTAGAAATAGCAATTTCAGCTGCTTCATAAAGATTATCAATATCAGATTCATCTAGACTTTGATTACTCATGCTTTTGGTTAAAGCAAGTACTTTTTTTAGTTGCTTTCTTTTTGGTGGTTCAATATTAACAACTAAATTTTCATCTAACTTAACTTCATAATATCTTGATTTATAAATAGATAAGTCTAACATTATTTACCCTCTTTCTATGCAGTAGCATCAATTTCTTCTTTAATAATAACAAGTGTACCTTCATCATCTAACTTACCTGATACAGCACTAAATTCAGCATCAATAACTGTTTCAGCATCAGCAGCAAATTGTAAAGTAAAGCCGCTTGTATTTTGTCCTACAATTGTAATTCTAACATCACCATCTACTGGATCTTCATGTACAAAATGAATAATATAATTCTTACCATCATCATTAGCAGTACCACCAATTTTAACAGTACGAATACCATCAGTTTCAGTTACTCTTGCAGTACTACATAACTTTTTAAGTACTTGACCATTCCATGTCATAATACCACTAATAATTTTAACTTCTTCAGTAGTTAATTTTCGTTTTGATACCATACCCAAATCATCTTTGGCATCGTAAAATTCACCAGTATATTCAAGTGAAGCACCGCCTTTAATCCATGCAAGTCTATTTTCTTCTTTTTCAATAGCTGTATCTTCAGGTAATGTTCCAGTTGATGGAAACTCTAAAGCATATAACTTACCACTACCAAGTGTAATTGTTTCATTTGTTCTTTTAGGCATATTTATTTCCCCTCTCTTCTAATCTTCTCTAAAAATGTATCTAATTCATAAACAGTTACATATAAGCCTTCATCTTGTAACCATTCTCTATTTTTAATAAAATGTTTTTCTTCCTGGTTTAAGAAGTCTTCAATAATTGATTCATTTACAATATCAATAGTTTCACTATAATGTTCAAGTGTAACATTATGCTCAATGATATTATTTCTTAAATCTGCTCCCCTATAAACAGTATCATCAATGAAAATGTTATAAGGTAAAGGAGGCATTTTCAAATATCTTAATTCCTTGATTTCCATACCAGTACCATTTTCAAACCAAGATTTAATGTCCATTATCAATAACCTCCCTTATCTTATTTTCAAAGTCATTTTCTAATTTATTATAATTAGGTGTAATAAAATCATTGGCCCTAGTTCTACCACCATTAGGTGTTGCATGTCCATTTTTAATTAAATGAGTAAGCCTATATTCAGGATCTTTTACATACCATGTATTAACTTTTCTATTAGGATGATTAAGTGTAGTTTTACTAGTTATGTTTTTATAAAACTTCTTCCTAGTTCCTTTTGGTGCATCCTTTTTTGTATCATTAACAAACTCTTTCATACAATCATCATTAGCCTTTTTTATACCTTCTGTAACAGCTGCATTGTATAATTTAAGTTCATTATTAATTTCTTCACTTAATCTATCAAATGGTATAGTTCTTGCCATTATACTCACCTATAATAGTTAATTCATTAGTATTCTCACCATAACGATCCACATTTTTAATATCAAAAAAACGATTATCATATAAAACCCTATACACTTCAGTATTAAAGATAATATCCTTTAAAGCATTACAATATCTAACTTTAAAATTAAAAGATGAATTACTAATATTACTTGAAGCATTTTGATATTCCCTTCCACCTACTTTATTTACATTAGCATGTGTTTTAAAATAATCTTCAAATACTTCAGTACTTAAATTAAGTTTCTGAATTAGTATAGGTCTATTATAATTAGCCATCGCTTCTAGCCTCGCATTGAAGTTGTAATATAAAATCATTTCTCATATTTTCAATGGCTTTATTCTCTTTAACACTATATGAACCTCTATCATACAAATCCTCAATGATAAAAAGAGCTAATTGTTTAGCTCTTTCATCATCTGATGGATATTCATCACCAATAGCACCTTTTAAATAACTATCAGCAACCAATATATATTTTTCTATATTTCTATTAGAAATATCATCATCATAATCAATTCCAAGATAATCCTTAACTTCCGCTAAAGTTACCATTATAATAACCTACCTTTATTAAACTGATGCTGCTACAGTAATATATCCATTAACAAATGCATCTGCATCACGAGTTACAACATCATCTCTTTGAATTGCTCTAAATAATGTCATATCATCTTCAAATGCATTAATAGCAGTATCACCAGAACCTACAACAGCAACATTTGAAGTCATAATGTTTAATTTCTTTCTATCGAAGAATTTAATACCTTCTTTTAAATCACCAATAATAAATGGAACTTTATTAGAAGTTGTTGGTATATCTGCATTAGGGAATACTTCAACTGGAATAGTTGTAGCACCAGCACATAAAACTAGTTTCATTGGATCTGCTGGTGATGGTTGTAATAAATAATCTCCATTTCCATCTTTTAATGTATCAAGATATTGTAAACCATCATCATTTGTAACAATTACTGATGTAGGTTTAAATGCTTGACCTAAAGTTACATTTAATGCTTTCTTAATATCATCTAATCCAGTTAATTCAGTTTGAGCTTTAGTATTAATAACAGCAAGAATTGATTTATTATCTGTAACTCTACTATCATCTGCTATCCATTGAGTTAATTCATTGTAGATATTAGCATCGCTATCTTCAAATAATTCATTTGTTACTGGATAAATACCTGCTCTCTTTTTAATTCCAAATTGATATCTATCATATTTAGGAGTTTCTTTTTGGCCGATTGCTCCTTTTTCACCAACTACATTAAATCCAGTTAATGAACTTCTCTTTTTATAAGTTCTTGCACCACTCATTGTTGAAACAGTTTCTACAGAAACTAAATCTTTTAAAGATTTTTTTGCTTCTTTTAAATGTTCAATATCAGTTAATACATCTACTGGAACTGTATAACCACCATCAGTATCAGTACCAACAGACATAGTATTTCTAATTTTTTTGATGTTATCAGCGAATGCTTTTACTTTATCAACTGTTTTTGCTTTTGCTACTACTTCATCAGTTACTTCTGCTTTTTCATTAGCAAATAATTTTTCTGCTACTTTATATTCTCTTTCTAAATTTTCAATTTCTGCAATTTTACTTTCAGCACCTTCCATATCTTTTGCTTCAAATGCTTTAATTGCTTCTTCATTTAACACTTCAATTTGTGCTTTAATTTCTCTCATTTTTTTATTCATTATTTATCCTCTCCTCTTTCCTTCATATTTTTAATAATTAATGAGTTTCTAATCAAACCAAGTTTAGCCTTGATTTCTCTTTCTTTTGATTGGTTATTTTGTACATTTTCTTCTAAATTTGCTTCATTTTCGCTAGTTTTTGGCTCATTTTCGCTTAAAACTGGCTCATTTTCTTCATTTTTTGGTGAATTTTCCTTATTTTCTAATGAATTTTTAATAAATTCAGGTACATTTTTGTAGTTTTTAAACAAATTACTTTTAATACTTGCAACTGCTACTTTTTCTTCATCTAGCAATGTAACATTAAAATATTTGTCCATATCACTAGCATTTAGCCAAGTTTCTTCATCAATTAACCTTTTTATTTCATTTTCGCTAGTTTTAGCCTTTCCCATGTACATAGGCATCATTACACTATCTTCAATCTTATTAAGTGCATCTATTGTTTTTTGCATATCATTTACATTTCCAATAGCAATTGACATAGGTTTATGAACCATAACAACACTATTTTTATATAGATTAATATGATCTGCTACCATCATTAAGAAAGAAGCAGCACTTGCACTTAATCCATCAACATAAGCATTTATTGTTGTTCCATTTTGTTTTAAACGGTTTAAAATGCTTATCATTGTTGAAGCAGCAAACACATCCCCACCTGGCGAATTAATGTACATATTTAGATTTTTGATGTTTCCTAAACTATCTAATTCTTCCTTAAACTCTGTTATTACTACATCACTTTCAGAACCAAACCAATCATCACGTTCTGATACTATTTCGCCATATACATAAAGATCGGCATCAGATGAAGTTATGTTTTTGAACTCATAAAACTTTTTCATTATTCATCACCTCCTTCATCCTCTATATCTAAAGGCTCAGTAGAACCATTAGAACTATTTTTATATTGCATACCAATTTGACCAACTTTAATTGTTGAACCATTTCCTATTAATTCATCTCCACCTTCTTTAGCTTCTAAATCTAAATATGCTCTTGCTTCATTTGGTGTATATAAAAAACTAGAAATACCTTTTGTTAAACTTTCTACTTGTGTTTTAAGATCTGCTCTTAATAACATTCCAGTATTGAATTTAAAATAATAACCTTGTTTTATTTCTTTATCACTTAACAATTTAAAATTTAGTTCCTCTTCATATTGTTTTAATATGAACAACAATGTATCAACTAAAAAAGCCAAGTTTTGAGCTTCACTAGAAGCATAGCTCGACTTTGAATAATCATTTATTTGAACTGGTTTTATTCCAAATGCTGCTGCAATTTGTAATGCACTATACTTTTTAAGTTCTAAAAATTCATTATCACCTAACTTTGTATTTAATGGTGTTAATTGTGTTCCTATTGGAATTGGAACAAGTCCTTTTCCTGCATCAACTTCACCTTTTGCATATCTTTCAATATTCGTTAAGAAATGCTTAACACTTTCATCTTTTAAATTTCCTGTATATTGAACAACTGCTTTTGCAGTAAAACCACTATCATATAAAGCATTTTGCATTTTTTGAGCTTTTTGATTTCCTTGAATAGTTGAAGCAAGTATTTTTCTTACTGCTAAACCTTCGATTCCATCATCACTTGTTATAGAAGTTTTAAAATGTAATATTTCTTCACTAGAAAATTGTAGTGTTTTTCCACCATTACTATATAAATACCAAACATCAGGAACTTCACTTAATAGTTTTGCATCATCATACCATATTTGCATTTTGGAACTATCTAATACAACTAACTGTGTTTTTTCACCATATCCATCAATTAAAGCATAAGCATTCCCATAATGATTTCTGTGTTCTTCTATTTTCGCCCAAAAATTTGTTGAGGTCATAAATCTATTTGGTCTATTTCTAACCACATTATAAATTGCTTTATCAGTAGCTTCTATTACACCCTGTTTTTTTGTCTTTTTATACAATTTAAAAGGTAGTTTTCCTACTGACTCACTTAATATTTTCAAACAAGCAAAATATGTTGCTTCTGCTTTTGCATCATCATCCATATTTTTATCTATCCCTAGAAAATCTGCTAGTTTATACCACTCACTTAAATCAGCAGTATTTTTTACTTTCTTAAATCTATCGAACAATTTCATTTATTCACCTCCTTACTGTTGATTCTTTGCAACAGATTAGGCTACAAATCAACACCAAAAGAATAAAATTCAATGTCACAATTTGCATCATGAGAATTTGCATTAGTTATTTTTAATCCATTTTTAACACTAAATGTTATATTAGCCCATTCTGATGCAGGATTTTCATTAGTGTCTATTACTGCAATATCAAATGGTTTAGGTGCTCCCCTAACCCATCCTACTGCTATTATTCTAAAACAATTAGTTCCTGATACTTTTAGTATTCCTAAACCATTAGTAAATTCTAGTGTTACACTTTGATCTTTAGTAAGAGTTGCCGAATACAATAGTTTAAGTCCACCAGCATCTCCACTTGTTCCACTTGTTCCACCTGTTCCACCACATAAGCATAGTTCTCTAAGATATGCTTCTATTCTTGATTGAGGTTCTATATCTGGCACACAACCATCAAGTAACCCTTTTAAAAAAATTTCATTTCTACTTTCTTCCATTATTCACCTTCTTTCTATTTTAAGGTACAAAAAAAGGACTTATTTAGTCCTATTTTTTTAGATATTCAATTGCTTCTTGATGTCCTTTTCTCGCTTCTTCTTCTGTTTTATATCTTTCTTGATATTCTAAAAAGTCACCAGTTTTTTCTTTATATATCATTGTTTCATATGTATAACCAAGCATTTCAATAGCTTCTTCATTATGTCCTACATCTACAGTTGATACTATAAACTTACCAACTTTAGTTTTTAAGTCAAATCTAGTTTCATAATCAAAATCCTTTCTAAAAATACCCATAAATCACTTCCTTTGCACCATCATTATATTACAATTATTTCCTTTTTTCTACAAAAAATGTGTAAAAAATTGTAAAAAGTCTCGGTATTTCTATAATTGAAAGTAATTTATATATGTAATTATCCATGCCAATTCATAGCCTCTAAATATTTATCCATTTCTGCCATTACATCAATATCTTCTTTAAATTTCATATATGCTACATGTGCATCTATACAAGCATCAACTGGATCTATTCGTTTACTTCTTGCTTTTGGTTCTTTGTCAACTTTAATTTCACCAAATGAATTAGCAACTATCTTTGCATTACTAAAACTCCAACTTAACAATTCGTTATGTTTGTTATATTCAACATTCCCTGATTTAACATTTAACTGCATGTCTACAGTTGCATCATTTAAGAATTTAGCACTTTGAGTTATTTCTAATAAAGGAATACCTAACTCTTCTAAATCACTTAAAAAACCATCAGCATTATGAGGATCATAACCAATGGCTTTAATGTTTAATTCATATTCCTCTATCATCTTCTTTAAATGTGAAATAATAAACTTATAATCGTTCTTATATTCAGTAACTCCACCAGTTACAGTTATTAACTCATTATGCTGCCATATATCATATGGTGCTAAATCAGTTTCAATATGTTCTTGTAATCTACCTTTTGGCATAAAAGAATGAGAATATATATAAAACTTATCATCATCAGGAAATTCTAAAGCAATGCTTGTTAAATCTCCACCGCTTGACAAGTCAATACCACAATAACAACTTTTCCCTCTATAATCCTCTAGTGTTTTTGTAGTTCCGCACTCTTTCCATTTTTCCAAATCTATAAATTGTGTATCTTCATCTCTTGCCCATTTATTTAATCGTTTAGTAATGAAATCTCTTAAATCGCTACCACCCATATCTTTAGCAGTTTTAGCATCTTGCCTTAATGTTTCAAGGCCTTTTTCTGTACTTGCTAAATATGGATTGGCTTTAATCCAATTTGTTTCATCCCAAATATCATCTTCTTTATCAAGGGCATATATATCAATAAAAAAATCTTCCGCTTCTGCTGTACCTTCTAAAACTCTTATAGCATAACTATCCATCTCATAACTAAAGCTTTCCGGACTTATATCAAATCCTCTAGTTGTAATCATGCTCACTAATGTTTCATCTAATGCACCAGTACCATTATAAATTGCTTTATAAATTCTATTATCTTTATGTTGGTGTATTTCATCTATTGAACTAAAGATACTTCTAAAACCATCATCTAATCCTGCTTCTTTTGACAAGGCCTCAATAGTTGAATTAGTTAAGTTACATATGATTGTTGATTTATAATCTTTTACATCAAATAATTCATTTAAATCTTCATCAATCTTAATGAACTTGGCCATCTCTTCCCAAGCAAGTCTAGCTTGTCTTTTCTTTGTTGCTACTGTAAACAACTTACCATAGTTATAACCACTAAAATTGCCTATGTAAGTACCTATGATTCCATTTTCAAAGGTCTTTCCGTTCTGCCTTCCCTCTGATTTATAACTTCTTCTAAATCTTCTAAAACCTTTTTTGTTTTTCCAACCAAATCTACAACCAATATCAAATATTTGTGATCCGATTAGTTTAACCGCTCTAGGTTTTCCGCCCTCTGCAATTGTTAGTGTTTCGGCATAATCAAGAACTCTTTCACTCGCTTGTATATCCCAATAGTAAGGAAATTCAGTAGTATTTTGTCTTTCTAAATCGTTTAAATGTCTTTTACAGGCTAACATATGCAGCCTTCCACATATTATTTCACCATTAACTACTTTTTCTGCATATTCCGTTACCCTATCAATTTTCATACTAACCACCAAATTTACTAAACTTGTTTTCTTTTGGTTTCTCTTCAACTATTGGCATTACCAATTTACATCTTGAAGCAATTGTTAATCCTAAATCATTTGCAGATGCTCGGCATTGTTTAAATGCTTTATCTTGCATTGTCATTAGTTTTTCCATTTCCATTATCTTATTATTCTTTGTTGCTTTATCTAACATACTTGTATATTGTAAATAACTTTGTTTAGAAAGTAGATAACGTGCTAGACAATCTTCATCTAATTCTGTCATGACACCAATAATTAATAATTTATTAGCAATCTCTACAAATTCATCTTTTAGTTTCTTTGATAAATATACAGGAATTGATACATCTTTTAGATCAACTTTTAACTCTGTTTTTTCCCTTGCTTCTATTTCTGCTTTAGTTAAATGTTTCTTTCCTTTAGCTTTTATTAATTCAATTGGCTGTCTAGGTCTAGCCATATTATCACCTTCTTCTATTTCAAATAAAAAAAGCCTATAAATAAGGCTTCTGCTCTATAAGTTATCATTTATTACTTTATTTTTCATCTTTTAAAAACCAAGCAGTTTTATCGCTTTTTTCAAGATTATCTTTAGCTTTTAATAATTGCAAATTGCTATAATGATTCAATTTTAATAAATCTTCTTCACTTTTAACAGTTGCAAGAGGTACTATATGGTCTATATGTACCAGCTCTATTTCATCCCACTCATAGCCATAGTTGTTTTTAAATGTTGTTTTTAAATGTTTCATAAAAGTATCATAATCACAACCTAATATTTTATATGCTTGAGTATTTTTTGAATAACCAAATCTTTTAAATGCCTTTAATACAATATTACGGTATTGCATTTTTATTTTAAAGATAGTTCCATTTTTATATTTTAACTTATATAACTGTTTTTTATATTCATTACGTTCACTTTTATGTTCTTCTTGATACTTTTTAAATATGTCTTTATGCTCTAGATAATATATTCTTTTTTTTTCTTTCTTTTCTTCTCTTTTGTTTTCATAATTTTGTTTAAAATATTCTTTTAAATATTCTCTTCTACTTTCTCGATATTTTTTATAATCTTCTTTATGTTCTTGATAATATTTGTCTTTATATTCTTTTCTCTGTATATAATTACACTTAATACACATATTTCTATATTTACCTGTGTCTTTTCTAAATTGAAATTCATTTATAGGTTTTTCAATATTACATTTTGAACATATTTTTGTTTCCATAAAATCTCTCCACATTGCAAATGATTATTTGTTAACATGTTAATTATACCATAATTTGCAAAAAATGGTTCGAGTTAATCAATCTCAATATCTAGAATATTAAATTTATATACTCCTCATTTTGTAGTAAAGTTTATATTATATACTAAAATTTCATTTAGGGACATTTTGGCACAAAACATTCCCCTGCACCGTTTCCCTTTAGGCCAAGAAAACTTTTTTAACCACCCCTACCTTTTATTCTTTCAGGGTAATTTCCTTTGTTTTATATTCAATCGGCAAATATATCACATAAATAAAAAAACCTTTTAAATAGGCTTTAAATGATGTTTAGTAATATGTTTATTGTTTGCTTGTTTTCTTTCTTGTTGTTGCTTTCTTTGTTGGTTTAACTTCTCTAGTTCCTGTTGTATTACCAGGTTCATTAACTTGTTCTTCTTCTACTAACTCTGCTACTGGTTTCCCTTTATAAGTAGCTGCTAGTATTTCATTTACTCTTGCTTCTTCTTTAACTTCAAATTCTTCATTGTATTTAATTTGTTTATTTTCTTTTGTTAGTGTTAAGTCTGTCTTATCACATACTATTTGTTTTAGTTTCATTACTCTTCCTCCTTCTTTGAAACCTAGAATGCCTATAGTTATGACAATCTACACATAATGCTTCTAGGTTGTCATACTCTAATCTTAAAGGCCATCCTTCTTCTGTTTGTATGTACTTAATGTGATGTACTTCTGTTGCTAATTTAGAACATCTTTCACATAAGTATTGTTCATCCTGTAGCTTTTTATCTTTCAGTAACTTCCACTCATTACTTTTATAGAATTGTATATACTTTGGATCTCGCTTCTTGTTATATCTTCTATCTCTTTCTTTTTGTAGTTCTGCTTGTTTCTCTTCAATTGCTACCTGGCATTTAGAACAATATGTAGCAGGATGTATTATAGGTGTTTTACACTTTCTACATAGTTTATAAATCATCATTCATCAAATCCATTTCAATTCACTACATCCAGCAAAGCCTTTTTTCCAAATAAACCAGGCATAACAAACAGCACTTGTTCCTTTAAAAACTCCATTTTTACCACACTGTTTTCTTTTGCTATATACATATACAGTTTTTGGTGGATATTTTGAATATATTTTTTTATATCTTGTTTGTCCTTCTAATGCAGTTAATTTCAAAAACATTGCTACTTTGTTACCCGTATCAATACTTTCTAATGCTTTCAAAATAAATTCATTGCATAGTTTATATGGTGGATTAGTGATTATATCACCTTTAAATTTTTTATTAGAACATAAAAAATCAACTAATTCATCTTGATAATTTCTATCAATTAAATCAGTTGAATATACTTTATATCCATATTCTTTTAATCTATTACTTAAATGGCCTTCACCACATGCACACTCCCAAATATTTTTATTAAATGTTTCTTTTTTTAATAAATCATCTATTGCACTAGGATCTGTTGCATAATAATCATGTATTTCTCTTTCTGTTTTACTATGGTTACTCGCTCCCAACTGAACAAAGGTTGACGTTCTGTTTCCAGCCCAATCTTTACTCATATGTATAACCTCTACACCCCTTATTTGAATTTTACTTTTTCAAATATCTCTTTTATGCTGTGCTAATACAAATGTTATAAATGCAAATAAACCCATTACAATAGTAATGAGTATTGATAATATTGTATTCATTTATATCACCATTTTTTAACTATAAAAAAAAAGAGAATATCTCTTCTTCTATTGAACTACATAATCATAATTTATTGTATAATCACTTGGCATACCCAAATACCAATTAGGATCAACGATAGCATTCCACT
>JAEIGA010010946.1_pt1 | contig 13761 bp, 11 predicted proteins | sample 9270691 | NCBI WGS metagenome assembly JAEIGA01 (sample SAMN17057246, study PRJNA624740) | gut metagenome | biome: biome; isolation source: fecal sample | host: Bos grunniens | place: China: Xizang | collected 2019 | reverse complement strand
GTGCCTACATATTTAGCCACCGAGGATGAATCCCAGGCCCGTGGTGTGCTGGAATATGAGAGGTGGCAGACGATGGATTTTTCGGTGGATTCGTCTTTCGGCGCATCCCCGAAAGTCACATCAAGTGTAGGTTTGACCATACCAAGGTTTTACGATCGATCGTTCGGTGAGGACGAAGGAGATGGTGGCTGTCGTGATGGAGTGCGAATCGAGGGTCGCGCAGAAGTCGAATCCCATTTTCCGCTTTATATGAACGACCAGGGTCTATGAAATTCAGAAACGGACAGGTGGCATTGTATTTATTGATGGTGATTGTCGCGATCGCCTTACTGTCGTTTTTGAACATTGATACTTTTATCTCCGTTCGCGGTAAAAATCGAGTCCAAAATGCAGGGGATGCCGCCGCTTTGGCAGCAGCCACGAAGCAGGCGATACTTCTGAACAACATTGGACAACTCAACATTGAGCATATAAAAGCCGCGATTGAAAACGATCGGAGAAAGTGCGATGATATTGTTTTAAGACAGCACCGTATCGCGCTGTTGGAACCGCTGGATGCTTTGAGATGTGCTAATGACGCCGCAAAAATTAACGGGATGGAAGTAAACCCCGCTTTTGCCAAAATTCTGCATGAGCATGCCAATATCGTTAGAGCAGTCTATGCTGGAGGCGAAAATGAGTCTGGAGAGCCGTTTCCGGAGCCATGGCCTGGGGCGTGGATGGAGTATGCCCAGGCTATTGATAATGTCGCTGGCGAGGGCTTGGCTACAGGCCCGGATAATTGCGAGTTTTTGACTCCGTCCAAAGGTCATCCGCTGTTGACGCCGGAGTTTTATTATGCCATTGCAGGTCGTGATTGGTGCTGGTTCCATTTTAACAATATGGGGCTTCTGACGGATTATGATACTTACAAGGGATGGGCGCCTTTGCCGATGCGTGAAGACGATCCGTTTACCAATAGTGAGATATTCTCACTTCATCTCGATGGTAGAAAATGCGCTTTGGCAGATGTATTTCCCGAAGAGGAATTGTTGGAGTTTCTTGAAAAGCGTGTCGGAATTGATATGGAAACTTACGACCATTCCAAAACCAATTTGCTGTATGATTCAGAGCAGACTTGGTTTTTTTACGGCAACCGCTGGGGGACATGGTTTAATGGGCGCAGTCTCGCCGATGACGAGTTTGGATGGAATTTTCCGATAGTTGGTGAAATAAAGCCGGAATATAATGTATTCGGCGCGGCATGCGTGTGCAGATGTTATGAGACAGTGCCGTCGATTTCACTCGACAGTGATTCGACATTGACTTGGTCAGCGGCGGCGAAGCCATTTGGTACGGTTGAGACTGAAAATGGTGTTGATAGGGTCACGGCACTTTATTCGTTCGTGGTACCGAGTTTTGAAGATTCTCGATTAGTCGCCATTGATGCCGTCAGCTCAGGGTCCTTAGGGTCGGCAGATGTCAATTGGGTCTTTCATGTGAGAGAGCATTTGCCTGATTATATGGTAAACGGACCGTCTTCGCGGGGATGTTTTTTCTGCGCGCAGTTGAAGACCTGGGAGAAAAAATCTTTTCGCCGTAGCGGGATATCGTGGCTCAAATACAATTCGCATACTTGCGTAAGGCCGGTCGGCGGATCAGGTGGATCTGGAGGTACGAGCCATGGTCATTAAATTTCGCAGCGCCCAAGCCTTTATGGAGCTCGCGCTGGGGATGCTTGCCTTGGCGTTAGTGTTAAGTGCTTTATTCAGCTTCACCCATTACATAATGAGTTCGCTTGATATGCATCGCTCGTTGAGGGGCGAGGCTGGCACGGCGGCGATGAATTCAGTCGGTGAAGGTTCTTATTCCACGGCGGCGGACTCTGAAAACGTGGTGATTGAGAGGTTCGCGGCTGAATATATTTTCGGAGACGATCAGATGAAAATCTCAGAACGAGTATCGATGCCAGCGATGAGGACGATAAAAGAATGACAAAAAATCCATTTGCATCGCGGTTAAAATCTTTCAAAAAATATCTTCGCCGGAACAGCCTTGACGGTGCAGTTATTCATGATGAGCACAATATTCGCGCGCTTACTGGAGTTGAGATTGATACTGGGGTGTTAGTGGTCGAGAGCCGCGAAAGTGCGCCACTAGTATTGTACACTGACTTCAGATATATTTTTTATGTAAAGCGATGCGCCCCATTCATTGAGGCGAGAGATGTTAAAAAACTAAGATTCCTGTTTAAGCGAGTCGGCTATGAAAGTTCTATTTCTCATAAGCAATTTATGGCTCTCGAGAAGAAATTTAAGGGTGTAGAGTTTGTCGATGTGTCAGAAGAACTTTCTGAATTGAGGAGTATTAAAACGCGCACCGAGATAAATGCGATACGAGCGGCGGCTCGGCTTAATGCTGTGATTTGGGAGATGGCTAAGGCGAAATTCACTGCGGGGATGACCGAGCGTGACATGGCGAGGATTATTCGCACGTTGATGATTGAAAAGGGTGACGGGGAGGCTTTCCCGACGATAGTTTCGATCGGGAAAAATGCCGCAGAGTGTCACCATTGCCCTGATGATACCCGTTGGGATGGCAGGGAGCCGGTGTTAGTGGACATGGGTGTAAAGTTATGCGGGTATGCTTCAGATATGACACGGAACCTTATTTCGGAGAAGATGAGCGGCTTATACAAAAAGGTTTACGGGATAGTTGAGCGCGCTCAGAAAAAGGCGATATGTGCTGCAAGACCCGGTTTAAGCGCCAAAGATTTGGATAGCGTCGCTCGCAAAGTCATTGCCCGCTCAGGATATGCTAAAGCGTTCGGACATTCGCTCGGTCACGGTGTGGGACTTGAAATTCATGAGGCTCCTTTCGCGAGTAAAAAATCTGATGCCGTCCTAAAGCCTGGCATGGTTATTACTATAGAACCTGGGATTTATCTCGACGGCAAACTTGGCGTTAGAATAGAAGATTTAGTGTTAATTACAGAACAGGGATGCGAAATCCTCTCAATTCATCATGAAAATTAAAGCGATAATTCCTGCGGCCGGACATGGCACGAGATTTGCGCCTTTCACGAAGTTAATTCCGAAAGAGATGCTGCCAATCGGTTCACGCCCGGCAATCGACTTGATTGTGCGCGAGGCTGCCGCTGCTGGCGCAGATGAAATCATCATTATTACTTCACGCGAAAAACCCTTGATTGAAAAATGGTTCAGTATCGAGCCTCCGCCAGTGAAGCTTACTTATGTTTACCAAGAAGAGCAGCGGGGACTTGGGCATGCAGTTTATCAAGCGTCGACGGTACTGAAGGATTTTGATGGTAAGATCCTAGTGCTCTTGGGCGACGCATTGGTTTCAGGATGCGATGCTGCTAAAGAAATGACAGACGCGATGATAGCGTCTAGCGCAGAATCCGTCATTGGTTTGGAACTAGTCGAAAAAGAACGTGTTAGCCGTTACGGTATAGTAAAGTTGGACTCAGGTGTTATCGTCGACATGGTTGAAAAACCATCGGTTGAAGAAGCTCCGAGTCTTCTTGCGGTAGCAGGGCGCTATATTCTCGATGCATCGGTGTTCAAGTATCTCGCTGACCAAACCGAGGGTGTCGGCGGAGAAATTCAACTTACCGATGCAATAAAACGAATGTTAAAGGAAAAAAAGACGATCGGATACGTTTATCCCGGTCATCGTCATGATATCGGCAATCCCACAGGTTATTTAAAGGCTTTGGAGGCATACAATGGAAGTAATTAAAACACGCAGTTTTCCGCGCGCAGGATTTTTAGGTAATCCTTCGGATGGTTATTTTGGAAAGACCATATCCTTTGCATTTTCCCAATTTGGAGTTGAACTTACACTTACTGAAAGTGCCAGATTGAGATTCGTTCCCGGTGAAGTCGATGATGCGACTTTTGGTTCTATTGAGAGCCTGGTAAAGGATTTGCGGCTTTATGGATATTATGGAGGAGTCCGTTTACTGAAGGCGGTGACTAAAAAGTTTTATGAGTACTGCTGTGAGCATGGCGTGAAAATAGAGAACAGAAATTTCACGGCTGAATACAAAATTAATATTCCGAGATTGGTGGGGCTCTCCGGCTCGAGTGCGATTTGCACGGCTATGCTTAAGGCTTTATCGAAATTTTATAATGTCGAGATTCCTCTTGAGGAGGCGCCTACCTTGTGCTTGGAAGCAGAGCGCGATGAACTTAATATCGCTTGCGGGCTTCAGGACCGAGTAATCCAGATGTACAATGGTGTGGTCTTCATGGATTTTGAGCGTTCGAAAGTCGAGGCAACCGGGCATGGAACGTATACGCGGATGGATACTAAACTTCTGCCGAATGTATATGTCGCATTCGACCCTAACCGCGCTGAAGAAAGCGGCAAGGCCCACAGTAAGGTAAAGAAGCTGTTTCAAGAAAAGAATACTGACGTCCTTTCGGCGATGACGGAGTTTGCCGATATCGCGCAAAAGGGATATGATGCAATGCTTGCGGGAGATGTGTCGTCGGTCAGTGAATTAGTAAACGCCAATTTCGATCTCCGCGATAAGATTTTCAATGTCGCCGAAGAAAATCGGCGTATGGTGATGACTGCGAGAACATCCGGCGCGAGTGCTAAATTCGCAGGTTCCGGCGGCGCAATTGTGGGGACTTACGAGGATGAAGAACAGTTCCTTAAACTTGAAAAAGCTTTATCGCTGATTGGATGTAAAACAATTAAGCCGATAATCGCATGTGATGACACCGCTTATCATCAGGACGAGATGATAGGCGTTTGGCGCAATTCGTAACCATAAATGAAAGAAGGCGATTTAATGAAAAAACTTACAGCTCTTGCTGCATCGACGGCGGCGTTGGTGATTATTTCCGGATGTGATGAAATCGAGAATCATGACGAGGCTCGCTTAAAGGCCGAAATTCCCAGAATTTTCGAGCGTGCGGATAAACAATTTCGCATCCTTTCCGCGGCCTGCGAAGCTGAGACCCAAAAGACCGGCAAGTGGACGTTACCGAGAACGACGCATAATGGGAAACTTGTTTTTTCAGATGTGTACTGGTGGACGAGCGGATTTTTTCCGGGCTCGCTCTGGTTGCTTTATGAAGGAACCGGTGATGATTTCTGGAAAGAAAAGGCTACCTTGTACACATTAAACCAGAAGCCTATTACCGAAGTTACCGACAACCATGATATCGGTTTTATGCTCTATTGCTCCGTTGGCAATGCCCTGCGCATAACCGGTGATCGCGAAAAGTGGGGTTGGATGTTGGAAAAGGGTGCGAAAAATTTGTGCACTCGCTTTCACGAGGATTTGGGTCTAATCCAAAGTTGGAATGCGATGAATTGGCATGGTAATATGCTTCACCGTCCGGTGATCATAGATAATATGATGAATCTTGAGCTACTGGAGTGGGCAAAGAAAAATGCTAACGATAAAAAAGCTGGCGATATTTCGCTTTCGCATGCTCTAGTGACCTCGCACCGTCATTTTCGCGCGGATTCAAGCGCATATCATATTGTGGATTATCATGCTGAAAATGCTACTATTAACGCGTATCTCGCAGGCCAGGGTGCGAATGCTGGGGGTACTTGGGCGCGCGGTCAGGCGTGGGCAATTTACGGGTTTACGATGATGGCGAGAGAAACCGGGAATCTTGAGATTTTGGATCGCGCGATCAAGTGTGCCGATTGGTGGATTAATGCTAAACCTACGCCCGACGATTGTATCCCGTATTGGGATTATGGCGCCGCGAAAATTCCGAATGAGCCACGTGACGCATCAGCCGCCGCATGCGCCGCGAGTGGTTTAATGGAGCTTTCGACTATTGTAAAGGGCGCGAAAGGGAAAATCTATAGAGAACGCGCAGTGAAGATGCTTCTTTCGCTTGCGGGCGATGAATATTTATCGGCTGAAGGATCGAACAGTGGATTTCTCTTGAAACATTCTACCGGCAACAAGCCCTGCGGCGGTGAGGTTGATGTTCCTCTCACTTATGCTGACTATTATTTCCTCGAGGCTTTGCTGCGTTTCAAGACGCTCGTAAAATAATATTGATGACTAAAGCCAGCGAGCGTTGGGAAATCGTGCGAGAGACGTTGAAAGACGGACGTCTTTCGGTGATAATGCCCGTTTTCAATCTTGAAGATTCGATTGGAGAAAATCTACGCTCGGTTGTCGCGCTCTTTGACAAGCACGGAATCAACGTTGAGATCGTGCCTGTTGACGATGGAAGCTCTGATAACACAGCTGCGGTTATACGCGATTTTGAACCGAATAGCCCTTATGTTACGCTGAAGAGCGTTTTATTAAAGGCGAACTCTGGCAAAGGGGCCGCACTGAGGGCGGGGTTTGCTGCATCGACTGGCGAGTATGTGCTACTTTTAGACGGTGATTTGGACATCAACCCCAAGCAGACGGCGGCGTTTTTCGAGTCAATGATTGAGTATGACTCTGATATTGTTGTCGGTTCAAAGCGCCACGAAAAGAGTGTTGTACAGTATCCTTGGCATAGGAGATTGGTGAGTTTTGTCTATTTTAGTTTGGTCAGAATTTTCGTCGGATTGAAAATTACCGACACCCAAACAGGGATGAAGCTTTTTAAGCGCCAAGTCCTCGGAGAAGCGCTTGCGAGAATGCTCGTGAAAACATACGCTTTTGATTTGGAGCTGTTGGCAATCGCCGTGAGTAGGGGCGCGAAAATTTCGGAAGCGCCTGTAGTGATTCGATTTGGGAATAAATTTGGGGCGTTAAAACCGCGCACAGTTTACAATATGGCCCATGATTCGCTCGCGGTCTTTTATCGCCTTAAGATTTTAAAGTATTACGCAAAAGCCGATTTTCCACTGGATTTCAGTTATGAGCCGTTAGTTTCGATAGTGATAGCATGTCCTAATGATAGTTGGATGCTACAAGAGTGCTTGGATGCGATTTCAAAGCAAACTTACCGTAAATTCGAAGTTATAGTATTGCCGGACGAGAAGATACAAGATTGCGGAAAATATAGGGTTATCCCGACTGGAAAAGTGCGGCCGGCTGAAAAACGCAATTTGGGAATCAGTAAATCCAAGGGCGACGTTATCGCATTTATTGATGATGACGCTTATCCCGACTCGCATTGGCTTGAGTACGCTATAAAGTATTTCTCGATGAATGATGTCGGTGCGGTCGGAGGACCTGGCATAACGCCGCCTCACGATAGTTATCTTGCTAAGCTTGGAGGGAGAGTTTATTCTAATATTCTCGTTTCGGGAAATTACCAGTATCGCTATGAGTCAGGTGGTGTGCGGCGCGATGTCGATGATTATCCGAGCTGTAATCTCCTGGTGCGCAAGGACATCCTCGAAAAAATAAACGGCTACCGTACTGATTTCTGGCCGGGAGAAGACACGCTTTTATGTAAAGACATAATCGATTCTGGCCTGCGGATTGTTTATGATCCGTGGGTCGTAGTGCATCACCATCGTCGCGCGCTTTTTCTCCCACATTTGAGGCAGCTGGGGCGCTATGCGTTTCACCGCGGGTATTTCGTCAAGCGCTATCCTTCGAATTCGATGAAGCTTTCTTATTTTATCCCATCGTTGTTCGTGGCGGGGATTTTCGCAGAAGTCGTTTTTGCTGCGCTATCATTTAACACACTCGCAACGATCGGTGCCGTGCCGCTCATTGTTTATTTTTCGATTTTGGCGATAACCACATTTTCGTTAAACCCAGTATCGTGGATACTCACGGCATTTGGGGTTTTATTTACTCACCTTACATACGGAGTTAAGTTTGCGCACGGATTATTATCTAAACGCGCTCCGTGTGAATTTATAGGAAAGGATCACGTATAATGGAAAATCTACTTTGGCCCACAGCAGCGTATTTCGTAGGAGGAATACCCTTTGGCTTTATCATCGGTAAAATGCGCGGAGTGGACGTGCGCACGGTTGGCTCGAAAAATATCGGTGCGACAAATGTCTTTCGCACGGTTGGAAAGAAGTGGGGGTTACTGGCTTTTTTGTGCGATTTTCTTAAAGGTCTATTGCCTACGCTGGCGGTTAAACACTTTGGTGATAGCTCAGAGTGGCTTCCGGTTGCGACCGGTATCGCCTGCGTCGCCGGGCACATGCTAACGCCCTATATGAAATTTAAGGGTGGTAAAGGTGTCGCCACGGCATTCGGCATGCTCGTTGCACTTATCCCTCAGCTGGTGGGATGCGCTTTTTTGTTGTTCATCGTGACATTCGCGCTTTCGAATTACATTTCGCTTGGAAGTTGCTTTGCAGCGGCATTTCTGGCTGTAGCTGTGTGGTTTCCGATATTGGGTAATCCCGGTACAAACAATATCGCTCAATGCGCGTTAGTAAGCCTCATCGCACTTTTCGTTATTGTTAAGCATCGCTCAAACATTAAACGCTTAATAAAGGGCGAAGAAAATAAAATTTACTTTTTTAAAAAGAAACAGAGTGCCGATAATTAAAATTTGGTATAATCACATTTCAAGAAAAGAAAGACCAACGATAAATGAAGAAATTCTTAAGTGCTAATGAGGCTGTCGCTTATGCAGCGGCGCAAGCGGGTTGTGTGGTGGCTTCGGCTTATCCGGGAACTCCCTCGACTGAAATTCTGGAGAATATAGCGAAGTTCAAAGACACTGTCAAATGCGAATGGGCAGTAAACGAGAAGGTTGCGATGGAAACCGCGATTGGCGCGTCGATGGCTGGTGCGCGCGCGCTCACCGCGATGAAGCATGTCGGACTCAATGTCGCGATGGATCCGCTGATGACTTTTACTTATGTCGGTGCCACTGGCGGCATGGTAATTATTTCTGCCGATGACCCTGGGATGCATTCTTCTCAAAACGAGCAAGATAACCGCAACCTCGCGGCCTTTGCTCGCGCATTGCTTTTGGAGCCGGCGGATAGCCAAGAAACATACGATATGACGCGCGAGGCGTTCAAGCTTTCGGAGAAATTCCAGGTCCCGGTTATAATTCGTCTTACCACGCGCACGAGTCACTCGTCGTCGATTGTGGATCTTGGCACGTTTAAGCCTGCTCCGCATCCGCTGATTCCGTATGTCAAAAATATCAAAAAGACGATCCCTGTGCCGATGTTCGCGCGCGGTCACCGCCTCGCAGCCCAAGAGCGCACACTCGCGATGGAAAAGGAATCGGTGATATCACCGTTTAACAAGATCATCCCCGGAAAGAAGGATCTTGGTATTGTGACTTCGGCGGTAGCCTATCAGTATGTGAAGGAGATTTTCCCCGAGTATTCCATTCTTAAGCTCGGCTGGACAAATCCTTTGCCGAAGGCACTGATAAAGAAGTTCTCAAAGACCGTCAAGCATCTCGTTGTTGTCGAAGAACTTGATCCGTTCTTGGAAAACCAGATTAAGGCGATGGGGATTAAAGTTCAGTCGCATAAGACAGAGCTCAATATGTTTGAGCTTAATGCCGACCGGTTACAGAATCTCCGCCATGAGTTACTTAAGGACGTTCCCCGGGCGAAAGTTGCGAAAGTTCCGGAGCTTCCTACGCGTCCGCCGGTTTTGTGCGCGGGTTGCGGACATCGTAGCGTCTTTTACACGCTCGCTAAGTTGAAGGCGACGGTGACAGGGGATATCGGATGCTATACTCTCGGGGCGTTTCCTCCGCTCAATGCGATGGATACGACGATTTGTATGGGTGCTTCGATCGGTAATGCTGCGGGTATGAAGAAGGCGGGACTGAAAGGGCGCATTTGCGCAGTTCTCGGAGACTCAACCTTCTTCCATTCCGGTATAACGGGAATCCTCTCGGCGTTTTACAATAGCACCCCTGTGACCACCGTCGTTTTGGATAACCGCATCACCGGCATGACCGGACATCAGGAAAATCCCGGTTCTGGCAAGACTTTGACAGGGGAGAAAGCACCAGTCACGGAGATTGATTCAATCGCGAAGGCTTGCGGATACAAGAAGGTCGTCACCGTGGACGCAGACAATCTCGCGGAACTCGAGAAGGTGCTTGCCGATGCGATGGATGGGGATGAACCCGCACTTGTTATCGCTTACGCTCCGTGCCGTATAGCCGCGAAGCTCACTAAGGAGGGCTTATGCGAAGTCGATGCCGATAAATGTAAGGCTTGCGGTGCTTGCTTTAAAATGGGCTGTCCTGCGATGACCCGTGGACAGGAAATCCGCAAGGGTGCATTTAAGATGGAGATCGATCCTAATCTCTGCGCTGGTTGTAAACAGTGCTCCCAGGTTTGCAAGTTCAATGCGATCAAACGCGTAAAATAATCGAGATGTCATGGCAGGCGAATATCAATTTAGTTTAATCGACGTCACCAAACAACACGGGACGAAGACCATTTTAAAGGATGTGAATTTGAGCTTCTTTTACGGAGCTCACATCGGTGTCATCGGCGGTAACGGCGCCGGCAAATCGTCCCTGTTGAAGATTTTGGCCGGGATTGACACAGATTTAATGGGAACAGTTCAGGTCGCCAAGGGTACTCGTGTCGGATACCTCCCTCAGGAGCCGGAACTCGACGACGAAAAAACCGTTTTGGAGACGGTGATGGAAGGTGTTGCCGATGCTCAAGCGATGGTGACTCGCTATGAGGATTTGTGCTGCGAACTTGACGACCCCAAGGCCGCAGCCGAGATGGAGCGGCTACAGGAAATCATTGACCGCAATGATTACTGGAATCTGGAAAATCTCGTTGAGCGCCGTATGGCGGACTTGTGTTGTCCAGAGGGCTCTAAAAAAGTCGCTGTTCTCTCTGGCGGAGAACGCCGTAGAGTGGCCATCGCGAGATTGTTATTGTCTAATCCCGATGTGTTATTGTTAGATGAACCCACAAACCACCTCGACGCGGAAACGACTTTCAGGCTCGAGGAGTATTTGAAGGATTTTAAGGGGACTTTAATCGTAGTCACTCACGATCGCTACTTCCTATCGGATGTGACGGACTGGATCTTGGAACTTGACCACGGCGTTTGCTATCCCTATAAGGGCAACTACGAAGAATGGCTGAAGCAGAAAGAGGCGATGCTCGCACGCGAAGCGAAAGTGGAGAAGTCTCGTCAAAAAATGCTTGAAAACGAACTTAAGTGGATTCAGACTAATCCTTCTGGCCGTCATGCTAAAGCCAAGGCGCGCGTTGAGCGCTACGAAGAGCTCCAGCGCAAGGAAGTCAATACTCGCGAAGACGATCTCGTTATTCGCATTCCGCCAGGACCGCGTTTGGGCAATCTCGTCGTTAAAGCTGAACATGTAAAGATGGCCTTTGGTGATCAAGTCCTCTATGACGACTTAAACTTCGATCTTCCGCGTGGTGGTATTGTCGGTGTTATCGGTGCTAACGGAGCTGGTAAAACCACTCTCTTTAAACTCATCACCGGTCAGCTTAAGCCGCTTGCTGGCGAATTTAAGGTTGGAGACACTGTCAAATTGAGTTATGTCGATCAGACGCGCAGTGAGCTCAAAGCCGATGAGACCGTCTACGAGGCGATTACTGGAGGAGGCGAATTCGTAAATCTTGCCGGTCAGACTATGATGAATGGTCGGGCGTATTGTTCACGATTCAACTTTAGAGGGCCTGAACAGCAGAAGAAAGTCGGCGTTCTTTCGGGAGGCGAAAGAAATCGTGTGCACTTAGCCAAGCTTTTAACTTCGGGCGGCAATTTACTTCTACTCGACGAACCGACCAACGACCTTGATGTCGCAACTTTGCGTTCGCTTGAAGAAGGTCTTCAGGAGTTCGGTGGCTGTGTAATGGTAGTTTCGCACGACCGATGGTTTTTGGATCGTATCGCGATGCACATTCTCGCATTTGAGGGCAAGGGCAAGACCACTTGGTTTGAAGGCAGCTACTCCGAATATCACGAAATGCTATCTAAGCGAAAATAAAAGTTTCCGTTATGGGTACTAAGAATTTTTCCGCTAAATTGATACTCGACTCAAAGCGCGAGGGTCGCGCCTTAAGCGGTTCTGAAATTCGGTATTTCATAGAGGGTTTTACTCGCGGAGAGATTCCAGATTACCAGATGAGTGCGCTCGCGATGGCGATTTGCTGCCGCGGGATGACTCAGCGGGAGACGGCAGATCTCACTGAAACGATGCGGCAGTCGGGCCGCTCGCTTTCATGGGATGGACTTATAACTGCTGACAAGCATTCTACTGGTGGCGTCGGCGATAAGCTTTCGCTGATTATCCAGCCGATAGTTGCCGCCTGCGGAGTGGCGGTACCGTCGTTGACAGGTAGGGGCTTGGGAATAACCGGTGGTACAGCCGATAAGCTCGAGACGATTCCTGGATACAACGCGGCATTGTCGCTTGAAGATTTCGAAAAGGTTGTTCGTGAAGTTGGGGTGTCGATGACGGTTCAAACCGCCGAAATAACTCCGGCGGATAAAAAGCTTTATGCTCTTCGCGATGTTACAGGAACTGTAGCGTCAGTACCCTTGATCGTGGCATCTATTCTTTCTAAGAAACTCGCAGAGGGCGCGGGAGTTCTGGTGTTTGATGTGAAGTTTGGCAGCGGCGCATTCATGAAGACACTTGATGAAGCTCGCACTTTGGCGCAAGCGCTCGTAGACGGCGCGAAGGCATCTGGGCGAAAGTCTGCGGCCTTGATAACCGACATGTCCCAGCCATTGGGATACTGTGTCGGTAATGCGAACGAGGTCATGGAAGCGATCGAGATTTTGAAGAGTGGGCGGAGCGATTTCGATGGGAATGTCGGTAGTGGCGATGAGGTGGCGCTTTCGGTGGAACTCGCAGCAATGATGGTATCTCTATCCAAGAATATCAGTCTTGAAGAAGCGAGAGCGATGTGCGCAACGAAATTAGCCGACCTTTCGGCATTCGAAAAGTTTAAAGCGATGGTGAATGCCCAGGGAGGCGATTTAGATAAGTTCTATAGAGCATTCACCGCTCCTGTATTCAAGTTTAAAATACAGGCCATGCGTTCTGGCTATGTTTCCGATATTTCTGCGGAGCGTGTGGCGCATGTAGCGTTGTCGCTTGGAGCCGGGCGCGAAAAAGCGGGCGATAGAATAGACCCTCTTGCAGGTGTTACGCTCGCAGTTAAGCGCGGTGATAGAATAGCGGTTGGATCGCCCTTGGCGACATTGTCTTCTTCGCAAGCGCCGGAGGTGTTGGAGGGTGCTGCAGCCGAGCTTCTTAAAGCCTTTACCATCTCTCATTCGGCGGGGGAATCACAGCCGATGATTTTAGAAAGAATTTTCTGATTTTATGGAGCTCTGACATGGTAGATTATAATAAGCTTAGGAAAAAATTTCCCAATGTAAAATCTCCCCGAAAAATAAGCAGCAGCAAAGCTGCGATTAAGGCGATTAATCAGGAATACGCTAAAAAGCGCGCTGAATTGGGTTTGGGGGCGCCAAAGTTCAAACGGGGATTTATGTTCTATACAGTGGTGATATTGGGGCTTATGATATTGGGGTCGCTCGTTTTATCGGCTGCCGGCAAGGGTGGTAAAAAACATATCAGCAAAAATTTGATCAATGCCGATAAAGCCTTGAGTTCTCTCGCCGAGGCGCTTGGGAGATATAAGTTTCATGTGGGCGATTATCCTTCAAATGAAGAAGGTTTGGCGGCGCTTTCGGAGATTACGCCTCGAAAGAAGGGGTGGGTCGGGCCGTACTGTTCTAAAATTGTCAAAGATCCATGGGGAGAGGCGTATTATTATGACAAAAACCTCGATGGTGAGCATCCGATTTTGCTGTCTGGAGGACCAGATAGAAAGATGGGAGCAGCCGATGATTTAAAACCCGAC
>JAEIGA010010945.1_pt1 | contig 13762 bp, 22 predicted proteins | sample 9270691 | NCBI WGS metagenome assembly JAEIGA01 (sample SAMN17057246, study PRJNA624740) | gut metagenome | biome: biome; isolation source: fecal sample | host: Bos grunniens | place: China: Xizang | collected 2019 | reverse complement strand
ATTAGAAATCTTTTAAATAAAACAAAGTATGAACGTGAATGGAACAGAAAGCGTAAAGAAGCTTTTAAACATTATTTTGGAGTGTAAGAGGTATAATATGATTAAAGTAGGAGATTATGTACAGGCTAAGTGTAAGGATAGTATATTAAACAATGAGTGCTTGATTGTAAGAGAAATTGACGGGGATAAGGTTATAGTACAATACGGCAAAAGCGGGTTAAAAAGTGAAACCACTATAGATAAATGTAGGGTAGTTGAGGTTAAGGAAGTTAGGGATGTAAAGTTGTTGTTTGATTGCGGCGTTGAGAAGTATATGTGTATGATTGAAAGCGTGGAAAAGATAGAAGATGGGATTAGGGTATATACTAGCGCAAATGAGACATCATATGTATCAAACGCTAATAAGGTAGTATACAGCGAGAATAACCCTAGCTACAAGGTATGGAAAGATGAGTACGGAGTATGGGATAAGGTAGAGGAATAGAAAGGAGACAGATATGATTTATTTACAGAAGACTTGGGCAGTAATTAACGACGAGAGTATTAAATATCCGATATCTTACGGTATTCTGCTAGAAGATATTTACAGTAAAAAGAAATATGTTTGGCTTGATGAAGAACCGACTACTAAGAACATGGAGTTAAATAGTGAAAAGTTTGCTGAGTATATTAAGAGAAATGATTTTGATTGTTGGAAAATAAAGAAGAGGCTGTTTAAAGATAAAGAATATTTAGAGTGGGACAATCATTGGGACGAAAGAGCTACTTGGGACTTAGACAAGATTGAAAAGGTTACGATTAAGTTCGAGTGGACAGAGCAAAATATGACTATAGGTAAAGCGGAGGATGTGTTAGATGTGGAAGAGTATGCTAAGATGTTAAAAGGATTGGGGCTGAAAAGTTACAAATAAGGAGGAATGGATAATGATTAAACTAAAGGATTGCGATATTGAAGTAGGCTGTCCTACTTGTAATTACGGAAGTAGATACATTAATGAGATTTTGTTTTGGAATGGTGAGAAAGTGGCTCATTTCGAGGCGTGTCAGATGTATGAGTATCTTATGAGTGTAGGAGACTTAATGATGATATTGTTGAATAATATCGAAGATATGGCTGAGATGACTTGGGAAGAGTTTGTAGAATGGTTTGATAGGGAACTTAAGAATACAATTAATAAAGGCAATGATTGGAGTGATTGGGATGTTACAGTAGAAGTATACGAGTGTAATGAATATGAGTGGAAAGATATGACTAGGAGAAGTTAATGGAAGTACTAGAACACGGAAGAAAGAAAGAGAGGTATAATATGGAAATAGGAACAAAGGTAAGAGTAAATGGAAACGAATTGAAGAATGATTATTGTTTCGACACTATGGAAGATTTAAGTGTATTCGTAGGGGCTGTTGGAGAAGTAGTACAGGAAGATTTAGGAGATAATACTATATGTGTAAAGTTCGATAATGAGTATGAACTAGAGGGATATGATAACGGTGATACATGGTGGTTCGATACAAATAATTTGGATGTAGTAGAGGAATAGTACGAGTGGTAGTCAGAAATGGCTACCACTTTTTGTGTAGAGATACGCCCCCCCTATTGGGTATTGACAGGTAGTAGATAAAAGGTCGGGGTACGAAAATTTAATCAGCACCCCTGCCCGTAGGTGCTCAGATGAATTGTCAGAAAACAAGGGCGGGTATCAACGATTTTTACGTGGGCGGGGTACAATAGCACCTATTATCAGACAGCTCTCCCTCCCCTCCCCCTATTGTGCCTATTTTTCACACAATTCAAATAATTATAAAAATTCTTTATTTTTCAATTATTTCTATAATATTCTGATTATTTCATGTTATCTCTATTAATTGTCACGCAATTCTATACAATTAGCTAATTGTGTGAGTTGTGCTAATTATTCAAACAATTCAAACTATTTGAATAGTATATCCAACTTAATCAGAACATATGTACACGAACATATGTGCACGAACACTTGTGTGCTATGGTTAGGCTATACTAATTGTGTACAATATAGTTGTGTTATATTAATTGTATGCAATTAAATAGTATTATATATATGTCCTTATTTATGTACACTACTATACAATTAGATTGTACTAAATTTAATTGTGCTTTTAAAAACAAAAAAGTAGCCTTTAAAATGGAGTTATTTGCGCAACAAATATTTACATATTGTGTATTATTTATATAGGGATATATGGAAACTTTAAAAAATAATTTATTTATAAACGGCGTAAAATCAACGTTTATAAGGAAACTATTAAAATAAATTAAATTTTTTTTGAAAAGTTGTTGACATATACGGATTATTTTAGTATCATTTAATCATCGAAACAAACAAAACAACTTAAGCCCTACGGGGCACGGCGTATAGGAGGCGCAATTATCATGTTAAGAACAATCGAGCTTGTAACTTTAGGACAGAAATCAGCAGTTTGTAAAAAGTGTGGAGACGTTATCCCTGCATTTTCAGAGGATATTCTCAATTTCAGAATGGGCGGTCAGAAACGTTGCGTATGTAAAGCGTGTACAGAAATCGCACCAAACGGTAGAACATTCAGCAAGCTTTCAGCAGATAAGAGAACGGGCAAGAATGTCCACACAATCATGGTTTACACAGCAGATACAGCAGTTGTATTGAATGCCTGTGTTGCCCACGATATGAGTAGTAAGAACCTCGGCAACGGTTTCTACAGACTTAAAATCACAGTAGGCTCTTGTAATAAGGGTGGTTGGTTATTCGATGAAGAGGCAGGAATTGCTTCCGAGGGTTGTTCAATCCTTGTAAATGGTATTCCTGTTCACGACGCTCATGAATATCACAACGTTGTAAATGCACAGGATTGGTACAGAAGAGTTGGGGAATAATCCCCAACTCACCAAATGGAGGTAGAAATGGAAATAGTTTTATTAATTGCAACTTTGAGTTTAGCGGTAGGATTTATTTACAGAGTTTATGATGAAAACAAGAAATTAGGAGGATTTTAAGATGAATAAGTTAATCGTATTATTAGAGGGTTCAATGATTTGCAACGAAGGAACACATGAAGAGGTTGTACTAGATATGGATGATTGGGGAGAATATACAGTTGCGCAAATCAATGATTATGTGGCTAAATTAAAATATGGTTATTATATAATAGGTTATCGTCACGTTTATAGTGTGTATGGAAAAATCACTGTGGTAGATAGAGATGAAAATTATGATTTCATAAAAGAAACTGAAATCTAAAATCCTAAAAGGAAAGCCAAAAACGACTTTCCTTTTTTTATTGCTTAAATAAAAATTGAGATTATAAATTATAATTTATTTCCAAAATCTTAAAATCAAAATCAGAACATACATTCGATAACTCTTTTATAGCTTCTAAAATCGAAAATAAGACTCAAAAACGTGTTAGGGCTATAATTGTGCCTATGATAGTTTAAAGTGCCTTATAACTTAAATATCGAGCTTACAGGGCTATATCATAACCATATGATAACCACATCATAACCAAAACTAAAAATGATAAATGAAAATATAAATTATAATTTATTATTATATATTGTATTGCACACAATTAAATTGTCAACTAAATATGTTTACAAATTAAAAATAAGAATCAGAAACGTGATTGATATACCCGTATAACGCTCATATTTGGCTTATAACGGGTTTTAAACTACTGCGGGCTAAATAGTTCATATGTGAGTTTAAAACGTCTTAAATCGCTTATATCGAGCTTATATGAGTATATAAATTATAATTTATATTTGAAAATTGAAAATAAAAAGAGTGGTTTAACACCACTCTTTTTAAGCTTCCTCAGCCTCCTCTCTTGTATTACTCCAACCGCAGTAAAGGAAATACTGTATAATATATTCCTTTTCACCTAAACGATTTTCTAAATCGTTTTTGTGTTTTGCGCTTGTCTCACGCTGAATCTTTTGCAACTCATTGATTAACTCACGCTTCTCATAGCAATCAATGAAACCGAGTGCCTCAGCAGAAGCTAAATCAGAAATCATATTTTGAAACACTCTGTTAAAACGCTTCTCAGCAAGTTCATAACGCTTATTGAAAATGGAACGTTCACAACCATTTTCAAAACTATAATTGAACTCAAGGGTTGCCTCTCTAATTGTTTCTTTCATAATCTTAGTCATTTCCATAATTAAAACCTCCAAATATATGTTGTTTGTTGTTATGTATATACTAGCATATTTATTTATATATTGCAAGCGATTTTTAAAATGAATTTTGATTTTTCAGAATCATTTTTCATTTTAATAAATTATAATTTATTCTCATTTTTCATTTTCAAATCTTATTTATAACGTCTATCTATGTACATATATAAATTATAATTTATTAGAACGAAAAACAAAAATAAAAAGCGATAGCGTCACCGCCACCGCTTTAAAAATGAAAATTAATAACCAAGTTCTGCAAGCTCATCCATAAGGTCGTAAAGCTCATCCTCAGCAAAAACAAGCTCCATTGCTTTATTATAGTTCTCTTCAAGCCCTCCAACAATATTATCGAGCTTTTCAAGGTCTTCCCTTGTCTCAGCCTCATATCCAAGCTCATCAGCAAGGTATAAACGAGGATTCGCACTGCTATAATCTAAGCAATTAATATAATCAAGTGCATCATTTAATAAAGCGTGTAAACCACCTAATTCATTAAGGTCTGCCATAGCACCGCCAAAATAATCAAAGTTGATTCTAGCACCTGTTACACGGCTCACAACCTCAACGTTAACACCTTTTGAAGCATTCCATAATGATTTACGTGGGTTAATATCTCCTGTTATCTCTACCTCTAAAAATTTAAATGTTGTCATATCTGACTACCTCCTTATGATTGATTATAAGTCTATTATAGCGTCTCAGTTGTATAAGTCAATAGGCATATAAATATTCAGAATAGTAAGATAATAAACTTAATTGTTTAAGTTGTACAAACAATTTAAATAGTTACAAAAGTTCATACTGCTGCAACTCAAATATAAATTATAATTTATATTATGTTTCACGTGAAACCTCGGGGCGGAATTTAAGTCGCCTTATTACCCTCAGCCTCGGAAATATATAACGGAAAATTATCAGAAAATTCAGAATATATTTTGCCGATTAGAAAACTAGAATTGAAGTTAGAAATGTAAAACTTATGTAAGACTTGACTAACTAAAATAGCAGACCACACCTGTTTTAGTTAGCTATGCCTAACCATCTTTAAGCCTACTCATGTAAATGAGCGCACGAAAGCAACCTCACGTCTCTTGTGTGGCTATTATTATACTACCACAATATATAGTGTTTTGTCAAGTGGGGCTTTATTGTGATAATAAATTATAATTTATTTTATCAAACTACATTAAAAAGAGGGATTCTGTTGCCAAGCTCCCTCTAAGCTCCGAATCTTATTCAGTTTTCCAAAGGTCGTTATCGCATATGAAATCAATCACTGCATAGAAACTGCCTAAATCGTGCTTCTTGCACCATTCAGTGTTCTTGTAGAAATTGAGGTCTGCAAGCTTCATAACACGCTTTACAAAGGTGTTAGGCTGTGCCTCTGTGGTTACAAAGTCCATATCTGAGTAATAATAGAACTTTGTATCGTCATCAGTTTCTGTCTTGCACTTTCTAGCGATATACTCATTGCAAGCTTCACGGTTCATAGGCTCAGACCAAAATCTATAACCGCCCTCAGCCTCAAGCTCTACAACCATTCTGCACTCGCTCCAAAAATACTCTTTTGCGTCCATACTTAAAACCTCCTATATTCAACTGTAAGTTGCGTGTAGGTCGTCCCTACGTCTATTATATTACTACAGCCTAGCACATAAGTCAACACTTTTTTGAAGTTTTTAAAAATATTTTTCTGTCACGTTAACCACATCATAATCGTGACACGCTCTCTATAGCCTTTAGAATCGTTTTTAAGACACTTTAGACCTGTAGCCTAACAATTATAGCCTAAAGAGTTTAAAACGTCTTAAAAGCTAAATTTGAAGCCATGAACGGGCGTTCTAAATAATAAATTATAATTTATTTATTCGATTTATAAATTATAATTTATATTTCAAATAAAAATATAGAAGAGGCATTTCTGCCTCTCCTGTCTCGCTTTGCTGTCGTGCAATTTGTCCTAATTAAAACGCTCCTGTAACGCCTCAGAGTTCGCAGTTAGGTTTTCTCGATAACCCTTGAAAACGCTCTAATATCCTTTTACGAAAGCCTTAGAGTAGGCTCGGCACTTTTGTCGGGGCTTGCTTGTTGACAGCGGATTTCATATAGTTCTGCTCGACCTGTCCGCCCTCGTGGGTGTGCGCCTGTATAAGAACCCGTTTATTTTGTTCTGTTCCCTTGGAACAATTATATAATAACATACTGCTATACCTATGTCAACAACTTTTTAAAATTCGCAATATTCTGACAATTTATAGTGTTTTAAATAATAAATTATAATTTATTCTCACAATCGCAATAAAAAAGTGGGTTTATTCAACCCACTTCACATCAACAACTATATCATTCGAAACGTCAATAGTTTCATATTCTTTAATTGTTAATATAGCCTCATCACCACAATGAACTTCATGCTCATAATCAAAGTATTCATCCCAAACGTTTCCATGTTCATCCTCGAATGCTACAATCTGCTCATCTAAGGCTTGCACCTGTATAACGTGTGCATCTACCTTGTAGCGGTCTATATGGTCTAATAAAGCCACAGCACCATAGAATGCTAATACAATGACCATAATCCAAAATACTGCCACAAAACCGCTCTTTAAATCCTCTTTAAAATCATAATTAACTCTCTTATACATCCTTGTATACCTCCTTAAATATACTTTTTAGCGTCTTTCATAATGCGATTGATAGCACTGCAAGACTCAGCCTGTTCAATAGCATCCTTGACGCTCTGTGGATAGTAAAAGTCTTCTGCAATTGCTAAAGCCTCTTTACGTGCATTGGCTACCTCTGTAGCGTCCACATCATAAAGTTTTAACTGTTCATTGTAGAACGCTACTGCCTCAGTTGAAGCTTTGCCACGCTCTACACTTTCCTTTAACTGATTTAATCTGTCTCTGTTTACTAACATCATTTTGATGTACCTCCTTGTGTTTTGTTAAGTTTAGTATATCACTTTGAAATCATATGTCAACACTTTTTTGAAAAAAATTTTTAGGAATATTTTTCACATAATAAATTATAATTTATTTTCACAACTGCAATAAAAAAGGGGAACAATCGTTCCCCTGTAGCGGATTAAATAAAATCCGCTTTAGTCTCAGTTTTCTGAAATAACACTGATTCTTGATTTAGCTCTGATTTTAAAGCCTGTGCAACTTCCTTCATTAAATCGTCGTTAATGTATTTTTCAGTAGCAAGCACCTCAATTCTAATAGATGGCTCGATAACCATTTCACCGTTATCATGTGTGTAAACGCCTGTAGCCTGTGAGATTGTACCGAAACCGATAAAAGCGGTTACGATTTTGTTTACAAGTAAAGTAGCCTTTACTGTATCAATTTCCTGTGCGTGTGTGTCCTTGTCGAATAATCCTACTACTAATGTGTAATTTGTCATTTTGATGACCTCCTATAAAAAATGTTTTGTGTTCGTTCCCTTGGAACAATTATATAATAACATCTGTGAAGCTATATGTCAACAACTTTTTTAAACTTTTTTATATTCAGAATATTCTGATAATTTGATACTATTCACAATATAAATTATAATTTATTTTTACGTTTATAAATTATAATTTATTTATTAGATTGTGCACAATTATATTTTATATTATTATATTTTAAATTATAATTTATCTTTTTGTTTATATAAAAATGGCGGCTAGGTAATAAGAACTACCTAAACCGCCACGCTATTAATGTACTCGGCTCAAATACCAATCCATATTGGCTGAAATCTTATCATACACGGACAATTGACTATTCCAATCGCATACCCACTCCACAGCGTGTTCAAAGCACTGTAAAGGGCTTTTATGTGGGTTATAGCGGTGCATCATATTAGCCATTAAAACCACGTCTAAAGGCTTATTACGGCACTCACAAAGACGTTCATAAAACTCGGGTTCATTAGTCTTCGCATAGTCTCTCCATTCTTCATTAAATGGCTGTATTGTATCTGTATTGTGTATCATCATATTATAAATCTCCTTTTACTACATTCACTGTTAAATACTCTTTATAAGCTATACACTGAGTATTTAGCTCTTTAATCTCGATTAAATCATCGTTCTGATAACCGCCTAACTGCTTAATCATTGCGTCACGTGGGATTAAATCAGCGTCAATCCACCAATTAATAATCTCTTCAACTGAACGTGATATGCCATTCTCAACGTCACTATAAATCTGATTGATAACCATTTTAAGAATAGTATTATCAAGATTTGTAATGCATAAAATAGCATCACTATAGTCCTCATTAATTGTAATGATTCTATATTCTCTAGTAGTTAATTTCATATTTCTTACCTCCTTTATTAACTATGTATATAATATCATATAATTATCTATATGTCAATAGGGATTTTGAAAAAAGAAAATAAAAATTAAGAATAGAAAATAAGAATATAAATTATAATTTATAACGAAAATCAAAAATAAAAAAGGAGGTTTCGAGCGTATAGGGAAAACACAAAACAACTAACACAACAAAACAAAAACCTATACGCTCGTCAATCTATACTAGCCTTGTGGAAATACAGAACAAGCGTTCTGTATAACCATAAAACTATATTATTTAACAATTTTTGAGAAAGCTACTTCATATACTCGTAAATAACCTCTTCAACGTCTCTGATTATACTAAAGCAACCACTGAGAGCCGCTTCAATCTCGTCATAATCACTGTCAAGGTCTTCAAGATAATCCTTTACAGCGTCAGCCTTGGTAATCTCGTCATCCTCATCAGAGACCCCTTCAATGTCGTTATCAAGGATAAAGTCCCAAACATCATCCTCATCCATCTCAAAGTCAACGAAGTCACTGTGATTAAATGTAGGCTTTACATCATCCTCATCAAAATAATCGAAAGTATTTTCGCTATCTACAAGATAATCAACAAGTGCATCGAAATCAAATGGTGAATTGTCATCGTCTACATAATCAAAAGACTTATATTCACCATAACCATCAACAGCGCAATATTCATCATATGTGCGATACTTACCTTCAAGGTCTACCCTTTCAAGTATCTGTTCGGGACTAAGACCACAGAACAACTCGTTAGGGTCATTGTACTCGATTTTATCATCATAGTAACAATTATCCTCACAATACTCATTCCAAAGTCCAACCTGTTCATCAGTACTTAAACCATTAACTACCTCTTCAACTTTTTCTCTGCTAAACATATTAGCTACCTCCTTCATTTGATATATACATTATAGCATCTTAAATGCTATTTGTCAACCCTTTCTTGCAAGTTTTTAGGGAACTTGCAAACCCTAAGAATAAGTTAAATGATGTTCCTTTGAACAATTATATACTAGCACATAGACCGCCATATGTCAAGTGAAAAATTAAATTCAGAATTGTCTGACAATTTGAAGATACTGCTGCAATAAATTATAATTTATTATTGAGATTGCAAAAGAAAAAGGGCATTGCCCTTAATCTTAAAGTGATAAAGCCTTTGTAATATGGTTTACCAAATAGCCCTTAAACTGCTCTGTAGTGCCATAGAACGCTACATTGTCATAGCTGTTACTAGTCCAACAATAACCGAGACCAAAAATAACTGTCTCTCCAATGAGGTCTTCTGTAAAATGAATCTCATCCTCTCCATCAAGTTTAATCTTTTCGTGACACTCGTTAAGTGTAGCCCAATTTCTAAGGTCTGTATAATTATCCTTAGTAACTTTTATAACACCAATATCAAATTCTTCTGAACCATACCAACTATCAAACAATTCGTTCTCTGCCATAATCTTAAACATAGGATGAACCTTTACATTAAGAACTACCTTAGAAGACTTTTCGTACTCTTTACAATGCTCTTCGCTCTCGAACTGTGTGCCATCGAAAGCTGTGTAAACCTCCTTATTAACTTTTGTAACCTTATCTACCTTAATAATCTCTTTTGTCATCTCTGTGACCTCCTTCATTTGATATATTAATATTACCATCTCATTATCTATTTGTCAAGGGATTTTTTAAATTCAGAATATTCAGATAATTATATAATAAATTATAATTTATTATTACCATACCAAAACAAAAGGGAACACTTGTTCGTGCTCCCTTAGAGATTAATCAGCCCAACTATAAATAGCTTCACCGTTTGAAAATACTCCGTCACAATTCAGTGGTCTGAAACCATAGTCTTTCATACTCTCTAAAAACTCTCTAATAAGTTTAAGCTCATTGTTTATACGTTCCTTAGCTTCTTTTATTGTATCAGCCTTAAAATAAGTCCACAATTCTTCTTCATCCCACTCATATTTATCTATATCAAGATAATCAAAATATAAATCTGCTGTATCAATCTCAAACTGAATACCGCTGTAATAACCGCTTACAAGCTCAATGCTGAATACTTCAAGTTCACTCTTAAGCTCATCAAAATTGGACTCAATATCTTCTGTTAAACAATCGAAACCATTGTTTACTTCAAAATAGAATATATCAGCATCAAAGTCTTCATCATCTTCATTAGGCTCTTCTTCCATCATGTACTTATAAAGCATTAAATCAGATTGTACCATTAAGGGTAAATCATACTTATCCATAACTTTTGTAATGTTAAAATTTGGTGTGCTCATGTGTTTTTTCTCCTTTTCTTTATAGCCGTTTTCCACGGCTTGCCTTGTTTAACTATGTATATAATATCATACAACGCAAACCGTGTCAACAACTTTTTATAAATTTTAGCAACTTTCTAGTCGCACTCCCCGTGTACTTAAGCCTTCTCCTTTCTTAAGTACACACATATTGTATCATATGGTTAAAGGCATTGTCAATACTATTTTCAGAAAATTTTAAAAATATTTTTAAGTTGCTTAATCAATTATGAATAAAATGTGAAAAATATAAATTGTTGTGAATAAATAGAAATTATATACAAATTAAATAACTGTCTGAAATGCCACACTTGTCTGATATTTCACAAATTATATATAATAATAAATTATAATTTATATTCACAGTATGAATAAATATACAAAAAGAGTAGCCCGTAGGCTACTCAAAAATCTCATATAAGCTCTGTCTCCAAGACCACTCACCGCTATTAAGTTTCTCGATATAGTAGTAAGCCATATCATGTAACTGCTGAATACTATCACAATTTACAATCAGCTCCCAATCTCTAGGACAAAAGCTCTGCCACTCTCCACAAACATCATTCACGTCTCTATTGTTATCAATAGTGAGTGGGGCTGTCCACATTATATTAGCTCCGAAGTCTAAATACATATCTTGAATGACTACATCGTATCTAAACTCTTTGTGTTCTGCTTTCCACTCATCAATGAATAGCTTAAATAACATAAGTCTTTTAGCTCCTATTGTATTTGGTGCAAGTGTTACTCCATCGTGTGATTTGTACATATCTTTGTACCTCCTTTGTTTATCTGTATAAAGAATATCATATTAAACACGTGTTGTCAACACCTATTTCAAACTTTTTTGTAAACTATTTTACATACAAGTTATAAATTATAATTTATTATATCAAATATAAATTATAATTTATTTAAGCGTTTATAAAAAAATAGGGAACGGATGTTTGGTTTCCGTTCCCCTTGGGATTAGTTATCTACACGGTCAACATCACGCTGTAAAGCTGTACGACTTACGTGTAACTCTGTACATAGGTCTGAGAGTTTATCTCTACGAATACCATCGTATTTAAGTTCTCCGTTGTATGTATATCTAAAGTTGGCATACCAACCGCCATACATTGATTTACCATACTGATAAACCTCTAAGTCAATTACTCCATTGTTTAATTTAGTTACTAACATAATAACTACCTCCTTTGTTGTTATGTATATATAATAGCATAGATTAAGTTAAAAGTCAACACTTTTATTGTGTAACTTTTTAAATAATTGTCAGACAATTCTAAAACAAACTCAATAATAAATTATAATTTATTTATAGAATAATAAGGAGGTAGGAGGGGCAACACCCCTCCATGTATTGTCAATGTTTCACGTGAAACATTATATTTCAATTCTATCATTGTAGGCTGTGATAGTCATAATACCCTCAGCCTCTCCAATATTTACAACTGCCTCAATGCTAAAGAAGTGAGACCCTGCACCCGATACCTCAAAGTATCTAACCTCATCAGTATTACGTGCCCATTCATCCCAATCTTCCCAAATAGACTCTTTTGTGCGTGATGGTCTTCCATAGGCATCCCAAATAGTTGTACCCGAATAGCTCATCTTGTGATTAGCTACCCTGTCAGCAAGTGCCTGTTTGTCTCTCTTATTAATTACTTGAAATGTTCTTCCGTTAATCTCTACTGTTTTCATGTTTTTCCTCCATGTGTTTTGTTGATAATGTTATTATATATCATCGGGGGCTGTTTGTCAACCCCAATTTGATATTTTTTAATCTAGCTCTGTGATGTCAATCTCGAATAGGGTCTCATCGTACTCAACCCCGTCAGCCTCCCAATAAGACTTTCTAAGTTCGATTTCATCCTCAGCGTCTTGTCTTGCGTCTTCCTCAGACTCAAACTCTAAGTATTCTGTGTGAATAACCTGTCCATCATAAATTAAATCGTAGCTGTACATCTCTGTGTACCTCCTTGTTTTGTTTTGTTGAATACATTCTAACACGTTATAGCACCGTTGTCAATACTTTTATTGTCGAACTTTTTAGTGAATTGTCAGATAATTTATATAATATATCTGACATAAATTATAATTTATATGTCCAATAAATAGGACACCTTCTGTAAGCTCCATATTATACCCTAGAATCGATTTTAATATGCTACCCTATAAAGTTTACCTTGGAGGCTCTAAAGTGTCTCTATAAGGCTATAACGAAGCCACAAGGGTATATTAGAATGTTTCACGTGAAACATTTTGCAAATATAAATTATAATTTATTATTATCAAACTAAAAATAATAGAGGGATTACCCCTCTATTACATAAATGTCAACCATTCTAAGGTTTAGTGCCTTTTCTTCCATAGCCGTGAGTTTATCGCTGTCATAATCCTCGCAGGCTGTAATATAAAGTGTCATCAGTAAGTGATGAACCCTGTCAACGTCTTCGTTGTGCTTGTTAATTAAGTTGTCAATCTCTTCACGACGCTTTTCATAACTTGCGTTGGCTGTCAATGGATTTGAGCCATCAGCCCACATTCTAGCCACGTTGTCATTAAGTTCCAAATCAGCCTCTAAAGCCTTGATTAATCCGTTTGCTGTTGTGTTTACCTGTCTCATAGTCATTTTCATGTTTTTACCTCCTTGGGGTTCTGCCCCCTTACACGTATTATACTATCACAGCCTCCCTATGATGTCAACCCCTATTTTGAAAAACTTTCTTTCTTTTTATATATTTTTCTTTCTTCGAAAGAAAAATATTTATAATACTATATTATATATTATATTATTATATATATAATATATATATTATATATTTTATCAAATATTATACTATATGTCAATAGTAATATTATATAAATATATATTATATAAATTATAATTTATTATATATTATTACTAATATATAAATTATAATTTATTT
>JAEIGA010010944.1_pt1 | contig 13762 bp, 23 predicted proteins | sample 9270691 | NCBI WGS metagenome assembly JAEIGA01 (sample SAMN17057246, study PRJNA624740) | gut metagenome | biome: biome; isolation source: fecal sample | host: Bos grunniens | place: China: Xizang | collected 2019 | reverse complement strand
GAAATATAGAGAATAGTGTCTGTTTTCTCAGGAACCGGTATGATGGTACATCTATTATATGGTTCTCCTCTAAGGTAATGGGTCCACAGGTTATGAGGTCTTTCAACTCTGCAGTATCTTCTTATTGCAGGTATGTCACAACGTTCAGTGAGCAGATAGACTTCATTGACCTCGTCTTCTTTTTTTATCTCATCTAAGAGCCAATACATGTCAGCAGTTACAATTGGATAATAATATACGATTCTTTTAGTATTGGTCAGTCCTCGCTTGAAGTTCTTAACATTACTGTTAGTCACGGCTGTCCGATAATAATACATGTAATCAGTGATAGCGGTATGAGAGTTATTGCCAGGAATCAGATACCCTAATTTTCTTGAAAAATCTTCATCTTCAGTAGCTTCTTTCTTTTCGTTAAGACGAGTATCTCCAATAAAAGATCTTTTAAAAACTCTTGTGCATACGGACGGATTAGAAAGATAATCATCTTCACTTTTTAATTTAAAATTGTGTTGCGCTCCTTCGTGGTTTAATGATTTCCAGGAGAGATCAATAACATCAGCGTGAGTCTCATCTATCTTTGAAAGTATTTTTGAAACATAATAGTTAGGGACCATATCATCTGAATCAATGAATGTCAGATATTCACCTGTCGAGCCATCAATACCCATGTTCCTTGCAGATGCAGCACCCCCATTAGCTTTCCTGAATATTTTTACCCAATGATGTGATGTAGAAAAAGGGATAAAACTTCCATCATCAACAACAATGCATTCAACCTCAGAAGTAATCTGTGGAGCTAAAGCATTCAATAGCTCAGGAGTGTATTTCTCCGTATTGTAATATGGGATAATAATCGACAGCTTCATAAATTCCCCTCAATAACTTTTCATAATGACTCATAAACCAATTGTCAAAATTGGCATATTCTTTTACTAATATTCTGTTATCTTCTATTGCATCTATACGTTTATTATACTCTTCTTCTGCGTGTTCAAGGATATAATCAACATTGTGCTTTATTTCTTCAATACTGTTAGAATGGATAATTCCATTTTTATTAAACAGCTCATCAATTTTACGGGCTCCATAATATATTGGTACACACCCATTTGCAAAGCAGTTACATATTTTTTCTGTGATCCACCAATCATCGATATGATTTTCAATAACAACAGAAAAAGGATACTTACCATATATAGTTCTTGTATCTGCTTTCTCTCCACCATCGAACGTTCCGTATGTATCAATCTTCCCTTTGAGTTCAAAAGCAAGTTCTCTTCTTGCAATCCGGACGGAACTTCCACCTTTAGGACTTGCAACCATAGAGATAGGATGTGAGAAATCTTTATTCATATCAGAAGAATCCCATATTCCACCCCATATAATAAGCTTCGCATTTGGAAGTTCTTTTAATAATTTGGAATCGTGGGTAAACACATAGATAAACTTGTTGTAGTTTTTCTCAATATACTCATAAACTTCCGGTAACAATGATCGCGGCTCAATTAAAAGAGCCATCGCTCCAGGTTTTGTATTTTCGAGAACGTGCTTGTCATTATAAAATGGAATTCCGTTATCGCCCCACCATTTATATAGGTGCTTATAGGCAGAGTGCATTGTTATTGTTAAAGGATATCTCTCCATTGCTGCTTTCTCCTTTCATTGTCATAATGAAAATAAAATGCAGGAATTTGTAGAAGCTTTCTTACATCAAAATCCATATCAAATGGAACTACATATCCATTAACACCATCCTCAACTCCCATTTCTAAAAATGATGGAACAGGAGTACATATAACCGGAACTTCCAAAGTAAGTGCTTCTAACACTGTGTTTCCAAAACTTTCCACTGTACTGAGTTGGATAACATAGTCTGCCATCTGCATATAATTTTGGATATCCATCCTGTACCCCATGTTATAAAAATTCTTAGGAGCATCCTTTAAATCTCCGTCAGAAAAGTTTAACCATAGGTATGGTATGCTTTCAGCATTAAGCATAGCAGCAAGCTGACGCATTCTCTTTTCATTGTCTCCTTTATCAGGTGCAGGAATCCTTGTGGCAGACATAAGAAGAAGCGATGGTTTCGCAGTTATATTCGAGAGATTGTTTATCACTATAGAATCCGTAAGATTAAAGTCATCTCGTACAGACTCTGACACACACACTGTAACATCTCCATCTCTTGGAACGTCTTTTACTCCATGACTTTTGCGTGAGTGTATACGTCTGATAACTTTTTTATATTTGATATTTTTGGGAATTTCATCAAGAATTCTCATCATGACCAGGGTGTCACATTCAATATCTTTTTTGATATCTTTTCCTGTGACAACCCTGACAAGTGGTTTTAATCTTTCAATTTGACATTCTGCCATAATACCGGCCATAACAGTTATGTCATATTCAGTATGCATATTACAGCAGAAATTAAAGATAAATGTTTCAAGTCCCCCAATTACATTGGTCTTTTTGATATACAAAACTATTTTCTTCATGTTTCCCCCTCACTCAGAAATAGTTATTTAATTTATTTATCAAGATCTCCAAACATCTTATTGAACAGTTCCTCAGAAGCAAAATCTTCACGCGATTTTCTTATCGCATCGCTTATGTCTTCAATTATCTTCTTAGCCTCTTTTCTTATGTCCTCTTTATCCATTACTGCCAGATTACATAAATATACTAGATCCTGCTTAGTTACTACCTTTTTTTCAAATAGAGCATGAATAAGGTGTGTAAGCTCGAGATGAAGTTCCATTTTAGTACCATTAATTTCAACACAATTGTCATCAATTCTAATCATTTGTTTTTCCCCTTTTATCCTCTATGTTTTTTATTTTGATGAATCTGAAACCTTTTGCGGATTTCAGAAGTCCTCTCGTTATTTTACTGATAAGTATCACACTGACACCAGTTGCTGATGAAGCTTCTCTGTTAGTGCTGTAAAGAGTGCCATTGTCTTCATCATCAAGAGCAAGTACATTTCTGTGACCTCTCTTTTTGTAATTATCAGTTTTATAGCCTCTTCTGGTGTTTTCACCAATGGTTACCCATTCAAGGTTAACTGCTTTATTATTGGTTTTGTTACTATCGTTATGATCTACGACAGGAAGTCCCTTTAAATTGGGACAAAAAGCAGTAGCTACTAATCTGTGGACTAGATATTTTTTCTCACCAATATATACAGTGAGATATCCATCAGAATTTTTACATTGTTTTAATACACGCTTGTTGCGTCTGACTCTTCCCATATTACTGACAAAGAAATCTTCAAATAGATTCCCATTCTTATCTTTTATCCAGTTTATTGGTTCCCAAATCTCACCTTTAAGTCTTGGAATTGTACCTCTTTTCTTTGCCATAATGAGTAATTGCACCTCACTGTATTAAAAATCTGTACGTATGCTATACCGTGCTCCCCATGCGGTTTATAGTTTTCTTGAAATTGAAACTTTTTCAGCATGTAATTTTTAATGCTTTTCCAAATATTCACCTACAATTAATCCGGCTTTCAAAATTAGATGAACCATTTCATTGAGCATCCATTTCAGAGTAATTATTCCAACAACTGAAATGATTATGTTAACTATTATTTCTGTGCCTTCTTCATTCCTCAACGATTTTCAACCCCTTTACGGAATAACGTATTGTATTATTGCCATATGGTATAATCAGTCCTGCAGCTATAAGCTTTTTTATATGAGCGTGGACTGTAGATAAGCTATTAAGGCCAACTCCATTTGATATTTCTCTGATTGATGGAGTTACTCCATTAATGAGAACAAAAGACTTTATATAATCAAAAATCTCTTGATCACGATTTGAAATTTTCATTGATTTGTAGCCCTTTACGAATAAAAAATGAGGTGGTAAGTACCACCTCTTTAAGTATAATATACGAAAATAAGTTTGTATATAGTTAATTTATACTTCTATAATATATTTTTAGAAGTATTATTGAAATTGCTATAACATGCATGAATAGTGGGTTATGTAAGTTTTTAGTAATATTATTGACCGATTTGATTAATACCATATTTAAATCAACTTTTCATTATTAACTTTTCGCATCTGATCAATGAAACTTTGTTTGAAATTTTCCCATGCCCTATAGCAACTTGGACAAAGATCCCCTATTTCAGTTCTGTTCCATTCAGGCAAGTCAGTTCCTTCTTCAACACATACCGCTTTTTGGCATGCATCACATATGTAACGCTTAACAACTCCTACCATGATAACTCCCCCTCTACTTTGGCAGATACAGTGCAACGTTAGTTTTCTTCCTCAGTATGAAAAGATTCAACCAAAGGATACTTGTTATATTCAGCGCCTTGATATTGAGCACAGAAATTTTTAGCAGCTGCCTCGTTAGTACAGAATCTCAGCTCTAAACTATAAGCTCCAGGTATCATTCTTGAAACAACCCATACTTCGGACAATTTGTTATCAGCTAACTCAAGTAGCGCCTTTTCTGCGGTATCTTTAATGTCTTCTCTCGTCTCTGTGAAGTTAGTATCAAGTACTGATCTGATGTTTTGTTGTAGTGTCATGTTCGTGTTCTCCTTTTCTATTTGTTCTGTGTTTCTAATAATTCTTTTAAGTGACATTGTTGTTTTTCCTCGCATTCCTCATTCTTTCAGCCAATTCTGCTCGTTGTTCATCTGTAAGTTCTCTTTTAGGTGGGGCTGATAACTTGATATACGATACCGGAATGTGAGCAACTATGCTTCCATCTAGGTTTTTTTTACATATATGTATTTCTTCCGGATGTTCTTTTGCCAACCTTTTTAATTTTGAAATGTATCTCCCCTGACAAAGAGTAACTGTTGCAGTATCAGAATTCTTGGCAAACTCTATAACATTCTCGTGGGTATTGAACCAATCAGATTCATTCTTTTCTAATTCATTACAAGCTTTTTCGAAATCATTCATATACATCAATCCCTATCTTTTTCATAATAGTGAAATGTGGATTCATATAAGCATCATCAATGCAGATATCAAACCCTTTAGATTTAATTGCTTCTATGATTTGATTTATAGTATCTTTATTGCAACAATCTGAAAAATTTATTTCTCCAAGTTTGTTATAATCAACCATAATTTACCCCCACTCTAATCTCTGTCCACACGTAGGACATACTTCATCTTTTCCACCCATACCATCTCTTACAAATGTTTTGCATACTGGACATTTTGCGTGAGTTGCAAAGTCACAAGAAATATAATGTGCTTCAATGACAGCTTTAGGAATATATTTTAAAAGTTCAGATCTTGGCATATCAAATCCCATCTCTTGAAGAGTATCATTACTATAGCAATTCTTTATAATGAGATCAAAGCCTTCGATAAATCTTTCAGAATGAAATGTTTTCTTTGCTTCATCTAATACCAACTTGTAATAATCATCCTCTGTTTGATTTATATATGTTTGTGAACCATTGATTATATAGTATTTACCATTAGGTTGTTTTGCTACTCTCATATGTTCATCCTCCTATTAGTATTTATTCATTTCTATCATCATTAGCAGCAAATCTTTCAATCCAGTCCTCTCTTTGAAACATAAAATTCCATGGAGAAACTAATTCAGGAATGTCTCTTGGGTCGTAACCAATATAGATTTTATTTCCGCAGCATGGACATGTAGCCATATATCCGGGTATTCTTTTAGCGTGATATAAATCATAATCATAAGTTATATTTAAGTCATTTCTATTTTGTACAAGCCATTCACATCTACAATATTCGCATTGAAAAAATATGCCATCATCACTATTAAATCCTTGACGTAGTATTTTCATGTTCTTTCAATTCCTCCACCGCAAATAGTGAATTATTCTCAGGATTCTCTACACAATGAAATGTAGTCTTGAAATCGCAGGTTCTTCGTGCATAGAATCTATAGTTAACAAAACCACTCCGGTCACACACTTCATTATAATCATTATTAACTTCAATAGTTTCTAATGATGGAATTGCAAGAGCTGTAATAATGTATTCTTTACCATACATATTTGTCTTAAACTTTACGAAGCATTTTTTTGTGCAATCAAAAGCAGCAAAATCAAATACATATGTATCGCAATATTCACAGCGAATCTTATATGGATCTATTGGGGCTCCGCAATTAGGACAGTTTGTCATGATAAGTAATTTCCTTTCTTCGATTTTAGAACATCCACTTCTTTTTGTGTTTCCTGCGTAATTTTTTAGGGAATCTCATATATAAGTCATTCCCTTTTTTAAGGAAGTAACTAACACCATCAGCATTTTTGAATGTGCATTTTATTTCAATGGGTTCAGTTGAATATAATCTTTTAATTAGTTCTGATTGTTCAGCGTTATCAGTATCAGAGGTTAGTTCTACATCACTGATATGTCCTAGTGGAATAAATTCGCCATCTTTTTCAATATAAAACTGTGCATTTTGAGGTTCTCCAAATTCAATAGGCATCAATCCACTCCTTCTTCTGATACTCAGGACAGTTCTTTATAGTGAAGTGTACTGTGTCACACTCAAGTCCAGCGGTGCATTCGTTCTCTTCTCCTGTAACAAAACCAGGATAATCAACAACGTGTCTACAGTTGGCACATGTACTGCAACCTTTATCTTTGGCAGCATCATCGATTTTTTTTTTAAATTTTGCGTTTAGTGCAGCCCTCTCTTCTGGAGTTGGATCAAATAACATGCGTAGTTTATTCATCCTACTTTAACCTCCTCGCATAATAGTTCTGATTCTGCCTTTCCAAATCCTACAGCTCTGTAATAGGTATCACAGTCTATACACTGAAGAATGATATCATCACTCTTTAATGTCCGTATAAGACCGCCACATTTAGGACATACGGCTTGCTGGCTTTTGTAAAAGATAATATAATTCACTTTGCTTCCTTTCGTAGTTGCCTTAGTTCTTTGCGTCTGGCGAGAATTTCGTCTCTGTTTTCGTAGTAATATGTCAGGCTTTCTAATCGCCTTTTTTCCATGTTTTTTCTGTATCTCGCCTTGTTTGCCTTGTTGATACGTTCTCGATTTTTTTGATAATACATGGCTGAATAGATTGTACGATCACGTTCTTTATCTCTTTTTTTCTGCTTTGCATCTATTCTTTTCTTTTTTCTCTTGTAATATTTGGAATGACGTTCCTTTTCTTTTAGCTTTAATATTTCATCAATCTTGGAATTCCGTTCTCTTTCATCGTTTTTCCACATAAACTGTTCCAATTCTCTCAATCTCCTTATCAAAAACTGATTGCATTGTTTCATCGAAAGTATTTTTTTTACAAGTAGATTTGTACAATAGTTCCCAGTAATCTAAAAAGCCCATGGCTAAGTCTGAAGAAAAGTCTTTATAAATTGTTGTACGATATTGCTTTGGATACTCAAAGAAACTATCTATTACTTTATGCCACCATTCACTTGTGAATTCTGCAGGCATATTTCTAAAGAACATAGTTATAAGTTCCTGCATTATCTTTTTGTAAGTTGATACTTCACTGACATATGGTTTTAATCTTTTCCATTGTGTATTAAGAGAATTAAAATATTCGGATTCTTCCTTAGTCATCTCTATCCTAGCTCCATGGTAGTTCTTCTAAATCCTCGTCTGTAACATCCTTGAACTCGATTTGTTTAATGTTATCTTCTTTCTTGTTTTGTTCTTCCTTCGCATTACACCATCCGTATATGATATTTTCTGCTATTTCATTTTTAAGCCTTTTGGTCTCAATCTCGTAGTAGAGTGGATAATAAGAATCATCTACGGATCCAAATCTAAATTTGTCAGCATGGATAATGTTTGTCCCACCGCCAGCCCAATCTCTTTGGAAGTAAAGCTTGTAAGAATTTAGAAAGTCTTGATTATTTCGATATATGAACAGCACATTATCTACAGCATTGACCAGATCTGATGAACCACTAATGTCATATTTGTTAAGCAACCCCATAGGCTTCTTAGGATGACATACTACAATGATGTGAACATTTCTTTTTTGTGCCAGTTCATGAAGTTTCCACATGAATTTTGATTGAGCTTCGTATTTGTCTTTACTTAAGTCTGCAATATCAAAGGCCATAAGATTATCAAGGCACACCATATCAAGTTTGTACCGATCAATCCATTGTTCGATTTGCTCAATAATAGCAGCAAAATTGAATCCATAGTCATTGTTGTATAGCCAGAAGTGTCCTTCCATCCACTCAGCAATTCTTTCCTGGTATTTATAAGGCACAGTAAAATAGTTCTCATTGTTTGTAGAACTCACAAATGATTTCCCTGCAGCCTGTAGGTTCATCCATTTCATAAAGTCCTGCTTGTATAACTCACCGCTAAAAGCAGCAACATTATTACCGGAATTGATGGTGTTAAGTATTATCTGAGAGAGCAGAGTTGACTTTGCTCCTCCTGTCTGCCCACTGATAATGGTTAGATCTTTTTTTCGTAATCCACGATAACGCTTGTCTATTTCAGTAATGCCCGTCTTGATTATCTGATCGTTCTGTTGTGGCTCATGGATGATATCTTTAGCAGAGTAAAAAAAAGGTTTTCCTTCTTTCTCTTCAAGATGTTTTGGAACCGGCTTTAAATCTCTGTTGTAGTTGTTATATGATTGTTGCTCAATATACTGTTGTCTTTTTTCATAGGCTTCAGGCTCGTATTTCATCCTTAGGTCTTGCCATTTATAGGAGCTGCACGAATTATGAAAACATGTAAATGAAATCGCGCCGTTTCTAAACTTAAGAATGCATGAGTCCGGAGCTTTATGATTTGAATCAAACGGGCATTCTTCCAAGATATACTTGTCTGCATCTGCCCAAGTCTTTTTTTCGTACCGGATTCCGTATTTGTCTAGCCATTCATCCAGATCAAAGTCTCTTGGCATATAGCTGTTATATTTCTTCCGTTCAGGTTCGTTTGGAATAACCTCGCATAGTTTTTCAAGGTAAGAAATATCGTTTGGCTTTATATCAGCAGACTTGCTGACAAGATAAGACATACGATGCGGTCTGTTTTTATCATTAGCTCCCTTTTGGGAAAGTGTTCCATAGAGCTTGCATATTCTTGCAGGATTAAAATTCTTTTTATCTACTTCAACATTGTCTGTAGAGAATAAAAAGTCCAATGCTTTTAATGACTTCTCCATCAAAGCTCTGTTTTCCTGTGATACAGCCATGTTCACTTTATATAAAAGATGAACTCCGTTACCGGAAAAAGCTGTCAATGGGTCATTGAATCCTAAATCTTTCATATACTTATAGACTTTATTTCCTAACTGCTTAGCTCTATAAAGTTCCTCATCTGATGATGATGTCTTTGAAGGTCTTTTGGGGTCAAGATCTATCATCAACCAGTCATACCCATATACATCAGAATCTCCGGTTGTAGGAACAGTCTTCTTAACTTCAATAAACTCATTCTTCTGTACTCTTGAAAAGCAGGCTTCGTTGGGTTCATTGAGAGTTATATATACATTTGCACTCTTTAATTTCTGTTTCTTGAGCTGTTCTATAAAGATATCAACATCATTAAAGTATCCACTAAAAACTTTACTGTCTTCACGAAGTATCCTGATCTCAAAAAGCTCATTGTTCGGTTTCATTATTGCTATTGTTTTTCTGATCTCAGCTTCGTTGATATAGTTCACTGCAAAGTTCTCCTTACCTGGCCATTATTATTTTGGGATGAGATATCAGTAGATTCATCTTCAAGGTAATCTTTATAGCGACCATTAAAAAATGTACTTCCCATAAGAAGGTACTTCCGTTCAGTTCCTTCTTTTTGTTTTATATAGTTGTGAATGCATTTTTCCATCCGCTCATATCCGACATTATAAATTTCTTCTTTAGCTGATTTTGTTACTGCAGACTTCCCTTCTTTTCGGATATAGAGTTTCCATATCTTTTCAAAAAAATCTTCAACATCTTCTGAGTGTTTTTTTCTTTTGCATTTTTCATCCTCAGAAGGTATGGCTTTAGGGACAGTAACATGCTCTAAAGAATCGTTGTTGGCTTCGAGTGCCTTTATGTCTTCATTCTCTGCTTCCAATAGTTTTTTTCTGGCACGATGTTCTCTTACTCGTTGTGCTGATTCACTTTCGCTTGCGATGAGATTATCCATTTGAGTAAGATATAGTTCATCTTCATTAACGATTTCGATAAGCTTGAGCTTTTCCAAATACATCAATGTAACTTTAACGTTGTCAGGAGATTCATCTATCTCAAGAGCAAGCTCTTCACAAAAAGAATCTTCAACTCCGTCATAGTATAATCTTCCATCACTTTTAAGGCTCAGAAGCATCAGCTTCAAATAGATAACAGTATATGTATCTCCCCCGGCTATTCTTCTAAGCTTTTTTATTTTTTTATCATGGAAGAAATCTTCTTTTAGCTTAAGCCAAAAATATCTTTTTACAGGTTTCTTATATTCCCCCATAATCAATACTCTCCTATTCTGTGAACGGAATGGTATCGATCACGTAAATACGCTTAACTTCAGCATAATCAGCACCGCTATCTTCTATAGCTGCCATTATTTCTTTGTCATCAGGGAATTCCCAATGGTCACACAGTATTGTAGATATCAGCTTGCCAGTATCTGAATATAGAAAAATCTGAAATTTATATACAAGTTCTTTTTGCATAAAAGCCCCCTAAAGACAGTGATAGCCATCCATTTATACAGATGAGAAATGGATGGCGTTAACAAATATAATGTCTAGTTAAATGGTAGTCCATCGTCTATGCCATCCGGAACATTTGTAAACTCATTGTTGTTTTTGTCTTGAGATGCGTTATTACCCTGAGTATTTTCGGAATCTTTTTTACTTCCGACAAAGCCTACTTCTTCAACAAAAAGATCCAGGGTATAAACTTTTTTACCTTCTTTATTCTCATAAGAGCCGCTCTGAAGGTGGCCGACAACTTCTATGCCGGATCCTTTCTTGAAATACTTCTCCATGAATTCAGCTGTCTTGTCAAAGGCTATGCAAGGGAGAAAATCAGATTCATAATTCCCTTGGGCATTTTTATATTTTCTCTGCGTTGCAACAGTAAACTTAGCAATAGCTTTCCCACCTTGAGAATATTTAATTTCAACATCACGAACTATATTACCTACGATTTCAAATTTATTCATTCTATTTCCCCCTCATCTTGAACGTTATTCATTCGCTCATACTTTGCTTTCCAAAGCTCCTGCATATGTGCTAGTTCATCAGGACTCGCTGTTTTTATCCCTTGGAGCTCGCATTCTGAGATAGTTCCTTTGATGAGCTTCGACATCTCATCGGTTGAGTATGTTCTAGAGCCCCTATATATCATATAAAAGAAAACAGGTTTTCCATTCTCCTCTGTGATTTTTACACATTTGGTATGTACCGGTTCAAATTCTCTCATGTATTCTACAGGAGCATTTGTCTTATAGATCATTGGCTCACCATCAGAGATATATTGTATCTGTCCATAACTAGTTATAAGGTTGTTCTTACAATGAGTCATTGATATACCAAGTTTTTGTCTTAGCTCATCACAAAGTTTGTGAAAGTATCTATTTGAGTCCATGGATCGAGGTTTTACTTTTTTATGAAGAGATAAATCCCAAATAAGATTACGGTCTATATTATCTCCCATGAGATAATCTACAATTTCCCGCGCTTTTCCGGTTATCTTTTCAGACATCATCATCCCTCTTTGTTTTTCGTTTTACCCAGCTTATTGAGTATCACATAAGCTGTTGTCTGATTCATTTCTTCAAGTTTATTTACCTTTGCAATTTTTGTTATCTGAGCAACAGAAACTCCTGTACGTTCCATTTCCGAATGAATCTTTTCTAATTGCTCTTTAGTGACAAATTCGTTTTGCTTAGGAAGTTCGTTCTCATCAGCACTAGTTGATACGTTATTGGTAGTGTCGTTTTCTTTTCCTGCTGCAGTTTTAGCATCATCCTTTTTCTCAACTTTCTTTCCGATTTCCGAAGATTCATTTTCACTGTCTTCCATATCTTCGGTAGGTATGCAGAATACCTGACAGCATGCGTACTTAAAAGCTGCAGCCATGGCTTTATTTGTACTCTTGTCTGATCTGTCCATAGCTTCACCTATGACAGTAGCCGTTACATTGGATCCGTCATCTGTATAGAAAGTATACTCAACTGTTATGACTGAATACATCATCAGATTTCCTTTGCTTCCGGCTCTTTCTTCTCTTTTTGAATCGATTATCTTTGGAGAAACAAAGACTTTATTCTTTGTCATTGCAGGATTAAGAGCGTTCATGACATCATCGATGCTTCGATATTTGTAATGGTCAAAATCATTGGATCCATTTTTCCCAACAATACCAATATCTCTCATAACATTGTTGATAGCTGCATAGATTTTAGGTTCTTTTTCTGCCGGCATGTTTAATCCTCCAATCTTCTAAATGATATCTCTTCAAAAGTAAGCATGTTCTCAACTCTTTGAGCATCCTCTGCTGAGACTATAAAAGTTACGGTTTTCATTTTATTAATTACTTCATTTAATAGTCCTGTACTCTCAGGATTAAGTTTCAATTCTTTTGCTAATTCTTTATCCTTGGGAGATAATTTAATCTCATTATCTTCGTTTTCAACTTTGGCTGCTTCGATTTTTGCTTTATCTTTTATATATTGAGTATTCCTTTCAACAGTAGCAGCAAGATTGTTTCCGGTTCTTTTATAGACATCCAGTAGTTCATCTTCAATATCTGAGTTAAGGCTTCTGATAACATCTAATTCAGACATGATCTTTGTTTTCTTTTCTGAGATGTCATAAATGATATCTTTTTCTTTGGTAGATTTATTCAGCCAGGACTTCTTGAATATAGACTGCAGTGGAAGATATTCTGAATATTCACCAATTGTATCAGCATATAATTGGCTGATCAGTTTTCGTTTTTCCTCAGCCTGTTTATCTTCAAATACTCTTACCTGACTACTAAGTTCATCAATACATTCATCAACCTGCCCTGTAAGCCCTTTACATTTATCTTCAAATTCTGTATAAGGCAACATCCATTTTTTCTTTACTTCTTTTCTGGCATCCTCTATTGAAGTCTTAATTTTCCTCAGTTCTGCAATATCTTTCTTTGATATCTGCAGAGTGTCCTCGGTGACAATGATTCCTTTGTAATCATCAAGAATCTTTGCAAGCTGCTTGGTAACTTCCTTAAAATTACTTTCAATAGTTCCATTGCTACTTATCTGTGCTTCTAATAAATCCATAATGAACCCCCTTCATATAGATTTCTGATTATTTATAATACAAATTACCATCAACTTCTTTAATGAAAGTCAGATTCTTTTTATGCCATGAGTTGGGTGAATTTGTATTTGATTCCCAATAAAGAGCGCCTTCTGTAGGATCATAGCCCCCTTCCAATAAAGCAAGTGCATAGTGACTATTAGGATTGAGTTCTGCTGTTAGATACCGTCCGCTTGTTACTACTTCAAATTGTACTTCATCATTTAAGATGTCCCACAATGAATCGCCCCATCCTTCTTCATATCTGTTATAAATTGTATTCATTATCCAAAGCTGACCTTCCAGTCCGGTGCAAGCCTCGATTCTTGCTACAGACATAAGCAGATATGCATCATCTGTTGATAGTTCGATCATGTTAGGATTTGTTTTTCTTTCATCTTGTTTACATGTATATAATTTTTCAAAATCTTCATGAGTTGGATAATAGACTTCTTCAAGCTGAACAGTATCATTGATGTCAATTAGATCATTAGTCTGAG
>JAEIGA010010943.1_pt1 | contig 13762 bp, 19 predicted proteins | sample 9270691 | NCBI WGS metagenome assembly JAEIGA01 (sample SAMN17057246, study PRJNA624740) | gut metagenome | biome: biome; isolation source: fecal sample | host: Bos grunniens | place: China: Xizang | collected 2019 | reverse complement strand
TATCCAACGAGAGGGATACGACAAATTAGAGGATGTTTTCGGCTGAAATTGTGTTAATATCCGTTAACATGAAAATCGCCAAAAACAAATTTCACTTGTAATTAATTGATAAACAAAAGAATATCTCAAATGTGAAAATTTTTTAACACTTTAAATTTTTGTTTATTGGGAAAAATGTTATTTTATTTGTACTGCTCTTGAGTGGTGTCTGGGCAGTGACTAAATGATATTCATACTTTCATAGAATATAAACCGCCGTACACCATTTGCATGAGAATGCAAGGCGGAACGAAAGAAGTGTCTTGCATGGCGATGTGAGATACTTTTTTTTATTAACTAAAGCAATGATGCAACATTCGAAATTAAACATACCGTTGAGAATGATTGGTGGCGCGATGAGCAATAAAAAGCGTCTCCAACTTATTGCTTTATCTATCGCCATCAAATGTAATTACGCGGATAGCAGAATGAGAAATGTTTCCGTCAAGGCTATTCAAGAGTTGTTGCATTGTGGATTTAATACCGCTAAAACATTGTTCACTGAGGCGCAAAAATGCAGTCTGTTCCGATATAATCCTGTAACAAGAACACTGCTTGCCAAGAATTTCAAGAAAAAGTTCATCAACAAAATAACAACCAAAAGAGGCAATGAGGCTTACATGGTCTATTGCTTTAAGTTGGATGTCCAAGACTATACTTTACGTTCGCTTATTAAAGAGTTGAAAGTTTCGATTATTAAGAGCTGTATCAATACGCAAGAGAGAAAAAATAAGTTTCCCTACAATGGCAATTTATTAAATACTAACTTGTTTGTTTCGACACACGTATTGACACAATCAAGACTTGCAAAAAAGATTGGCGTAAAGAGTAGAACGACTGTTCAAAGACTTGTAAAAGAGTTGGAGAACAACAGGGTTATTAGAGTTGAGAGACCCAAGATAGAGTATGTAAATAATTGTACAAGTGATGAGGCGTTAAAAGAAACGTTCCTAAACCCGAAAGTTCGCTATATCTATAACGAGCATACAGGCGTGTTGTTTACTATCTCTACCTGTAAATATAACTTTACAAGCCGAGTAGAAAATGAGCGTTTCCAAAACATCATCCTCAATCACGAAAGCAGAATTAAGCCGAACCATAACTATAGCAGTTTAGAGGCGTTTAATGCAAGATATGGGTTTTAATTTTTGGCAGACTCTCAAATGTGGCACAATATTTACTTACAATGGTTAAGATATGAGTAAGAATAGAAAGAATAAGTTTAAGATTTACACAGACGGAAGTTGTGATAATATCGTGTTTCCTAACTATGGCGGATGGGCATACTTGATATTAGAGAATGATGTAGAGATAGAGCAAAAGAGTGGCTATTCGATACACACAACTAATAATAGAATGGAGTTGACCGCTATTATTGAGTCAATCAAAGAGCTTCCAGAGGGAAGTAGGGTGGAAATTGTTACAGATAGTAAATATTGCATAGGAGTTTTAGCCGGTGGATATAAAGCAAGGGTAAACCAAGACTTGATAGCAGAATTTGCGACTATTGCAGAAGATAAAAATCTACACATCTTTTTCAGTTGGGTAAAAGGACACAATGGAGATAAATACAATGAAATAGTAGACAAATTATCCAATGCGGAGTATGAAAAAGCAAGCGGAAGAAAGGTAACCGATATAGAGCAATTCAAAAACGACAAAGGCTATCGCAAAAAAATTTATTCCGAGGGCGATAACGAGATAAAAAAACTCATTGCTGAAACTCTAAAGGAAGCTATAGATATAAACGTGCCAAAAGGCAATAATTATATAAACGACAAAGTAGAATACATTTATAAACTACTGAAATTAGCAAGATAGAAATAGACTTTGATTTTGTCCATACTTTATAGATTTATTTAAGGTTGAAAGAGTTGGTGTCTGTGAAGATGTCAGCTCTTTTTTTGCGCTTTAGTTTGCGCGTGTTGCGTTTTCTTTTGTGGTGTGTAAACTTGTGCGGAAAAGGTTTTAAAAATCCACACAGCAAGAAAAAAGCCGTATTGCTACGGCTTTAAAAATCCACGTTGGTATTAAAAATCCTCTCTCTCCTCATATAGCCGTTCTTCTTCGGCTTCCTGTGTTGCCATGAAGTTCCACGCATCGACCAAGATGCTTTCGATGTCGGCTGTTTGCCGGTCGCTCGGGTCGAAGAAGTTAACCTCGGCAATGTTTTCCCTAAACTCATCGAAGTCGGCAAAATAACAATCCGCGTAGTCGCGAATTAGAATAAATACTCTCGGCTCATTCATGGATAGCAAGCCGATTTGTCCACGGTGGCTTATGATGTTGTCGCAATACCACCAATTTTTGAATTTTTCCATATATTTTTTGATTTAAAAAGCCGTGTTGGTTTTAAAAAGCCGTGCTACCCTCTACAGGTCGGGTCTTCATGGCTACCCCCAACAGGTACGCACACTGTCAACACAAGCGCATCGCCATCGGGATGTATTTCTATACTATCGGTGTCGATTGTTCCGTGAATGCGCTCAAGCTCTGGTATAACCCTGTTAAGAGCTTTGCAAACATCATCTGTAGTACTGCCCTTAATTGGGCAAAGTACGCGCTTTATTGTTTCCATTTGTCGCATAGGCATGCAAAGTTAAAGCCCCTTTTGGAGCTTGTTAAATAATTGTACCCCCGGCGCGTTCTACCCGCGCTACAGTAGTTTAATTCTCGGGGGTTGGTGTATGGTTTATATACGTTTACAAAGTTTCTTTAATTGCTCTAAGTCTTTTCTTTTCGGGTTTTCCGCGTTCTTTGTTGCATCGATCAAAGGCATGTTTGATGTTGTAACGCCCCACGATTTGCCTGTATTGGGGCTTGTATAAGTTACTTTATAATGTCCATATCCCGCGGGCATAAATTGAAAATCGGTTATATCTATTCTTTTCATTGTCGTATTTTTTTGTAAATTAAGCTAAAAATTTATTTCGGGGCGGGTTACAACGCCTTAAAAAAACTTAAAAACCCCCTACACCCCCGAAAGGGTGCAAAGGTAAGGTAATTAATATACACGTGTGGTTAATTGGATCGACACGCCTGTGTTATAACTGTGCAACTTATTAAGCGCTTTTTGTGCATCTTCTATATGTTGGAATTTGAGAGCTGCAACGTTATTTATTAAAATTATATAGTGTTTCATGATTTTGATTTTTGGGGCGGGTTACAACTTTTTATAATTGATTAAAACATAAACACAATACACAAAGCTAATTGCAAGCGTAGTGAAGAAAACCACAACGGCAAAGGTTGTACAGTGTTTAAAGAACAACAGGGCGAACAAGTAGCCCAATAGGATAGATAATGCAATTTTTTCCATGATTAAATAAATTTAAATGTTTACCGGGGGCGATACCCCCACGCTTTGAGCCTAAAAACCTATTTTAAGCCGCTCAAACGGCTTTAAGATAAAATTTCATCGATAGCCGATGCGATACACTGAGAAAGCAAATAACATCTAATAGTTACATCACAAGCCTCCGCCAATATATCCCAATTGTGGCAAAGGTTTTCTTCAGCTTGCCAAGTGCTGAAAGTGTAGCTACCTGATGCGTTGCCGGTTACGCTATCCGACATCCAACAATCCTCATTCAATTGCTCTTCTACCTCTTCTCGGTTTTCGTCTGTGATTGTGATTTCGTGTTCTTGGATGTAGTTTAAAACATCTTTTTTAACGGCTTGATAATAGTTGTACTTTTCCATGATTATGATTTTTTAAGTGTTTATAAAAGTGTTATTTCATTTTTTGTTTGTTCCTTTGTGAACATGATTAAATTTTTTAAATGTTTAACCCCGGTATGCTTGTGAAAGTGTGGCGGGGTTTTTGTTTATATAAAAGTACTCTTTTTCAATTAATTAACCTAATTTATTTTGTTAAAAGACAGGGTAATATTTGGCAAAAATGTTAAAATTTTAGTTTTGGGGCGGATAACAAGCTCTATATATATTTCCAATTTCCCCCCGATATATCCTCAATTTGCCTATATAAAGAGAAAACAAATAAACCAACTTTAAAGAGAATAAGACTAAAAACAGAATACAAGCCAACACAAACAAAATAGGAGTACCGGCAAATCTGTTAAGTATTAAATAACTATCCAAGTATCCGCGAAAGTGTTAATTTATCCCCGATTTAAAAGAAATTTGCCCGCAAAAGTTGCAACGGATTTAGACCAATTTGGCGAAAGTTGGAACAATATCGGAGTAGCTCAAGCCGATGAGTAGACCAAAAAATAATTTTAAGGCGGATAACAAGCCAAAGATATTATTCAACCAATAACCCAAACAACATAGATAGAAAACAACCACACTACACACATACACGCACGTATATAACAAGACACAGTAAACAAGATCCACATACAACAAACACAACGAAACAAACAAGAAACAGCCTTGCAAGTGTAGAGAAAGGGAAAACAAGCGAACAAGACAAGCGAAAACAAACGAAACTAAATTAAGAGAAGATAAAAGAGAAAAGAAAAGCAAACGAAAGAAAGCGAAATAATAGCAAGTAAAATAAAAGAAAGGGGCGGGCGTGTGGGTTTCTTTGCTCTCTCGCTCACTTTCGCGCCCGCGCGTGAGTATATCCCAACCCCGCCCACACCACACCACAACCAAGCAAAGATGTATCTTATTTAGACACTTTCTAAACAAAGAGTAAAGTATAAAAACGATGCGAATATACCTAATTTTGGAAGATGTTTAACACTATTCGCAACTATTAAAATACCCTAAATGTGATAATCTATTATTTTACTCCCGAGAAAACAAAATAGTTTGAAAGTAAAATAATATTATTTGCTTATGATTTAAAATAAAATAAGGGGGGTTAATTACAACCGATATAGAAAAGCGGGTAAAATCGGGGGGATATATAGAATAGGCGCGCTTTTCGATGATGTGCGGAACGGCAAAACCGCGTTTAAAGTTATTCTAATAAGGGGTCTCCACCGTATAGATAAAAGAAAATGCAAAGCGTTAGGAGAAAATGCCTAACGGTATAGGCGGGGCGTTGTGAAAATATGCGTAACGGTTGGCGCGTGCATCGTGTTCGATAGTCTTGTGTGTTGGGTGATAGTGCTGCATGTGTTTGGCTTTACTTGTCACTTGTAAGGATTGGGGTAAATCGGGAAAGCGCAAGCGGGGGCGAGCGGGGATTTTTGATTTCCTATTTCTCAATTTTTTTGCAACCAAAATTCAGGACTTTTCCTCTCTCCCATTACTCATTCTATCTCTTTCACTTCTCTTTTGCCTTCTCTCGGCACTTCTTTACTTGGTTGGTAGTTTGTATCACTTAATAGGAGAGAAAGCACACACAGCAATTAAATCGGGAAATATTTTTGATATTCATTTGGGGATTTTAGGAAAGCAGATTTTTGAATTTTTTGAAAAATAAATTTGGGGATTTAAGTTAATGAGTGTTAAAATGGGTAATATAGAGGGGCTTTGGGCTGTAAGCGTTTGTAAATCAAATAACTTGTCTTGTATTTTGTTGAAAAATAAACGTTATGGCGAAGAAATTAGGAAAGCAATTACGAGAGGACATGGAGAGGCTCATAGACGAGTACTTTTTTCATCCTACCAGTAGAGATGTCAGTTTCAAAGAAGATATTAAAAAGGCTTCTGCTGATAGGAGATTGGATGCCATGACAAGATTGTATCAAATTTGTTCTAAGGAGAAACAAGATATAAACATCGAGTTAGGATTTGATGAGGTTTCGATAAAAGGTAAAAGCGGTAAGAAATTGGATGAGTAGTTTAAGTTTCACATACGAAATGTTCAATCCTTTGTTTTATCATTTGCGAAGTGCGATGAAAAACGAAGAAGTTCGTATTGTGTTAAACATAGGCGGTTCATCGAGTGGCAAGAGTTATTCTTCGGCACAAGTAGCTATTTACGCTGTATTGGAGCAAGGATGTAATATTTTGGTACTTCGTAAGATTGGTAGTTCTATTAGTCGGTCTATATATATGGATTTTAAGACCGTGATTAGAAGTGATGAGGAGTTAGCCAAGATGTTTGATTGTTTCCAAAACGAGATAAGATGCAAATTAAACGGAGCTATTATCAGTTTCTCGGGATTGGATGACTCGGAAAAGATTAAGGGTATCTCTCAATACAAATACCTTATCTTAGATGAGTTAACAGAGTTTGAGTACGAGGATTTCAAACAATTAAGAAAGCGTATGCGCGGTATTAAGGGTCAGCAAATGATATGCAATTTCAACCCTATATCCGAGTTACATTGGATTAAGACCAAGGTAATAGACGCTGAGAATTGGAATGAGCTACCGAGATATGTAGGAAGATTAGGCACAGAGCTTGGTAGGCTCTCAAAGATAACCTCTAAACACAGAAACAGCTCGCGCGAAATTATCAATCCGAGAACAGGCGATAAAGAAGAACATCCGAGCGATATGCTTTTGTTAAAGACCACTTATTTGAATAACTTTTGGGTGGTAGGCTCTCCCGATGGAGATTTTGGATTTTATGATAGACAAACAGTAGCAGACTTTGAAAAAGACAAAGAAAGAGACTTTGACTATTATAGAATTTATGCTTTAGCCGACTGGGGCGTAATAAGAACAGGTGGAGAGTTCCTTTACAATTTTGACGAGAAGCGAAACTCCGGCATGGTGGGATATAATTCTCTACTCCCTATTCACTTGAGTGTCGATAATAACGTGTTACCTTATATCTCGGTTGGAGTATGGCAGTTGGAAGATAAAAAAATGTTCCAAATCCATGAGATAGCAGCCGAAGAACCTAATAATACCGTGACAAAAGCGGGTGACTTGGTGGTAGACTACTTAAACGGATTAGCTTATAACGATATTGTAATAGTACATGCCGATGCTTCAACTTCAGCAAGGAATACTATAGATGACCAAAAGCTATCGTTTATAGACAAGTTTTGTGACGTACTTTCAAAGGCAGGGTATAAAGTAAGTTTGTCGATCCCGAAGAAAAACCCGAGTGTATCCATGAGTTGTGAGTTTGTAAATAAGCTCCTTTTCGATAGCCGAATTTTGATTAACAGAGACTGTAAGAAGTCTTTGTTAGACTATCTAAACTCAAAAAGAGATGCCAACGGCGGTATGATGAAGAAACGAATAAGAGACAAGGAAACAGGACAATCATACGAGCAATGGGGTCACTTTACCGATACTTTGAGATATGTAGTAGTAGATACATTCTTAACCGAATATACAAATTTTTCCGCCACAAGGGTAAGAAACCCCATACAAGAAAACGATTACAAGTTTTACGATGTTATGCCAGACGGAAAAGGCTATGACTATGTAGAAATATATCCGAACATCAACGGCTCAATGGTAATGATAAAATCGGTGTTCAAAAAAGACAGGATTTTTGTTACAGATATACTTTTAGCCGAGCCGTACAAATCGGGCATGTTTAAGACCATAGATGTAAAAGGCGAGGTTTGTGTGATTATGAACCCATCTACTTTGAAAGTGGTTAAAGAGATAAGAAAAGACACCGAGCATTTAAACGTGTTTGTAAAAGGTCGTAGAGACAAAGGCAGACACGCAGAAAAAGCAGACTCATACATCCCTTATATCAAAGAGAATGTATATCTGCACAAGGACATAAAAGAAGAAGTTATTAATAACATCTTAGACTATAACGGAGCTTCAAGTTACGAAGTGGTTACTGCTATGGCTACGATGTGTGAACGAATTATAGGAGAAAATAGGGCGTAATGGGAATATTTAATTTATTCAACTTTAGCAAAGCAAGGAGAGCAAAAGACTATGACGGATTGACCGGCATAAATGTTCCGTTTGTTGAGCAAGGATATATAGATATGGATGATTTAGCGGAGCGCAAAAACGCATTGAAAATGGTTGCCCCGTTGAGTTATGTACTATCACGTGTCGGAAGCATGGCAAGTGACGGTGTACCCTATGTAGTAGACTCTAAAAATAACGAAATTATAAATGACGAATACGAACAGATTAGAAAAGTCTTGGATAATCCCAACCCCATGCAGGATTTTTCGCAGTTCTTGAAGTGTGTTCACATGTTCGTAAAACTTTATGGTTTTTGCCCTATTCTTTTGTTAAGAGCTACAAACAAATCGCCCATAATGGGTTTAGTTCCACTACCACCCGAAGCATTTAAGATTGAGAATTGCCCTAATATTATCAAAATCAGCAGTGGTGTGGGTCTTGGCAAGGCTTATGTTGAAGTAGACGGAGAGAAAATCGAACTTGACGAACACGAATATACTATAATCCATGACGGAGTATATAGCGTAGAGAACGGAGAGTTGAGTTTCTACTCCCCTATGAGTTCGCTTTCGGAGCATGTAAGAAACTACGCGGCTCAAATCAAGGCAAGAGGTTCGCTTATTATAAATGGCGGTGGTAAAGGTATTATTCACGGCAATGATACTTCGGAGTTCGGTAATCTTGAATTGACACCACAAGAAAAAGAAGAACTGAACAACGAGTTTAAACACAAGTTCGGTTTGGTCGGACAAAAATATCAAATCTTGGTAACAAGAGCTAAAGTCGGTTGGATACCCCTTTCATTCGATGTTAGTCAGCTCCAGTTGCATGAAGAAGATAACGCCTGTATGAAAGATATTGCCAATGCTATAGGTATAAACCCCAACCTTTTCATTAGCGATAGTACTTTCCAAAACCAAGAAGCCGTAAAAAAGTCAGCATACCAAGATGTAATTATCCCCGATGCAAACAGAATAGCCAGAGCATTGACAAATATACTTTGCTCAAACGGCATTAAAATTAAAATAGACTATTCACATGTCCATTGTTTGCAACAAGACCTATCGGCAAGCGCATTAGCACTTAAAAACATGGCTATGGGTCTAAAAACATTAAAGGACATGGGTATGATAACCAACGAAGAAGCGCGAATTGAGATAAGTAAACATATAGACATTAATCCGAATGACTATGCAGGAGAGCAAATTTAAAGGTAGAATAGGTTTTCAAACCAAGCAAATAGAGGTAAAAGATTACCAATTTGAGGAGCAAAGCCGAGTAATCAGCGGTTACGGAGCAGTGTTTAACAACGTAGACAAGGCGGGAGACAAACTTATTAAAGGTTGTTTTGCCAAATCTATCGCGGAGCGAGGTCCGGAAAGCCAAGCAAAAGATAAAATCATCTTCTTGTGGATGCACGACATGAGTCAGCCCATAGGTAGGATTACTACTTTGAGAGAGGATGACCATGGATTGTATTTTGAAGCAAAAATAGATGAGATACCCGAGGGAGATAGAGTGATTACACAATTAAAGAGTGGCACACTCAATCAATTCTCAATCGGTTATAGATATGTTTGGGATAAATGCGAATGGGTAGAGGAAAACGGAGAGGAATTTTTCGTTTGCAAAGAGCTTATCCTACACGAAATTTCTGTGGTATCTATTGGTTGCAACGGAGAAACAGAGTTTTTAGGATTTAAATCGGATGTAGACCCATACGAGGAGTTCCAAAAAGAGATAAATTCTGTGCTGAAAGGCGTAGAAAATAGAACAGAGATAGAGAAATTAATTACTAAAGCTATTTCACTTGGAAAGAGCGAGCCGAGAAAGTCACTCGTTAATGCCGAGCCGAAAGCAGAGGGAATTTTCAATAACTTTAAATTTAAGTAATAACGAATGGAAAAGATTGATTTGAAGAAAGGTTTCGACATTGAGAACATGGATGAAACTTCAGTAAAGACAATTGAACTTATCGAGGCTTCACTTAATGACGGCTTGGAGAGCTTGGCAAAGGGTTTGAATAACAATGAGACAATCGAAAGCATGAAGAAAGCTATCGAGGAAATCAAAGGTATGCAAGCCAATACAGAGATGACAGAGCGTATAGAAGCTATCGAAAAGAAAATAATTGAACTTAACGCACAAAAGGCAGGAGAAAAAACAATGAGCAAGACAGCAAAATTCGAAGAGGCTTTCAAGTCTCACATGTCAACAGACAACAAGGGTTATAAGTATGTAGATTTCAAGTCAGCACTTCAAGGCGGTCAAGTTAAAATCGAGCTTGACAAGAAAGATGCTACTACTATCATGGGCAACGGTGCTACTACTCGCGTAGAGGTAGACAAAAACATCTCTACACCCATTTATCAACCTTGGTTGTTCGCTGTTGCTAACGTAACTCGCACAACTTCTCCCACAGTTTATTATGTAGACAAGTCAGCTCCCGAGGGTACACCCGCATTTGTTGCCGAGGGTGGTACTAAACCCCTTATCTCTTGGGAATATGAGCCTAAGACTGTAAACGTTAAGAAAGTAGCCGCTGTGAGCAAGTTTACTACTGAGGTTGCTACCGACATCGAGGGTTTTGTAACAGAACTCACTCGCGACCTTGCAAGCCAAATCCGTGCGAAATCGGAGAATGACATTTTGAGTGGTGACGGTGCTGGTGGTGGTATTGTAGGTGTAGAGAGCAATATGCCCGGCTATACTTTGGACACTATCAAGGTAAATAACCCCAACACTTTCGATGCGATTATCGCGGCTGCTACACAAGTTAAGTCAAGCGCAATGGGTGCTTTCACTCCCACACACGCAGTTCTTAACCCCCAAGATGTTGCTAACATGAAGTTGGCTAAGAATGTTAACGGTGACTACGTTATGCCTTGGGAGTTTGAGGGTAATCCTCTTGAATTGAAAGTTGTAGAGAGCGCAAATCGCCCTGTAGGTTCACTTATCGTTGGTGACTTCAAATATTTGAACATCAAGGAGTATGTGGATATGGAGCTTATCTTCGGTCACGAGAATGACGATATTCGCAAGAACTTGATGACAGTAGTTGCAGAGACACGTTTTGCACCCTACATCAAGACAGCCGAGAAGTATGCTTTCGTGAGCGATACTATTGCTAATATCACTACAGCTATTAAACAGGCTTAACCATGAATTGCGATTTAACTCGTAGGTTTCAAGTAACCTTTATTAAGGATTTCGGTGCTTTCAAGGCAGGCGATACAACTCAAATGACCTTTCCCATTGCAACGATGATGGTAAAAAAAGGAGTGGCTGAAGCTACACAAGAGTTAATCGACTACGGCAAAAGTGTCGGAGTTAAATTCAGGAGAAAAAATGTTGATAAGTAAAGACCATTTTATAGGAGAACTTTATATCGAGGGATTGGCAGGGCAGACTGCTACTGCCAACCTCATCGGTATGCAAGTAGAAGCACTTATAGAAAAACGAGAGAAGCAGTTCTTGCAACAGTTTCTTGGTTGTCTGTATGAGCCGTTTATGGAGTTTGTGGATGGCGATTTAGATGAGAACTCGCCTTACTATAGACTTTATGAATACCTCACATGTGCTACAAGTCCTATCGCCTATTATGTGTACTTTTATTACATCCGACAAGTAAACTCAACGGTTACTGCAAACGGTGTAAGAAAAGACAGAACAAATGCTTTCAATGCAAATGAAAAGTTGGTTTCAACTTGGAATGACATGGCAGACATCAATAGAGAGATAGATAAATACTTGCACAAAGAGTTCAAAGAGTATAAAACTAACGAATATCTTTTAATGTACACCAATTCTTTGTTATGATACTTATACAGGAGATTTTAAGGGATGTTGTGGCGCGAGTAGCTGAAAAATTGCGTATTGATATAAACTATCAATGTGGCGATGCAGTATATGTACGCGACCAATTGCAATTATTAAGCACAGCTCCGCAGGCGGACAGACTTAAATACCCGATGTTCTTGCTTTACATGCCTATCCAAGAGGATAAAACCGATGCAAAGTGTTACTCTAAGGTGTCTTTGAGAATACTCATCGCAACCCTCTCGGAAAAGGGATTTAGCTACGAACAAAGGTTAGAGTATAGTTTCCAAAACATCTTGCATCCTATATATGAGTCATTTATCGAAGAATTGAAGAACGATAACAGATTTGTTCACGAATACATGAGCCATATACCCCACACTTATACAGATAACTATCAGTATGGTTATCATGGTACGGTTGCGGGGGATAAGGAAGTATTCGATACAATAGATGGTATAGATTTAACAAACTTAAAATTGATTATTAGAAATGAGCGAATATGTAAGAACTTGCCCGACCGCGCAAGGATTTAACACAGGCGGTTCGTATTGCCCTATCGACCCCTCAAAGGTAAGAGCTATTTTCTTCAGCACAATGGACAGAGGTTTAACAAAGGCGTTGACTCAAGAAGATATTTCAGCCGGTTGCCACGCCCCAGTACCGGGTCGTTTCTACCCTATTAAAAACATTGTAGAGTATGCACACTCGGGTGGTGAAGCCCAAATCGAAACTATCGGTTATGGCGCACCCAAGATTGTAGGTTACTCACAACGTACCGACACATTTACACTTGGCGCTTATGATATTGAGTTGGTGAAGAATATTATACGACTCAAATCACAAAAGGTATATGTGTTCTATGTTGACGAGGATAACCAAATACATGGTATAACAAAACTGGGTGTCAGTGGTGATATTTTTGGTGTACCCGCTACTTTGCACATTACAGACCAACCTTTCGACACATCGTCAACACACGCTAAAACCGAGATTGTTATCTCTCTTAGCGATACAGAGTCGTTTATGGCAAACAGAACTGCTCTTAAGGCAGATTTTGATGTACAATCGGCACTTATGGGACTGATGAATGTAAGATTTGTAAGTGAGGGTAATAGCCATTACAAATTGGTTGATAGCTCTAACACAGACATTACAATGCTCTACAACTCTATAAAAGCGTCTGATTTCACAAATGCCACATCTGTAGAGTATGATGCCACTAACAATTGGTTTACAATACAATGTGATGGAGAGCCTAAATTGAAAACACCGATGGAGCTATACACTGCTAATATTATTGGTATTGAACAACTATGAAAATTGACGGAGTAGACTATAATGTTAAGGTCTGTGTAGAAATGGGCAAAGAAAAGTTTGTCGAGACCATGACAAAGCATTGCACCCATTTAGACAAGGAAACACAGGAAGTCTATCTATCGGAGATTTACGAACTATTAAAGGTGGGTAGTTAATTCTACCCACCCTAAACTATGGAAAGGTTACAAGAGGACATAATAAGAATGGGCGAGCAAGCTATTAATGGAATGAATAACATCCTTGATAGTTTAAATCTTACCAACGCCATAAAAGCGCAGATTGATAGCGGTATAAAAGGTGATGGCACAGAGTTGCGACCCACTTATACGCAAGACCCTTTCTTTAGAACTATTGACGAAGCATACGACTGGATAGACAAGTACAACAAGCATATATCAAAGAGCTATCCCGAGTGGAATTTACCCGCAAGACAAACGGATACCCCGAACTTGAATATTACAGGTAAATTGTTCTTTGATTATATCACTGCCGACAATCAAAATGGAGTTGTTGAAATACAAGCCGTTGGTTCGCCTATCGAGGGCGAGTTAAGGGCAAAGTATGGCGATGACTTATTAAGCCTATCACCGCAAATTAAAGCGGTAATTTCGGAGCGTTTCAATGAAAAGTTAAAAGACATAGCAATAGATTTGGGTTTCAAATGGGATGCGGATGTATAAATAGAGGTTTATCCACTTATGATAGGATAAAAGAATTGGCGAAAAAGTTTGCCAAGAGCGAGGATGTAATTTGTGTCATATATAAGTGTGATATGGGTTACAATTTTTGTATTAAGGGAGAGGAAAAAGGAGAGATTGTAGAATAC
>JAEIGA010010942.1_pt1 | contig 13763 bp, 12 predicted proteins | sample 9270691 | NCBI WGS metagenome assembly JAEIGA01 (sample SAMN17057246, study PRJNA624740) | gut metagenome | biome: biome; isolation source: fecal sample | host: Bos grunniens | place: China: Xizang | collected 2019 | reverse complement strand
GAGTTTGATATCGAGCTGAATATGAACGATATCCGTAAGGATACATTCTGTTCTTCAGGTCCTGGAGGACAGTCGGTGAACACAACATACTCAGCTATCCGTCTTACCCACATCCCTTCAGGTCTCGTGGTGCAGTGTCAGGACGAGAAGTCGCAGCTCAAGAACTTCGACAAGGCTCTCGCCGAGCTCCGTACCCGTCTGTACAACCTCGAGTATGACAAGTACCTTGCAGAGATCTCTGCAAAGAGAAAGACAATGGTGGCCGGCGGTGACCGTTCTGCCAAGATACGTACCTACAACTATCCTCAGTCCCGTGTGACCGACCACCGCATCAACTACACGATGTACAATCTGCCGGTATTTATGGACGGAGCGATCCAGGACGTGATCGACCAGCTCCAGATTGCCGAGAACGCAGAGCGTCTCAAGGCCGCCGAGTAATTAGCCGAATACATAGTGGAAGTCTCCTCATCAATATAGATCAGGAGACTTTTCTTGATTATATCTGTCGACATATTCAGTTCTTAAGAGTAAATGTATCGGGATATGGAGGAAAAGGTAAACCTATTTGCTCAGACGTTCAAAGGATACTTGAGGGGGATATCCGAGCGTTACAGCGAATACCGTGCTCGGGAATATGCTGATGCTGTAAATAAAAGGCTCTATTCTCAGTATTGTTGTTCTTATGCTCGATATAAGGAAATTGTCAGAAGATACCCTTTCTACCTGTTTTACTCTGGAAATAGCTCTGATAATATTATATGGCATTGTTCATCTGTTCTGCATAAGATGTATTCCGGATGAGTCAGGCTTCGATCCTGAACTTGTGCGGATGTGGACAATGATTTCCTTCATAACAGCTATGTCAGGCATTGCTGTGGGAAGTTTCGGATTGTATCGTATGGCCTCTATCTTTGATATAAGTATAGGCTTCGTTATTATTTCAATACACATGATAATGGCAGCCGGCGTGATGATGATTCCGGTGTTATGGTTTTAAGGCAGCAAAGGAAAAAGTTGAACAATTTGTAAGGAATATAGATTTTTATTGATATGAAGAAGATCAGGAATCCGTATATCGGACTGCAGGAGAAGGGTTATAATTGCTTTGCCTGCTGTCCGGACAATCCGGCAGGACTCAAGATGGAGTTCTATGAAGATGGCGATGATCTGGTATGCATCTGGAACTCAGGTGATAATTACCAGGGCTGGCTCAAGACTCTCCACGGAGGCATTCAGGCTACGCTGATGGATGAACTTGGCGGATGGGTCGTGAACAGAAAGCTCCAGACTGCCGGAATGACGACAGACCTTAGGATGAAATACCGCCGTCCTGTTCCTACCGGGGAGGGAGTGACTGTCGAGATAAGGGGTCGCATCAAGGAAATGAAGCGCAATTTCGCCTTTATTGAGGCGACTCTCAGTTGCGAGGGACAGGTCTGCTCCATATGTGATATGACATATTACTGCTTCACGAAGGAAAGGTCGGAAAGTGACTTCTTCTTTACCGGATGTGAACTCGAGGAATAACAAAGGGCACTGCATCTGCAGTGCCCTTCGCTATTCTTCTATAGGCTCCATAAGAGGCTGTACTTCAGTGAAGTAGCTTAGTACGTTGTCCGTATATGTCTTTGTCACCGGCAGTGGCGGGATAGCTTCGTTGGTGAGATCCAGGATATATCCTTCACTTTCCTTGCGCAGGGTAGCCACCTTGTGGATGTTGACGATGTATTTCCTGTTGCATCTTACAAGTCCGGCATTTCTGAAGGTTTCCTCGACTGTCTTCAGACGACATCTCAGCATGTAGTGCTTCAGCTCACCCTTGTTGTCCGTGTACCATACTTTGATGTAGTTGTCGTCAGACTCTATATAATAAAGATTCTCGGGGTTGATCGAGAGCTTGAGCGCTCCGCTATTGTCGAAAAGGGTTATCTTGCTGGTCTTGGTTTCAGGCTTCATAGGCTCGTCTGTGACCACGTCTTCATAATTCAGCAGCCTGATCGTATTGTTCTTGTCAATGATAGCGAAATACATAGCCGAGACCAGATAGGGAAATCCCAAGGCTATGGTCACATATAGCAGTGCTCTGCCGAACACTTCCCAGAATGTCTCGTGCTCAGGCTGTGCGATCCCTGTGGTGAAGCCGGTGTAGATGAGACAGATGGTGACTATCTCCGCGATGCACCACACTATATATTCAATATAATTGATCTCGAACATATCCTTCATCTTATACATAAGCATTCTGCTTGCGATAAGAGTGAAGATGGATGCGGCGATGAATATCACGGTCGGAAGAAACATCGATGAATCTCCAAGGCCGAACCAGGCTGTGTCTGAAAACGGAATATATATGTTCAGGAATACTACAGCAAACAGAACCGAGAATGTTATGGTTCCGATGAGCTGGTATTTTCCGAGCAGATATCCAGGTATTTTATTGCGTAAAAACATTTATTCAATCTTTAATATCTGACAAATGTATGAATTTTGGCTTAAATACCCAAATTGACCAGTATTGGGAACCATCTTCGGATATGATATGAAAAAATGATTATATTTGTAGGGTACTAAGCACTTTTAAACCGTTCTGATATATGAATAGAAGAGTAGTGGTGACAGGAACCGGCGTCATAACTCCTTTAGGAAATGATGTGAGGACATATTGGAAGAACCTTCTGGACGGAGTCTGTGGCATTGATTATATCACGTCAATACCTGTGGATGACCTTCCTGTGAAGATTGCCGGTGAAGTGAAGGATTTCAATCCGGCGGACTATGAGATTGAGCCTCCTTTTGCAAGAAAGCAGGATAGTTTCACCCTGTTTGCCGTGGCTGCCGCCTGGCAGGCAATGAACCAGTCCGGTCTCGATGCATCCGGACACGGAAACATCGATCCCTTCAGATTGGGTGTTTATGTAGGCTCGGGAATCGGCGGTTTCACTACTCAGGTCAGAGAGACTGAAAAGATTCTGAATGAAGGAGCAAAGTGGGTGTCACCTCTTCTGATACCTACTATGATTGCGAATATAGCAGCTGGAAATATCGCCATAAGGAATAATGCCTGCGGGCCTTGCCTCCCTGTGGTTACGGCCTGTGCGACATCCACGCACGCTATCGGAGAGGCATACAGAGCTATAAAGCACGGTTATGCCGATGCCATAATTTCCGGAGGAACGGAGGCTGCACTGGTTCCTCTCGGAATCGCAGGATTTGCCAATGCAAAGGCACTGTCCCGTGCTGATGATCCGAAATATGCCTCACTGCCTTTCAATAAGAATCGCGGCGGTTTCGTGATGGCGGAAGGTGCGGCTATGCTTGTGCTGGAGGAATATGAGCATGCTGTAGCGCGCGGAGCGGAGATAATTGCTGAGATATGCGGTTATGGAAATACTTGTGACGCCTACCATGTCACAGCTCCACGTCCTGACGGGAATACTCAGGCGGCTGCCATCAGGCAGGCTCTGGAAGAGGCAGGCTATACATCGGATGACGTCCTTTATATAAATGCCCACGGTACTGGAACAGCTCTGAACGATGTGGCAGAGACTGCGGCATTCAAGATTGCCCTCGGCGAGGATGCGTACAAGGCTCACATAAGCTCGATAAAGGGGGCTATAGGCCATCTCTTGGGAGCGGCCGGTGCAGCAGAGGCTGTCGCTGTCGTACTTGCACTCAAGGACGGGGTCGTGCCTCCGACAATAAATCTCGATGAGGTGGATCCTGAATGTGATCTGGATTATACTCCGAATGTGCCGGTCAAGGCTGATCTGACTATCGCGATTTCAGATTCTCTCGGATTCGGAGGCCATAACGGATGTCTTGCATTCAGAAAATATAACGGATAGGAAGTGGCCTTCGGGCTACTTCTTGTTTTTTCGTGCCTTTCTCGCGCTCTTTACGGCCTGGATAGTCATCTCGTCCACCATCGATTTCTTCGCTCCGAGAAAATCAAGGAATGCGGCGATCAGCGGGAAAAGTGCTGTGAATGAGAATGTCATATCTCCGTAGTTGAGGATGATGTCGGTCAAGAGCCAGATCTGGAATCCCAGTGCTGTGAGTCCTGATATTATGGCTACGCGTGCCTGAAGGAAGAATGCCTTGAAGCTTGCTGTGGTTGCGACATGTGCGGTTATGAGCATTATCAGTAATGTCAGATAAGGCAGTTTTTCGGAGTATCTGATGTATGCTTCAGCTCCGTCCGGTCCTATTATGGTCGCGAAGGTGCAGAAGAACATTGAGAATATCAGAGCGGTCGCAATGCCGAAGTACAGGGTCTGGATTCTTTGCCACATAATGGTATCAGTTGTGATTGGTTAACAAAAGTAGGAAATTTCATCAGAAAAAACTATATTTGGCAAGACTTTGTAAAGGAATGATAATATGAGAATAGCAGAATCAGAACTTATAATCAATGGTGACGGATCGGTGTTTCATCTTCACCTCCGTCCGGAGGAGCTCGCGGACAATGTGATACTTGTCGGAGATCCCGGCCGCGTCGATATGATTGCGGAGTATTTTGAAGAGAAGGAATTCAGACACGCTTCACGAGAGTTTGTGTCTGTGACAGGAAAGTATAAAGGCGTAAGGATAACTGCTCTTTCGACAGGTATCGGTACCGATAACATCGATATCGTAATGAATGAACTCGATGCTCTTGCCAATGTGGATTTCGAAACGCGTGAGGTGAAGTCTGAACATCGTTCGCTCAATATCATACGTATAGGCACATCAGGGGCCATACAGCCTGAGATTCCGCTCGGATCCTTTGTCTTCTCTCACGTGTCCATAGGATGCGATGGCCTTCTCAACTGGTATGCAGACCGTGACAAGATCGCTATGCCTGAGATCGAGGAAGCATTCAAGGCTCATACAGGATGGAACAAGCATCTTCCTGATCCGTATTTCGTAAAGGCGGGAGAGAGGATGTCGGAGCTTTTCCGTGACTGTACCGTACCGGGAATGACTGTTGCCGCATCAGGTTTCTATGGTCCTCAGGGACGCGTGATAAGGCTACCTCTTTCGATGCCGGATATGCTCGATACCTTCGAGTCTTTCCGCTTCGAGGATCTGAAGGTCACTAATTTCGAGATGGAAGGATCTGCAATTGCAGGTATTGCCGCTCATCTTGGACATAATGCAGGAACCGTATGCTGCATCATAGCCCACAGGCATCACAAGGCGAGCAATCCTGACTACAAGCCTCAGGTGAGAAAGCTCGTGGAACTTGTACTTGACAAACTGGCTGAATAACTTTTTATATGAAACGACTGTTTTGCTTTATGTGCGCCTGCCTTGCAGGCGTACTTTATTCTGCGGCTCAGGATAGAGTGGCCTTGGAAGATTCTGTGATAGTCGGAGGAATACCTCGTTCTCTTGTCGATATGTCATTGGCTGACAGTGATATGACAGTGGATGAAAGACTCTGGGCGCAATGGGCATACGCGGAGCTCCTTAAGGAAGTGTCAAGAGAACATCTTGTCATCTTTTCCGATCAGGAACTCAGGGACCTTCTGACCTACTATAGGACAGATGCCTTCAGATTCCTTAATTCAGGAACATTCCTTACCGTGTTCATTGAGAATGTCATCAAGGCAATGCAGTCAGAAACCGGTGAGGGACCGGCGTTCTCTTATTCCCTTAATGATAAAAGCTATGGAGCAGGTCTAGAGCCGGCATTTAAGGATGTGATGGGCTCAGTCAACCATATTCTGGACGATATGCTGGGAGAGGACGGTACCTTGGTATCCAATGCCAGGCGTTTCGGAATGCCGGAAAGCCAGATTCAGCTGATGAAATCCGCCATTTCCAAGGTGATGAAGAATCTCTTCAATATATACAGGGTTTCCTTGGTAGATTATCTGAGCAAGGATGCCCTCAAGGCTGTTGAGAATTTTGTCCAGTCTCCTTTGGGAAACAAGTATGCCATCTATTCCCAGAAGGTCAGGAATATAGCTGACATGGCATCGGACAGTTTCATTGCTGAATTGCAGTCAAGGCTGGAGAATAACAATTTCAAGACATCCACACTCAAGTCATCGCTTGCTGAATATGTGGAACTTTCGCGCTCATTCCCGGAATATATGCCGGAACTCTGGCGTCCGTATGCCGAGCTGACAATAGAAAAAAGCACTTATCAGGGACAGACCCGCGACGGAAAGCCGCACGGGAAAGGCAAGCTCGTAGATAAGAAGGGTGTTGTCTATGAAGGCGATTTCAAGAACGGCAAGAGACATGGACTTCTGGAGGTCACCAAGCCTGGAAAGTCTGCAGAAACTCAATACTGGATAGCTGACCGCTACAGGAAGGAGATTCCGGTAGGCAAGGAAGATGATGGGATATTGCCTGTGGCATTCGTTGAGGACGGCAAGCGGTACGGCTACGGAAGTGTCTATGATTCTGAGAAGAGGACCCGCTACCAAGGTGTGTTTACTGACGGACAGCTCAATGGTCAGGGCAAGGTCTATGAGCCGAACAGGAGCATTGAGGGCGAATTCGTGGACGGCAAGCTGATGGACGGCGTCATAAACTGGGATCAGGAGGGCTATCTTGTGATGGCTTTCAAGGGCAAAATGTCTGAAAATCTTGGCAAGGGCTTCCGTGAGTGGGTAAGTCAGGACGGACAGACCAAGGAGATGCATATCGGAACTTTCAAGGACGCATTACTTGAAGAGAGCGGACGCAGGAGCTTTGTGAAGCCGAATGAGACATCTGAATATTCAGGTACTTTCGCCCTCGGCAAGATGTACGGAAAGGGAGTCCACAGACGTGTCTTTACAAATCCGGAAAGCGGAATACGTGAAACGATGGTCTATAATGGCGGTTTCTATGCCAATCACGTTCACGGTGAAGGAAAACTTAAGTTATCTCTGCGTGACATTCCGGGCGGTATAGCGTGGACATTCACACGTTTCGGTGTGGTATTGCCGGCATATATGGGAGAAACGCTTGATATCGTGATGGAAGGTGTTTTCGATGACGGAATCTTCAAGGAGGGTAAGGTCACTTTTTCTGACGGAACGTGGCTTGAAGGTACTTTCTCGGAAGTTGGTCTTGACGAGGGAGAGATGTTCGTCAGGTATCCTGACGGCTCGTATTATAAGGGCAGCTGTCTTGGCGGAAAGCGTCATGGCTATGGAGAACTCCACACTCCTGACGGAAATGAGTACAAAGGACGATTCGAGTATGACGATCCTGTCGATGTGAAGATCCCGGATCTTCCTGTTAAGCAGGAAAAGTATCTTGTCAGCTATGATGATCGCACCTATGAGTACAAGAATATTGAAGGAGGCTTTGGAAAGGCTGTGCTTATAAAGCCTGCCGGTGTCAAGATAATGGTCAGAAGCAGTCATTCATTGCTTAAGGTGACCTGCAAGGGACGTTTCAAGGGAGATTCGTTGATTGAAGGTAAGGTTACCATGTCTGACGGCAATTGGCTGGAAGGAACATTTGAAGATGGAATCCTTATCCGCGGCAAGGGAAAGACTGTAGATAAGTATCTGGTTGTTTACGAGGGAGATATCAAGAACGGATATCCTCACGGAGATGGAATGTGCATATATACCGACAAGACCTGGTTTAAAGGAAAATTTGCCAACGGCAACAGAATGGGAGGTACCCATTACGATGCCGATGGCAAAGTCATAAAGGTCTATGAATGATGCGTTTAGTTTCCGTAAAGCTCCTTGCGGGACTGAGGACCTGAGCCCTTGTGTACGTCAGGGTCGCTTACCCAGGCCTCGATGATTCTTGGCTTTTTCTGCATTACGTTGGTCTCCAGGAACTTGATCTGAAGGTCAAGGGTGGTGTCCATTGAGCCTGCTATTTCATGGCCGTAATCGATGAAGTGGTACATGTTGTAGCTCAAGCCGTATTTCTTGAATCTTTCCACCAGTTTTCCGCCTCCGAAGAATCCGAGGTTGAATACCTTGATCTGATCGTATGGAACCAGTTCGTCGATGGTTCCGTGCAGCATCAGTGTAGGACAAGGATCATTCTTGAAGTCGACCTTTCCTTCCCTTGAAAGAATGGCACCGGAGAATGACATCACACCTGCATAATTGAAGCCTGCAGGAAGGACTGAAGCCCATTCTGTGCGGTTCGCGATCTCGTATTCTGCCTGCATTACTGAAATGGCTCCGGCAGATGATCCGCTGATGACGATGTTGGACGGATCCACTCCCAGCTGTTCGGAATTCTCCAAGATGAAATTAGTAGCGCTGAAAAGGTCTTCTACAGCAAGGTGAATGGCCTTGTCCAGTACATTGACCTGAGCTATTCCGACCTTGTCTGAGCCTTTCAGGCCGAGTCGGTAGTCGATTGAGATGACTCTGTAGCCGTTGTCGGTCATCTGTCTGAACCAGCGGTGATAACTTGCGTCATCTCTTGTTCCCCTGATGAATCCGCCACCGAACATGAATATTACAGTAGGCTTGGTCAGCCCGAATGCAGTGACCTCACTTCCATTAGCAGGGTTATATACATCCATGAAAAGGTCGCATGTGTCTCTCTCGGCATATAGATATGTGCCGTCCGGCGTGATGCTGACCTCCTGAGCCAGCCAGGCCTCGTTTGTGATTCCAGCCAATGTCATTGCTGCAATGATCAAAAATTTCTTTATCATAATCTGTTGTTTTGTTTTCTTGCTAGTCCAGATCTCCAGTGATCAGCCTTTCAGATGGAATGAGTCTCCGTATGGCCTTGATGTGCCGGAAGAATCTGAAAGCGATGACTCTCACCACTGTGTAACACGGTATGGCTACAATCATTGCGAAAGGACCTCCTATGTGTCCAACGATCAGAAGCACGATAAATATTTCAAGTGGTTTGGACTTTATGCTGGTCGAATATATGACTGGCTGATACAGGAAGTTGTCTATCAGCTGGGTAAAGCAGAATATCGCTATGAGGATGGCTGTGAATACCCAGAAATTGACATCCAGACCTATTGGGGTTGCGCTTGTGTACTTCAGTATCAGCGATAGGATAGTTCCAAGTACTCCTCCGAGGAGGGGACCGACGTACGGTATGATGTTCAGTATGCCTGTAAGGAAGGCGATTCCAATTGCGGCATTGAAGCCCAGACGTGCTATCAGAAGCAGGCCGATGAAGTTTACCAGAGCCACTCCTGTCACTTCTATCATTACTCCTATGAAGTAGCGTGAAAGAAGATGTCCGATGTCGGAGATAGCCTTTTCTGTTGTCTTTTCGTGCTTGTCAGGTACGAGAGAACATACTATCTCGGTGAACAGACCATCATCCTTTATGAAGAAGAATCCTATGAACACTACCGAGAAGAGGCCTATTCCGAAGCTTGTCAGAAATGAGGTCGCCGATCCGATCACCGAAGAAATTACGGATACATCGAATATCTTCTGGAGCTCCTGGACCAGTGCCAGCTCCACTCTGAAGTTCTCTCCAAGCTGAGGGAAAATGTTTCTGAGGGATTCGTTAAGGTCGGAAAGAGGTGCGGCGATCTGTCCTGCAGCACTTTCCAGGCTGCTTATGGATATTCCTTTGATGATGCTGCTGACAATAGGAATGATGAGGGTCAGCACTGTAAGCAGCACTGCAATCACGATAGTGAGGGAAAGCGCTGCAAGGAACCAGTCAGGTGCCTTGCGACCCTTTATCCTGATCTTCTGCAGAAGCCCCATCACCGGTTTGGCTATGAGTGACACCACCACTGCTGACAGTATGTAGATCAGAACATCCTTCAGGAACCAGCAGATGGCGCATATAATGCATAGTCCAGCTGCAATCAGTATATACTTGGCAAGCTTGTCAATGTACCTTTCAGAGTTTTCCATGTCCGTTTTCATCTATGGCCGGAGCCGTTCATTGCAAAGTTATGCTTTTATTCCGAATCGCGAAGCACTGCCGTGCAGATTTCTTCTGGTGAATCTGCTGTAAGCCAGGGTCTGTAAGCCTCCAGCTCTTCCCTTGTGCGGAATCCCCAGGTGACGCCTACTGTCCTGACTCCGGCATTGAACCCGGTCTGCATATCCACATCGGAGTCGCCGCAGTATATGACTTCTTCTGCAGAAATATCCGGGAGGGCCGACATCGCTTCGCGTATTATTTCCGGATCCGGCTTTATGGGCATCCCGCTTCTTTGCCCGAGGATGCTGACGAATCCGTAACTGCCGAAGAATTTCTCAGCCAGGATCTCCGTTCCTTCCTGATATTTGTTGGATGCTATGGCAAATGCAATGCCTTGTGCCGCAAGACGCTCCAGAAGATCGTATATCCCCGGGTATGGCGCCGTGCTGTCAGCTATGTGGTCGTTGTACCGCGGCACGAAATGGCTTTTCATCTTCAGCACCATCTCATCCGTGCGCTGATCGGGTGGCAAGGCTCCTCTGAAAAGATTCATTATGCCTCTGCCCACCAGCATGTTATATTCGCTCAGATCCCTTTCGGGACATCCGCACATCCTCAATGCATAGTTGCAGGCATCCGCTATGTCCTGACGGGTATCAAGCAATGTACCGTCAAGGTCGAAAATAATAAGTCTCGTCATTTTTTTCTGAATTTCTTAGGTTGTGCTCTATAATGGCACAATGTCACCTTACCTTTGCATCAACAAAACGGATGAACATTTAAACCTATAAGTTATGAATACAGACAATACTCTCTCTTTCATCAGCTCAATGATCTCTTCAGAAGCATCTTACAGGACACTTGTCGATATGATCGATGAAATGGGTCTTGAACTTATGGACTTCAATCTTGCCTAACGCCATTCCACGACAGTGGCTTCCTTGTCTTCCGAAAGGCTTACGCGGATCTTGGTGTAATCAAGACTTTTCTTGCCGGAGAGCATTCTTCCTGTTATGATATGCTCTGATACAGGGTCTTCTATATATTTCTGTATGGCTCTTTTCAAAGGTCTTGCTCCATAGCTCGGATCGTAACCGGAGTCTGCGACCAGACGTTTGGCCGCGACGGTTACGGTAAGGTCGAAGCCGGCATCCTTGACGCGTTTCTTGAGCCCCTTGAGCTCAATGTCGATGATCTTCTCAATGTTTTCCTTGGTAAGGGAATTGAAGAATATCTGCTCGTCGACTCTGTTGATGAACTCAGGCGGAAAGGCCTTCCTGACGGCCTTTTCCAGTATAGCCTTTCTGTTGCCCTGCACATTTCTTCCGGCAGTGCTGAATCCTACTCCGGTGCCGTATTCGTCCAATTCGCGGCTGCCTACATTGGATGTCATTATCACTATCGTATTGCGGAAACTAACCGTGCGGCCGGTACTGTCGGTGAGACGTCCTTCGTCCATTACCTGCAGCAGCAGATTGAACACATCCGGGTGTGCTTTCTCAATCTCGTCTAGAAGAACCACGCAGTAAGGTCTTCTCCTTACGCGTTCGCTCAGCTGGCCTCCTTCTTCGAATCCGACATATCCCGGAGGAGCTCCAATGAGTCTGGAGACATTGAATTTCTCCATGTATTCACTCATATCCAGTCTGATGATATTGTCCTCTGAATCAAAGAGATACTCTGCAAGAGCCTTTGCGAGCTGAGTCTTTCCCACTCCGGTCGGGCCGAAGAACAGGAAGGTGCCGATAGGCTTGCCCGGGTCCTTGATTCCTGCTCTGTTGCGCTGGATTGCTCGTACTGTCTTGTCTATGGCCTCGTCCTGTCCGATGATGCGGCTCTGAAGCTTGGACTTCATCTTTATGAGCTTGTTGCCTTCGCCTTCTGCAATCCTTCCGGAAGGTATTCCGGTCATTTTGGAGATTACTGACGCCACATCTTCAGCTGTCACATAACCTGTCTTTTTCGGGTTCTGAAGCCTTACCATCGAGCCAGCCTCATCCATTGCGTCTATGGCCTTGTCTGGAAGGCAGCGGTCCGTGATGTATCGATCGGACATTCTGACACAGGCCTCGATAGCCTCATCTGTATAAATGACGTTGTGATGCTTTTCGTAGTTTGTCTTCAGTCTGTCGACGATGGATATCGACTGAGGGATGTCAGTATGTTCCACAATTATTTTCTGGAATCTCCTGTCAAGGGCACCGTCCTTTTCCACGATCTTCCTGAATTCGTCGAGAGTAGTTGCTCCGATACACTGGATGTCTCCTCGTGCGAGGGCAGGTTTGAGCATGTTGGCTGCATCCAGACTGCCGGAAGCCCCTCCTGCTCCTACAATAGTGTGGAACTCATCTATGAACAGTATCACGTCAGGACTTTCCGCTACTTCATTGATGATGGATTTGAGCCTCTTTTCGAAGTCTCCGCGGTATTTTGTGCCTGCTACTATGGATCCTAAGTCAAGGGATATCAGTCGTTTGCCTGAAAGAGCCGGTGGAATGTCTCCTGTTACGATCTTGATGGCTATGCCTTCCACGATGGCTGATTTTCCTACTCCCGGATCGCCTACCAGCATCGGATTGTTCTTGCGGCGGCGGCCAAGAATCTGAATTACTCTCTGGATTTCATCTTCTCTTCCTACCAGGGGGTCCAGCTTTCCTTCCCTTGCAGCCTTCGTGATGTCATATCCGAACTCTTCGAGCGGAGATATCTCCGGTTCATCTTTCTTCCCCTCTGCAGCTACAGCCCTTATCCTTATGTGCGGAACTTCCTCTTCTCCTTCCTCTGCGTTTCCTTCGGAGTGCATTGCAGTATCCTTATCAAGGAGATTGTTTCTATCCAGATATTTGTAGATATGCGTGTAATCCACTCCGAGATCATGCAGATACGTGCTTCCGTATGAGCTTCCTGCCTTGCAGAGAGCCAGAAGCAGGTGCTGTGAGGATGCCTGTGAGCTTCTTAGCTTCGTAGCTTCCAATATGGTGAAGCTCAATGCGTTCTGTGTCCCTCTCGAAAATGAGATCTTGTCTATGTCGGAGTAGGGGATATGCTCGTTTGTGAATATCTTCTCGTCGATGAACTGCTTCATTTCGTCGATGTCGATCATAGCTCCGCGCAGGGCATCCACTGCCGTGTTTTCCCTGTGACGTATGATTCCGAGGAAAAGATGATCGGGCGCAATTCCATAGCTTCCGGTCCTCATTGCCTCCTCTCTCGAGAAATTTATTATCGAGCTGAGCTCGTCTGATATGCTTATTTCCATATAAATGAGTATGTCAGGTCTTAAAATGTCTGATGATTGCACAAAATTACTAAATTTTTTGTAACTTTGCCAAGATGTATAATCGAGCGAAAAAAACTTAATTGCATATATGGAAAATGAGATAAAGACAGGTCGGATCGAACAGGTCAATATCGATCAGCAGATGAGGAATGCGTATATCGACTACTCGATGTCGGTCATCGTGTCCAGAGCGCTTCCTGATGTACGTGACGGTATGAAGCCTGTGCATAGAAGGGTGCTGTTCGGAATGGAGGGCCTCGGTCTGACATATTCAAGCCAGACAAAGAAATCAGCCAGAATCGTCGGAGAGGTTCTTGGTAAGTATCACCCGCACGGTGACTCGAGCGTTTATGATGCTATGGCACGTATGGCCCAGGACTGGAGCCTCAGATATCCTCTCGTGTTCGGTCAGGGTAACTTCGGTTCTATGGACGGTGACCCTGTTGCGGCTATGCGATACACCGAGGCGAAGCTTTCTAAGCTTTCGGACGAGGTACTTGCGGATCTTGACAAGGATACGGTAGATTTTCAGAATAACTTTGACGACTCTCTCCAGGAGCCTACAGTGCTTCCTACAAAGCTTCCGCTTCTTCTTCTGAACGGAGCTTCCGGTATTGCGGTCGGTATGGCCACAAACATGGCTCCGCACAACCTTAACGAG
>JAEIGA010010941.1_pt1 | contig 13764 bp, 14 predicted proteins | sample 9270691 | NCBI WGS metagenome assembly JAEIGA01 (sample SAMN17057246, study PRJNA624740) | gut metagenome | biome: biome; isolation source: fecal sample | host: Bos grunniens | place: China: Xizang | collected 2019 | reverse complement strand
GTGGTGATATAATGAAAATGTCCGGCACAACGCCGGACATTTTCGTTTATGATATTGGACAAGTTCTTTTAGAACAAAAATCCTGTGTTTATGTAGAATGCTCCGTTGCCGTCCTGTTTTTTGATGACAGGGTCCTTGCTGAACTTGCTCACCGGCAAACCGTACTCGAACGCCACGATGAAGTTCTGGTTCATGATGAAGCGCAAGCCTCCACCGACACTGATGTGGGGACGGTCGTTTTTGAGATTTCCCGAGAGGCTCATGTACTCCTCGTACTCCTTGCGGTACTGCTCATCGCCACGGAACGACATGTCGTAGTTGCGTGTAACCATTGTACCGTCGCTGAAAACGCTCAAGCCGAATGCTATATTCTGCTTCCACAGGTTGAAACGCACAAAGCGCCAGCGGAGTTCCACATTGTACGATGCCATATCGAGTCCCTGTATGCGGTTACGCATAATGCCTCGCACTGTGCGGTAGCCGCCCATACCGTCGCGGTCATATGTGGAACCCATTGTGGTTATGAATGGCAGCATATAGTATGGTGCGCTCTTGCCGATTGTACCTTCGTAGTTAAGACGGTATGCGAATGTGAGGACATCGTTCTTTACAATGGGAACGTAGTGACGGAATGTTGCCGAATAGCGGTAATTAGCGTGTGTTGTGCCTAACCACTTGGGGGCAACTGTCATATGAGCCTCGGCCCAGATACCTTTTGAAGGTGCATTCTCCTTGTCACGGGTGTCGAAAAGAAGTCCTACGCGAATAGCGCTATTTATGCCACCCCAAGCCTCGTCCTCGGATATTATGCCCCAACGGCGGTAGAGGTCAAAGATTGTTGGCTCTGTCTCGGGAAACATCTTATACTCCTCCTTGTTCTTGTTTATCTTCTCAAGGTTCAGGGCATGCTTGTTCTGGTAACCTACCTTAATGTAGTTGAAGTGGTAACCCGCCTCCCAAAAGAGCTTGTTCTTCCAGATGTTGCCGGTGAAGTCGGTCTTGAAATTGAAATTCAAGCGGTTGGTGCGGTATTTGGGAGTATAGATGAAGTTCTGCTCGTTTTCTTTGTCCTTTCCAAGAGCAATCATCTCATGGTCATAGTGCGACATATATCCGTTGAAGCCATAGAAATCCATAGCCTTATCGTTTGTGAGTGTGGCCGTGGTTGCCCAACGTATACCGGGGATGAGGAATTTATTGTCGTAGTTGATTACGAAAAGTTGTGAGCCTTTGGTAAAGAAAGATGCCTCGAAATAGAGTTTCTGACGGGTGTTGGGATATTCGCTTCCGTCACCGAAATCAAAGATGTTGAGCAAAGCACCGAGCTGAAATCCCTTGTCGGCATCGAATGCGACAATCGGTAGCGGGCCAAAATTCAATCCCTTCTTGACTATTTCCTTTTTATTGATTTTTGAGGAATCTTTTGCCGCTTCGTTTTTATTTTGCGCAAGAATGCCTGTTGTTGCGAGCATTGCGCACAGTAGTAGTGTGATATGTCTTTTCATAATAGTGTTTTTTGTGCTGTTTAAAAGAATTTTCTTATCTCGTCATATTTTGCTTTAAGTTGCTTACTGCTCCATAATTTGAAATCGGAAACAACCATACGCAGAGCCTTGAATGTGTCCTGTGCCACCGGTGGTGCAGGCATCAGTGCCAATATCACCAGGATGGCCCATAGCTTTGGCAGACAAGCAATGGCTATGGGGATATATATGATGAGCAACAACGGCCACAATAGTAGTTTCACCACAAAACGTGCTGAATTGTGGAAAGCCTTATCCTTGAATAGTTTGCCAAGAATGTTGCATACAATTGTCACAGGCAGTGTTGCCAGTGCGGCAAAGAGAGTGTATGGCAGTGTCGCAAGCAACAGTAATACTCGCCCAAGCTGGTAGAGCATGGATGGCTGTCTGGTAACAGACTTGAGGCTGATTCTCTTTTTGGTACGTAGTCTGTGTGCCTCCTTGCCAAGTGTAATGAGTTTCTCGGCCGCTTCGGGGTTTTCAACCTTCAGTTCCTCAATATGCTTTGCACTCTGTCTGTTTACGTTTACCAATGGGTTCTCATCAAACTTTCCGTACTTTTTCTTCTGTGTCTTGTACACAGCCGCGCATATCTCGTTCTTGGCATCGTACTCCTCGTTGTTGGGGATGTAGTGTATGTTCTCTCTTATGCGTTTTTCTAACAGTTCCCTCATTAAGTTCATCTGCTCCGGAACAGTCCTGTCACTGTTCTCGGCAACAAACTCGCCAACGTTTATCGGGTTGCCGAACTGCACGCGTACCGATGAACGGAAACGGAAGAAATTTCCGTATCTTATGCCCACGGGTACAATGTACAACGGGGTGTCACCAAGCAGTTCTCTGGCCTGCAATGCTATGCGGAATATGCCTTTTGACACCGGCAACATTGAACGCTTTGCTTGATGTGTGCCCTCGGGGAAAATACACAGGGATACCTTGTCCTTGAGTACGTCGGCGGCAATCTCTATTGTCTTGTTGTTTTTCTTTACCTCCTCGGCGCCGTCACGCATACGCATAATGGGCATCATCTTGAAGAACTTTAGCAACTTTGCAAGTTTGGGGTTCTTGAAGATGTCGGCACGTGCTATGAACACTTTCGGCTTGTGTTCCATTGCAAGTATTACCAATGCATCCATCAGTGCGCCGGTGTGGTTGGGTGCAAAGATTACAGCTGCATCTTTGGGAATACGTTCCGTTCCTATATACTTTATGCTGCTATATGATGTCTTTATAGCAAACCCCACAGGATAGTGCAGGAAATTGTACAGGCGGTCATTGTCCTGTAGCTTTTTTCTTTTGCTCATAACTTATGCTTTTGAACGACGAAAAATCTTTGATATAGCCAATCCCGAAATGATGTGCCATATGCCCCATAGTGCGGCAACAATGACCATACCTCCATTGCTCTTCCACTGCTCGGGTGCGAAGATTGCGGGGTTGAACAGCAAGGCCAGTGCAAGGCCCGAGTTCTGGATACCTATCTCAATGGCCAATGTGCGGCAATCCTTTGTGGGCAGCTGGGTCATCTTGCCGCCGTAGTAACCAGTTCCCAATGCTGTTACATTGTGTATCACCACAATAACCAATGCTGACAGGATGGCTGCATATACCTCCCAACGCTGCTCGAAGCCGGAGAGTACCTGTGTCATTGACACGACAACCATTGCAACAAAGCAGATGATTGAGAGTATCTGTGACGGCTTGATGATTTTCTTGGAAAGTCTGGGGAAATAGTGCGAACAGAGCAAACCAAGCACGATGGGGAATCCCAGGATGAGGATAATCTGCGACAACATCTCCGAGAAGGGAATGTCCAATGTGGGAATGGAGTTCTTTATGGCTGCGAACTTGCAGTAGTGTGTTCCCCAGAACCAGAAGTTGAAGGGGGTGATTATTGATGCAAAAAGTGTTGTGATGGCTGTCATTGACACCGAGAGCTCTACATTGCCCTTTGAGAGTGATGACAGGAAATTGGATACGTTGCCACCAGGGCATGATGCCACAAGAATCATACCCATAGCAACCATTGGTGTTATGATCGGGTTAAGCACAATTGTCAGCAGGCAGGTGAGTGCCGGCAGTCCGAACCACTGCAATATAAGGCCGACAATAACCGATTTGGGTTTCTTGAGAATGCTCTTGAATGTTGAAACCCTAATGCTCAATGCAACGCCAAACATTACAAAGGCTAATATCAAGTTGACAATGACCATTTCTCCTGAACCTAAATTGATGTTTAGTGTGTCAAGACTCAGTAAGTGTTCTTTCATATAATAGAATTTAAATGTTTGTGTCCTTTAATGTCGTTCTGTTGTCTGTATATGTTTTACAAAAGTTTCTTCACCAGCCCGAACATCCTGTATGGCATATATCGGAATGGCAAATCCAGGCGGGTGGGTGTTGTCACCACCGAACGCTGGTGCGAGAATGCATCGAAACTAGTCTTGCCGTGATAGTGTCCCATTCCCGAATTGCCCACGCCACCAAAGGGAATGTTCTCGTTGGCAATGTGCATTATGGTGTCGTTGATGCACGATCCGCCGGCCGAGGTGGTGCGTATGACCTCCTTGCCCTTGCTCTCCTTTCCAAAATAGTAGAGTGCCAACGGTTTCTCTCTCCCGTTTATGAATGTGATTGCTTCGTCGAGATTGTCGAACGGCATCATTGGCAATATGGGGCCGAAGATCTCCTCCTGCATGACAGGCGCTGTGGGCTTTACATCGGCAAGCAGTGTCGGCTCAATGTATCTCTCGGCCGCATTGGTTGTTCCGCCATAGACTATGTGTCCGTCTTTCAGATAGCCCGCGACACGTTCAAAGGCCTTGTCGTTCACAAGGCGCACAAAGTGGCGGCTAGCCCTGATGTCGTTGCCGTGCAGGCGTTTCAACGCTTTGCCGAACTCTGTTATGAACTCCTGGCGGCGGCTGTTGTGGATGAGCAGATAGTCGGGCGCTATGCAGGTCTGTCCGGCATTGAGTGTCTTGCCCCACGCAATGCGGCGTGCGGCAATCCTGATGTCGGCATCGACATCCACTATGCAGGGGCTCTTGCCTCCAAGCTCAAGTACAACAGGGGTGAGATTCTTTGCTGCGGCTGCCATAACCTTTTTACCGAGTGATGGGCTGCCGGTAAAGAATATGATATCGAAGCGCTCGTCGAGCAACGCGGTATTTACTTCGCGATTACCCTGAACAACTGCAATGTAGCGCTTGTCGAATGTCTCTGAAATCATCTCCTCAATCACGCGCGAGACATTGGGAACGTATGGCGATGGTTTGAGGATTGCGGTACAGCCGGCCGATATGGCTCCAACGAGCGGGTTGAGCAACAACTGTACGGGGTAGTTCCACGGCGAAATAATGAGTGCGGAGCCTAATGGCTCGCTCACGACACGGCTACGTGACGGCATCATCTTCAATGGTGTACAGGCACGGCGTGTACGCATCCAGCCGCGCAGGTGTTTTATGTGGTTCTTCACCTCGCCTGCGACAATGCTCAATTCGGTAAGGATTGCCTCTTGTGACGATTTGTGAAGGTCGTTCCACAGGGCATCGCATAGCGGCTTCTCCCATTTTGCCAGTGCAGCCTGCAATTTCCTGAGCTGCTCCTTGCGGAACTGGTATCCCAATGTCTCATTGGTGGCAAAGTATTCGCGCTGTGCTGCAACAATGCTTTTTATTTCGTTTGCCGGTGTATTTGCTATACTCATACCTCATTTCTTTTGACGGCCGGTAAAGTGGTCCATAGCGTGGAAAATTCCAACAACTTCGCCAAAGATATAATCAAAAATTGAAGTAGGCAATAAAGCTTGGCAAAAACGTATAAAATGATAGCCAAAAGGTATGCCTTTGAAGTTTCTGTTGCGCTCAATAGCGTTCACTATCTTGTGCGAAGTGGGCTCGGGTTTCAGGATTGGGAAGATACGTGATTTCACACCATCGAACATTCCTGTGTTGATGAAGTAGGGGGCAATGGTGGTGAAGCGTACCTTGCTTTTCATCTGCTTGAGTTCAATGCGCACACTGTCGCTCCAACCGATGATAGCCCATTTACTTGCGGCATAGACCGACATGCGCGGGTTCGATATCATACCCGCAGCCGATGCTATGTTGCAGATGTGACCGTGGTTGCGCTCGAGCATTCCCGGTAGGAACTGCTGTGCAATGACCATTGGTGCGGTAGTGTTTATGTTGATTGTGCGCTCAATGTCGCGTATGCTCTGTTTGTCGAATGTGTCGTTGTTGGCAACAATTCCTGCGCAGTTTATGACAATGTCTACGTTGCCACACTCCTTTTCGGTCTTTTTTACAATCTCCTGTACCTGCAGGGTGTCTGAAACATCTACTCTGTAGCCCCTTACAATGCCCAGTTTCTTGTACTCCTCAATGGTGCCAACAATGTTTTGTTCGTTGATGTCCCATATGATAAGGCTCTTTGCACCGCGTTCCAGTGCAATGCGTCCCATAATGCGCCCGATGCCCGATGCACCACCTGTGATAAGCACATTGTTACCTTTGATTTTGGTCATAATAGTATCTTTTTTATGTAAATTTTGTCAATTCGTACTTTTTGGCGTGCAAAATTAGTATAAAAAGAACAATTGATGGTGTCTGTTTTTTACGCAGAATGTTCCTTTTTGTGCAAAAAATGTTAACGAATGACGGTTTTGAAAAAGGTAAATAACTTTCATGCAAGATCCCGGCTATATGAAAACAATATATTTTTGCAAATGTTTGCAGATGTTGTCAAATATGCGGGGCAACTTTTGTGTATTTGCCCTGTTGGCGTTGTATTTGCGGTAAACCGCGAATATACACCGCATTGGCCTTGAACTGTCACTGTGGACTTTATATATCCCGTTCGTTCAGTTGTATATTTGCAGATAAATGTATGTAAACGAACATAAACAAAAATGACTCATTCTATGAAAAAGTATTCCTTGAAGTATATTTACATGGCCTTGATGCTTATGTGTACGATAATGGCAAATGCCGCCGACTTTCAGCTGGGTGGCATTTGTTACAATATTATATCTGATGAGGATAAGGTTGTTGAGGTGACATTCATAGGTGATGGCTATAGTACATTCTTTGGTGAATATACCGGTGTGGTGACAATCCCCGACAGTGTAGTCTACAATGGGGTGACGTATTGCGTTACCGATATTGGCGAGGGTGCGTTCGACAGTTGTCAGGTCTTGTAAGCATTGAGATTCCCGGCAGTGTCACAAGCATTGGAAAGAACGCTTTCGTGTGCCGGGCTATAGCAGATGACCGTATCCTGTCGTGTGATGCGATGTGCCTGTGAAATGATTGATTGTCTGGATTCTTATGGGCGAGGTTTAAAACCTCGCCCATATTCTTGGGTGTTTGCTCACTTCACCGTCTTGTATGGCAGGCCGTCGATGCGCTCAATGGGATACTGTCCCTCAAGCAAGCCGCTGATGACGGTGTCGCGTGAACCGGCTGTCTGGAACGGGTAGAGGTCGAACAACGGCATTACCGAAGCAAAGTGTTCCATAATTTCGGACTGTATGCTCTCATACTCCACCCATTCGGTTGTTGTGGTAAAACAATAGAACTGAATGGGGAGGCCTGTCTCGTTGGGCTCGAGCGTACGTACCATAACGAGCATATCCTTGCGTATGAGAGGGTGACTGCGCAGGTATATCTCGGCATAGGCGCGGAAAAGCCCGGCATTGGTGTCGATGGTGCCGTTTGTGAGCCCGTCGGGGTTGGCTGTGTTGGCTGCATTGCCGCTGATGGCCTGTTGGGTCTTGCGCGATATGTAGGCGGCTATCTCGTTGTTCAGTTTCTTCACGCGTCGCAGCATTGTCTCGCTGCAGGGCTTTATGTTGTCAAGCTTGACGGTGTAGCCACGAGCAATGCGGCGACCGCCACTCTCGCTCATACCACGCCAGTTGATGAACGTGCCGTTGATGAGGGTATAGGGTGGGATGGTGGCGATGGTGTTGTCCCAATTGCGCACTTTGACAATGGTTAGCGAGATATCGAACACGTTGCCGTTGATGCTTGTGCCGGGGATTTCAATCCAGTCGCCAAGTCTTATCATATCGTTTTCCAATAGCAGGAAACCGCCCACAAAGCCCATTATGCTGTCTTTGGCAATGAGCATCAGTACGGCGGCGAATGCTCCCAGACCGCCAATGAGGTAGAGTGGCGACTTGTTGGTGAGTATGGATATTATTACAATTACAGCTACTAGTATAACCACGATTTTGCCCACCTGTATGAAACCTTTCACTGGCCTGTCATGGAATTTGCTGTTGTTGAATGCCGAATCGCCGAGAGCATCAAGTATGGCAATGGTTGCAATCACTATTGCAGTGATGTAATATACCGAAACGGCAAGTTCTATGTAATGCAATACCATGCTCTCTTGCGTGACTGTTATGGGCAAGAGGGTGTTTATGGTAATGGGTACAAGCAGGTGTGCCACTTTGCGCAATCTTTTGCTCTTGAGTAGCTGCGACAGGAAATTGCAGTGCTTCCGTTTTACGATTCTTTTTATGACAAAGGACAAGATCCTGTAGGTGATTTCCATTGATGCAACGGCTATGGAGATTACGATAGCCGAAATGATGAGCGTATCGTATTGCCCTATGGTATCCTCCTTCACTCCGGCGTGGAGCAGCATCTCCTTTACCTTATCATATATATAGTCCGTTGTATCCGTTTGCATTGTTTTTTATGTGATAACAAAAAAACAGTGCTGTTTGTCATTTGGGACGGGTTAATTTTGTATATTCGCAGTAGATAAATCAAACAGAATATGCCAAAAATAGGAATGACTTTTACAAGCGACGCGGTTGTTTCGCTCTCTAACTGTGCTGTGACAATGGGCTCGGGCGATCTTGAGGTTTTTGCAACACCTGCAATGGTGGCACTTATGGAGAATGCGGCAATGAATGCCGTTGCACCGGTTCTGCCACAGGGTTCAACAACTGTTGGTGCCGAGATTAATACCACACACATAAAGCCGTCGGCCGTTGGTGCAAGAGTGCAGGCAACCGCAACGCTCACAGCTATAGAGGGACGCAAACTCACATTTGCCGTTGAGGCAGCTGATGAGGTGGGTACAATAGGCAAGGGAACACACGTGCGCTTTATTGTAGACGAGGAACGCTTTATGGCAAAATTGGGGTAATAACATATATTTTTCATTTTTTTTGCTATTGTCTGTAACAAATTGTTGTTTCATCCGTCTTTAGAATAAAAGGTGAGGTATGAAACATCTATAGATGCCGTTACCGTAAATATTGTAGCAGTATTGAATTTGTGTAAATCCATTTATCAAAAATATGACTCTATTATGAAGAAAATCGCATTTTGTCTGCTGATGATTGCAGCGCTTTTTATGGTGTCGTGTACAACACCTGCCGAAAGGTCCATTATGGAACTTGAGGAGATTGTGATGAGAGTGAAGACCGATGAGAGGTGCTATACCGTAGAGGATTATGAGGCAATTGTGGCAGAACTGGAGGCTTTGAACGAAAAGTATGCCGACGCGCGATATACCGTTGGACAATATCAACGTATGGAGGAATTGAATGCGGAACTGGCTGCAGCCCTGTCGGACAAGTTTGTGGAGCAACTGGGTGGTGCGTTCGGCGGTTTTATGAACGGTTTTGTCAAGGCATTCTCGGGCACCCTCGTTGATGGCATGAGTGAGGTTGTCTGTGGCATGAACGAGATAGTCGAGGGTTTGCAGGAGGTTGTCGACGAGATGAACGAGATGGAGGGAATGGATGATAAGTAATGCAAGGTTATCGTATCACTATGTATATAGAGCAAAAAAGTCCTGCACGCAGGACTTTTTTGCTTTTTTTAACATATGAGGCAAAACTTTTGTACCTCGCGGGATGTTTACATTATGCAAGTCACCGGAATCTGCTGTCGGGCTATGTGAATATTCTGCAGCAATTTGGTTAATACACAGCCGGTGACTGTTGCATAGTAGTTTTGTCGTGTTTTATTTTGTGTTTGTGTTTAGGTTGCCCTCTGATGTGAATCACGGGGCAACCGCTTTTTTCGGCAATATTACATTTTCTTGCACCAGCAGAACATCCCGGGGAAGATTTCCTTTATCTTTTCAATATCCTGTTCTTCGTTGAATATTCCGAAGAACGATGAGCCGCTGCCCGACATTGAGGCGTAGACGGCGCCCATTGCATATAGCTGCTCCTTTACCTTTTCCATTGCCGGGTGCTTGGTGAAGATGCTCTTTTCAAAATCGTTCTTCATGGCGCCTTTCCACTCCTGTATGGGGCGTTGGGCAATCTCTGTCAACGGCTGCTGTGGCTTTTGCGGTGTCACAAGTGCATAGGCATCCTTGGTGGATACGTGGATGTCGGGCTTCACAAGTACAAGGTGATAGCCGCAGATGCTGCATGGTGTGGGCGAGAGAATGTCGCCTATGCCTGTGGCGTAGGCAGGTGTGTTGTCGATGAAGAATGCACAGTCGGCACCTATGCATGAGGCGTAGCCACGTAACTGCTCGGCGGTGAGGCCCAGCTTGGCAATGTCGTTAAGCATCTTCAGGGCAAAGGCGGCATCGGCGCTTCCACCACCCAGGCCTGCACCGGTGGGGATATGTTTGTAGAGCGAGATGTCTACTTTCGGCAATTTGTGGTCGGCAGCGAGTGCCTTGTATGCCTTGATTACAAGGTTGTCGTCATCGTTCCCCTCGAACACAGCGTTGTACATCCTGAAGGTGTAGTCGGGTACGTCGGGTGCAGTGACCGTGGTTATTTCAAGAATGTCACAGAGTGGGATGGGGTAGAATACCGTCTCAAGGTTGTGGTATCCGTCGGGACGTTTCTCAACAATGTCGAGCCCGAGGTTTATCTTTGCATTGGGGAATGTTATCATTTGGGGTGTATTTTTGATTCCCAAAGGTAATGCTTTTTTCCTTATCGTTGATAACTTGTTGCCTTTTGTTGATAAAGGTTCTTCGGTTTCTTGCTTTATTTATGCAGTTGTGTGTATCTTCGCAGCCGGAATTGAATATTATGGAAGAAACAACTACACCAAAGAGAAGGGCACCCAGACGTCAGGCTGCCGATACCACACCCAAGTTGAGTGATTATGGTCACGTCCAGCCACAGGCTCTCGAGTTCGAGGAGGCTGTGTTGGGTGCATTGATGATAGACAGTGATGCCATTGGCCGTTTGGGCGGAATGCTCAAGCCGGAATCGTTCTACGACAAGCGTAACCAGTTGCTCTTTGAGGCAATACAGCAGATGGACCTCAATGACCGTCCTGTGGATATCCTCACGGTGACAGAGTTCCTGCGCAGCAAGGGAACACTCGATGAGGTGGGTGGCCCAGTGTATGTGGCACAGTTGACAAGCAAGGTGGTGTCGTCGGTGAACATTGAGTATCACGCGAACATCATTGCACAGAAGAAACTTGCTCGTGACCTCATACGTTTCACTAGCAAGACACAGACACAGGCGTTTGACGAGACACAGGATATTGACGAACTGATGCAGCAGGCCGAGTCGGAGCTGTTCGAGATTTCGGGCAGCAAGATGAAGAAGGACTATACACAGATTAATCCGGTAATCAAGCAGGCCTATGACCAGATTATCACAGCCTCAAAGAATACCAGCGGTATCAGCGGTTTGAGTACGGGCTATCACCGTCTGGACAAGGTGCTGTCGGGTTGGCAACCGACCGACCTCATTATTCTTGCGGCACGTCCGGCGATGGGTAAGACTGCCTTTGCACTCTCGCTTGTGCGTAATATGGCTATTGATCAGGGTATTCCCTGTGGTATGTTCTCGCTTGAGATGGGTAACGTGCAGCTTGTGCAGCGTCTTATCTGCAACGTGTGCCAGATTCCCGGTGACAAGATACGTAGTGGACAGCTCGAGCGCTATGAGTGGGGGCAGCTTGACAACAAGATTGTAGCCCTGGAGAATGCTCCTCTCTATATTGACGATACGCCGCAACTATCGGTCTTTGAGCTGCGTTCAAAGGCTCGTCGTATGGTGCGTGAGCATGGTGTGAAGATGATTTTTATCGACTATTTGCAGTTGATGACTGCCAACACCGGCAAGGGTAGCCGACAGGAGGAAATCAGTACCATCTCGCGTGCGCTCAAGGGATTGGCAAAGGAGTTGAACATTCCAATCATGGCGCTCAGTCAGCTGAACCGTAACGTCGAGGGACGTGAGGGACTCGAGGGTAAGCGCCCGCAGCTCAGTGACCTTCGTGAGTCGGGTGCCATCGAGCAGGATGCCGACATTGTAATGTTCGTTAACCGTCCCGAGTATTTCCATATATATAAGGATGGTGATTTCGACTGGCGTGGTAAGGCCGAGATTATCATTGCAAAACACCGTAACGGTGGTTTGGATAATGTGCCTTTGCTCTTCCGCAAGGAGTATGCGCGCTTTATGAACCTGGATGACGAGACTCTTGCTCCGCCTCCGGGTGATATGCCTGTAATGCGTGGCTCAAAGATGAATGTACCTATTCCGTCGGAACCTGAATATATCCCTGAAATTCCCGACTATTTGCAGAATCAGGGAGCGCAGATGATGCCTCCGGGCCTGCAAGGCAGTAACGATGTTCCGTTCTGATAATGTGAAATGTTAAATCTGAAAGGTGAAAACTCGTGTCAACGAGCAATATGCAAAACTTGCTTTAGTTTTCAGTTTTCCGCTTTTCCGATACAAAATAAAATCCGGCTGTGAGCGCGCTCACAGCCGGATTTTATTTTGTTGTAGTGATTTTTATTTTCCTTCGGCGAATTTCTTTGCCTGTTCTTCAATGAGTTCCTTGTCCTCGAAGTAGTTTATCTTCATTGCGCGGCGAACGTCGTTAAGCGTGTCGGCAGCTACGGCACGTGCAGCCTCGCAACCCTGTTGCAACAATGCGTATACCTCGTGGATTTTCTGCTCCCACTCCTTGCGGCGTGCGCGTATTGGGGCAAGCTCCTCCTCGAGTATTGCTATGAGGAAACGCTTCACTTTTACGTCGCCCAAGCCACCGCGCATATAGTGTGCCTTCAGCTCGTCGAGGTTGGGATAGTCGGGCAGATATTTTTCAAAATGCTCGGGGCGACAGAATGCGTCGAGGTATGTGAACACGGTGTTGCCCTCTACCTTGCCAGGGTCCTGAACGCGGATGTGGTCGGGGTCGGTGTACATTGACATGACGCGCTGCTTGAGTTCCTCGGCGCTGTCAGAGAGGTAGATGCAGTTACCGAGTGACTTGCTCATCTTTGCCTTTCCGTCGGTTCCCGGCAAGCGCAGACAGGCGGCGTTTGTAGGCAACAGGATTTCGGGCTCAACAAGTGTCTCGCCGTAGATGCCGTTGAAGCGGCGTGCAATTTCACGGGCCTGTTCAATCATCGGCTGCTGATCCTCACCGGCAGGAACGGTTGTGGCACGGAACGCTGTGATGTCCGATGCCTGGCTGATGGGGTAGGTGAAGAAACCCACCGGGATGCTGGTCTCGAAATTGCGCATCTGAATCTCGGTCTTTACAGTGGGGTTACGCTGCAAGCGTGACACGGTAACAAGGTTCATGTAGTAGAACGCAAGTTCGCAAAGCTCGGGAACCTGTGACTGGATGAATATGGTGCATTGCGACGGGTCGATACCAACCGACAGGTAGTCGAGAGCAACCTCAATGATGTTCTGACGCACCTTCTCCGGGTTGTCGGCATTGTCGGTGAGTGCCTGTGCATCGGCAATCATAATGAAAATCTTGTCATATACGCCCGAGTTCTGCAGTTCAACGCGGCGGCGCAATGAACCTACATAGTGTCCCAAGTGCAGGCGACCTGTAGGACGGTCGCCGGTGAGTATTATCTTGCTCATAATTTCCGTATTTTAATTGTTTTGACCGCGAAGATAACTATAAAAAGCCGAAAAAACTCCTTCAGGGTGAGTTTTATTTTCCTTTTGGGGTAAAGTTTGTGCTTTTTTACCGTTGATGGAATTTATTGCATTTTAAACGCGCATAATATTTGTCGGCATTTTCCTTATTTTAAGAAAAAAAGTGTATTTTTGCATTTTAAAATGCGAGGATAGGCTACGGTCGCTGTGATGATGCGTATGTGATTCCTTTTTCGCTTTAAAAATGAAAACAAAATAAAAACAATAATATGAACATTTCTTACAATTGGCTTAAAGAGTATGTCGATTTCGATATGACACCCGAGGAGGTGTCGGCAGCGCTCACATCAATGGGTCTTGAGACCGATG
>JAEIGA010010940.1_pt1 | contig 13764 bp, 10 predicted proteins | sample 9270691 | NCBI WGS metagenome assembly JAEIGA01 (sample SAMN17057246, study PRJNA624740) | gut metagenome | biome: biome; isolation source: fecal sample | host: Bos grunniens | place: China: Xizang | collected 2019 | reverse complement strand
GTATTGTTCAACATCGGACAACAACGTTTCCGTGTTGTTCCGGTATTTGTCACGTTCGGCGGTCAACCGGTCAATCTTCCGGCCCATCCATATAACCGCAATTGCGGCCGCCGCAACCACGGCAACCGCAATAATTATTTTTCGCCAATCCATTATGCGGCGGTTGCGGTTACATCATACGTCCCGGCTTCGGAATCGTATGCGATGACAATGGAAAACGCATCGTCGCCCATCGAAACGGATGCGGGCGTTTGGGAACCAACGGCAACACTTCCGCCGCCGTAAACGAAACGAACGATTTTGCCGGACAACAGGGCGTCCAAATCGCCGCCCGTAATTCCCAACGCTTGGGCGGCTTGTCCTTTGCTTAATCCCGTACCGGAACCGGCAACGATGGCCGCTTTGTCCAAATCCGTTGTAATGGAAATTCCCGCGAAAATATCCGCCGGGGTTGGCGGCGCGGGTGCGGCGGGTATCAAATCCAAAATGCCATTCAAGATGTCGGGCAATACGGAACCGGCGTCAACGTTGGTTCCTTGGCCCGCAATCTTTGCCGCAATCAATGCGGCGATTTCTTGTTTATTCATAACGCGTTTTGATTAAATGGTTTGTGAACTAATCATTTCTTTTTGGCCGTGCAAACCGCTATCGGAAATTCGCTTTTCACGTCAAAACACGGACATTGTTTTATCCATTCATTCCGGGAAATAACACCGTCCCCGTTCGAATCCGGGGATGCGTCACGATGGCCGATTACCTCAACAATCGGGTATTCTTCCATCAACTTGTAAACAAGTTCAGATAACGCCATTTTCTGTTCCGGGGTCCGTGTATCAGCCGGATTTCCAAACGCATCCAACCCGCCCACGTAACAAATGCCGATGGAATGTTTGTTGTACGCCACGCCGGACAATCCCGCCGTGTTACAATGCGCACCGTCCCGGGACAACGGGCGGCCAACCTCAACCGTTCCATCCAAATCAATGACGTAATTGTAGCCAATCATTGCAAAGCCCCGTTCTTTGTGCCATTTGTCAATGTCGGCGGCGCGGACGTCTTGACCCGCCCGCGTCGCCGAACAATGTATAACCAAAGAATCAATTGTTTTCATCGTCTTTTTCTTTTGTGTCCCTGTATCCGCAACGGGTGCAACGTTCTTTCAAACGCTTGTCATTTGCCACATCAACAGGACAAACAATGTTCGGGTCCGTGTATTTGTGTTTACAAAAATGGGATTGCATAATGACCGACGATTTTTCGGCCGAATCCAATTTTTCGCGTTCATAATCGGCATTGCGTTGGGCGTAAAATGTTTTCATTTCCGCCAACAAGCCCATAAACATATCATACGGGGTTTTTTTCTTTTCTTCCCGTACCTTAACGATGGCAAAAAAGCCGCCCGCACCGGTTAAGATACCGGCGGCAACTTTTGCCAAATCAAGCCAAACAGACGTTTCCATAAATCAATATACGTTCATTGGTTTAATTCTGCGCATAATCAATGCACGCATAATCCCGCCTTTTCATTTGATTGTTGACCGTTGCCCCGATTCTAATCATACGACATTCTTTGCGGTCCGTATCAATGCAAACGACATTGAATGCGTCTTGCGAAGGTTGACCGTTTTCTCTGTACAGGTCGTCGTAGAAAGCATAAGCGATGCAACCACACGTCACGTTCAAATCTACCTGTTTTGCCGTCGCGTTCGAACTTTGCCCCGTACCATCATTATGTGTGTGGCCGTTAATGTAGCAAGAAAATACACCTTGCGCCGTTGAAAAATTCGCGTCTACAACAACGGTCGGAACCTCTGACGAAACGGCATCCGCAACCGGGAACGATTTATTTAATGTCGTTCGACCAATAAATGCGTCAATGATTTCCTGTAACATACCGTTTTGGGAATCCCTCGAATCGCCCTGTGCATAAGGAACAGTCCCCTTAAATTCATTGTCGTATTTTGCGAACAAATCAATGGGTTGGTGCATCGCAATAACAACGGTCCATCCGCTTTGTAAAGACATAAGCGTTTGGATAAGCCAATTTGTTTGTGCCTGCGACAAGTAACGCCGCCAGATATTGTATTTCAGTTGGGTGTTTTGCGTATTGGGGATTCTCGGCATTTCGTATTCGTTCAACGCAATCAAACGCACCTTATATTCCGAGAAATCCCTGTAATAATACCCGGCGTTCGTGCCGCCTTGTGTCGCGCCCAATTGTGACATATATGGCGTAATCATACGGGCGGCTGTCTGAACCGGTGCTTCGGCAGATAGACTTGTTTCGTTACCAACATCGTGGTTCCCGATGACGGGGAAATGCAACACGTCGCACGAGGGCAATGTTGCCACATAGGTAGAATTAAACCCACCGGCATCGCCGTAATCGGCTTCGAAATCGCCCGTGGAAATAATGCAGTCCACGCGGTCCTTGTACCTGTTGGCAAAATCAATCATCCGTTGCATCCGAACAGCATCGCTGTGAATATCCGATAAATGAATGAAGCAAAAATAGTTGTGTAATTTTTTAGAATATTGAAGTCCCACTTTTGCTGCAATAGATGACATTGCAGGTGGAATAGAATCAACTTGTTCTTCTACGTTCTTAACTTGTTTTTCAAGAGTTTCTACACGTTGCTTTAATCCTGTCGCTTCTATTGGAACCCAAACCGTTTCACCCATAATAATTGATGCATCGGGAGAATCTGCCCAGAATGAAGCACGGATATATTTACAATTAGGCGCGTATTGCTGTATTTCCGCAGCAGTAATCGTTTTTTCTCTTGAACCTGCCGACCAATAAGCACCGCTAATAAATGCCTTGTTTTCATCATAGCAGCAAAGATACCCAAAACTTATCGCCCCACCCGTCTTATAAATGATGCTACTATTCTCAACGTAAGGAATGAAATCCGACGCAATAGTACCCTCATTCGCAACGACATTCCCGTTTGAATAAATCTTTGAATCGGATAAATAGTTCGGTTCCGAATTGTTCAATTCGGCATCGAGTTCTTGGATTTCGGCATTTACGGCATCAATGTCGATTTCTTCGACCTTTTGTTCTAATGCTTCCAAAGCCGGAATTATTCCACCACGTCCGCCGGAGGACGGAACCCAAACAGTGGCTCCATCCAATGAAATTAAGGCTCCGGGATAATCGGCAAGAAATGATGCGCGCAAGTATTTCGCATTCGGGGCATAACGCTGAATATCGGATGCTGTTACACTGCGTTGAGTTCCCGAACCGCCGGGCCAATAAGCCTCGCTAATGTATGACTTATTTTCATCATAGAAGCAAATGTATGCTTGATTCATCGCACCTCCATACACCCATAGAACGGAACTGCCGGGAACGTAAGGAATGAAATCCGACGCAATAGTACCCTCATTCGCAACGACATTCCCGTTTGAATAAATCTTGGAGTCATTGACATAATTAGGCCCGGATTCGTGTTCTAATTCATAATTGATTTCTTCGATTTGCTGGTTTATGCCGTCAACGTCAATTTCGGCCATTTTTTGGTCCAACGTTTTTTCTGTATCGTCGTCAAAAAACACGGCTTCCGCACGCGTTCGCGGATAAATAGGTGTTTCGCCATCGTACAATTGCACAATGTCGTTCAAAATTGTTTCTGCGGAAAATGGCATTGTTTGAATTGTTGAAACATTCCACGCGCCATTATACGATAACAATCCAATGTTCTGTTCCGGAATTGTAACGCCGTCAAAATATTGATATGTCCCCGGCCCCGCAAAATAAAACACGTTGAAATCCGGCGTTCCGGGGTTTGTTGTCGGCGTGGCAACGCCCGCAAATTGATAACCGGCCCCAAGCGAATTAACCATTGCCAACAATTGTTGTTGTAACAAATTGCCGGTAATTTCATTGTTCCCGTTTTGCTTTATCGCGGATACGATTGCCGCTTTCAAAATATTATAATTTGCCATAATTCAATTATTATTGGTTGTTAAAGTCATTATTGAAATCGTTGTTGAAATCGCCGCCGGTTGGTTGTATGAATCCACGGCCGATTTTCTTGGCAACCGTTGCCGTGTCAAATTCCGCTTCCACGCTTGCGATGTCGCCGTTATCTTCCCATTCCGGGGTAATCAAGAACGTGTCAAGATTATAAATTTGGCCGTTCTTTTCGATGTATGCGTAATCGGCCATCCGAATAAAACGCATAACATCCAACAGGTATTCAGATGCAAGGAACGCGAACCGGTAATGTTTTTCCGAAATCTGTTTAATCGGGAAAAAATAACCATCCCGGGTTTCGCCCTCTTCCTCAAATGGATATTCGGGTTTTGCGATGTCCGCTTGCAGATATAACACGTTGCGGAATTGTGTGCCGCCCGCGTACTTGTAAACAATCGTTCCGGCGTCCATTGAGAAATCCTCATTGTCCCACCAAACGATTTTCAAATATGGCGAAATGTCGTTTACAACCGTGAATATTTCCGAATACCACGTTTGCGTCCCGTCCGACAACACGGCGTAATATTGCCCGTTATCAAATTGTGTGAACAATGGCGTTTGACCGCCGAACACGATTACATCATACCCAAATTCCGCAAACGATTTTATGGAAATTCCGGCTTCTCGAATTTCTTGGGTATAGTCCCCAACAAACGAACCTTTTTTGGTGTAAATACGGAACATTGTAATTGTTGTTCCGGACCGATGGGTACGCAAGATTTGGAACGGCAACATAAACATTGCCGGGGTAAACAACGGATACACACGATTGTATACCCACCATTTACGGGCGTTCTGTTGCTCAATTGACGTATACCACGGCAATACGCTTAAATTGTTATTCGGTATCATACTTTAACGTTGTGTTGGCGTTCCTTGACGACAAATTTACAGACATTTTTTGAATTGTCCCGTTGCCAAGTTCCGTTTTAATTAAATTGAACATATCGGGTTCCATCAATACAGGGAATTTCAATGTTTGTGTTTTTAATTTCTTTATACCCATTACCATTTGATGTTCCCCGTTAATTTCGACATTCCACGCGGGCATATCGAACATATAATACTGTTGCAAGAACATAAACGAAACCCACGCATTTTGCAATATGTGGTTCGTGGAATCGAAATTGAAATTGACATACGGCAATTTGTATTCGCCATTAGTCATTTGTGCCGCAAGCAAAACAAACCCGTCTTTGGAAATATCCCCGGGATTCAACAAGATATAATCAACATCGGACGTGAATTGCGACACGTCAATTTGTTCAATGTTATCCGGGTTTACATACTTGGAAATAATGTCAATCGGGTATCCGTCGAAAAGTTCCGTAACATCATCCATCCATCCAAATTGATACCGGGCCGCCATTTCGGGTTTGTCAAATTGGTATTGGTTACGGGCATACGACCACGGTTTGCCGTTACGCGAAACAATCTGTTGTGTTAAATCCATTCCGACAATCGGTGTTCCGGAATAGGAACCGCCGCGCATAAACCACGATATATGTTCAACACGGAACCGGTTTTGTTCATCAATGAACCAATAACAACGGAAACAATCGCGCAACATATCAGTAACGCGTTTTAACGTTATCATTGCCTTTTGTGCCGGTTGGTCATAACCCGATGCAATAATGTTTGATTTTGGCGTAATAAACAATCGTTGGTTAATGGATGTAATCGGGTTCATATTATACAAGAACCGCGAATAATCAGTTGTCCCGGCGTGGGTTATTCCGGGCGCAACCTTGGCCAACAAAACCGAAATAACGGACCAAAGCGGGAACGCATCTTTTAACGTGTATTCCTTGCGAAATTCCTGTTCCGCCAACCAATCAATTGAAGAAAACGCGAACCAAATTGTTGTCCGTCCCCACGCCGCACGGGCGACCGGCAACCATTCTTCAACCAACGATGACGGTTCACGATAATATTGGCCCGGTTGATATATTCCCCATTTGGTTGGCGTCGTTGTCAACCTGTCGGAAAATGCAATTGTATCCGGGAAATAATAACCGATTACATAATGATAATTGCGGTTGTTCTCTACCAAATCATCATCAGAAATTTGATACGTGTTCAATCCCAACGCCTGTTCAACATCGGTTATGTAACGCGATAATGCGGTTTTTGTTTCGATATGAAGAATAGGATTCCCGCTTACGCCGGAACCCGAAACCGGGGACATTGTAACGTCATAATTTCCCGTCGTGCCAATGGGAACAGAACCCAAATATATCGCGTATCCACTTGTTTCATCGTATATCGCAACGCGGTCGTATCCCTGTTGGTATGGGAAACGTTCAATTCTATAATTCCCGCTTGTTAAACTAAACGTCCGTATGGTCGTTGTCGTGGGCGTTATTTCGCCCATAATTTTTTCGGGCAATTGCGGCGACGAATCGCCGGTTATGTTAATGTAGACAAAACCTTTACTAATGGAAAAATGGCACGTATTCAACAAATAGTCATCCCCCGTTTTCGATTCACATTCTTGTTCCCACCACATACCGGAAAGGAAACACCCGATAACGGTTTGCCCGGGAACATAAACTTGAATCATTGGCCGTTTATCTAACTTTACGGACGCAATTTCCGGGACTAAATCAATTAGGTTATATTCCTTATCCATCCCGGCCAAAACGTCGTTATAACGGTCTTTCACGGTGGGCGTAACAACGGCGGTTTTGTCATCCTCATTAAATTGGCAATCGGTTTTCCAAAATTGCCCGGACCAATACACCGCCCACGTTTGGCCACCATCGTATGAAATTGACAACACAATGTCAAATTGCGTATCAAACGATTTATTGCGGATAAATGCGTAATCGTCGCGTTGGAACGTTAAATTACCGGAAAATTTGCCACGGTAAAATTCTTGGTTCTGTTCCAACGCATATTCAATCGCCAAATCATCCTTATAAACGGGAAACGCTTGGCGGGTATCAGTCCCGGCGGACAATTGAAACCGATAAATTGGGTTCATATTGTTTTAGTTTTTATAAATCTTTCGGGTCAAATTCTTGTATCGGATAACGGTATTTCCTTGTCCGTCCACGTATTGGGTCCGGTCGCCCTGTTCCCGGATTGCGGCAACATCCTTTTCAAGCCCGGAAACGTCCGTATTTCCGCCGCCGAACATCCCGACCGCATAACCGTCCATCGTAGCGTTTGCACGTTGGTATTTGTCCGCAAACGTGCCATCATTGAACGCATTTATAACGTCCGGAATCAACCGGCCATAACGGCGGGAATTGCGTTTGTTGATAACGGCAAAATATTCGCCACCCTCTGCGCGTCGGCGGGTTCCGTCCGGCTTGGTCCCCAAATCAATGTCGTTGCCGCTTGCGTGGCTTCCTCCCTGTAACAGTTCGACCGTACCTTGGCCGTATTGTTCGGTTTGCCCGGCAACTTGTGCCGCCTTAATCTTGGCCGCCGCAAAGGAACCCCACATTGTTGTTATCGCGGCAATTGCCAACGCGGGACCAATCAATTTGATGCCGGACAATGCGGACCAAATGTTGGCCGTTGCCGTTATCAAACTTGACGATTGCGTAACGGAATCAATTGCCAATTGTGCCTTTTGGGCCTTTTCCTTTTCCTTGGTTGCCTGTTCTTGGTTTCTTCGGGCCAATTCCAATTCCTTTTGCGCGGTTTCGACCTCATTGGCATATCCGGCGTTACGGGCTTCGATTTCGGCATCCAATGTGCGTTTTGCCGCATCCACTTGGGAATTGGCCGCATTAACGGCCGCTTCCGCCGCCGCGTTCCAAGAATCAACGATGGAAGAAATGGAATCTTTCACGGAATCAATGGCCGTATTTAACGCGTCTTGTTGGTCCGAATCCAACCCGATACCCAACAATTCATAAAGGTTGTTATACGGCAATTTCCGGGCTTCTTTTTCAATCCCGGCAATCGTTGCCATAATGGCCGCAATTTCATCTTGCGACATCTTGTTTGTGGCGGTCTTGTTTAATTTTAAAATGGCTTCCAAACGCGCCTTTTCCTGTTCCAACCGGAATAAAGTTTTTTGGCGTTCGTTCTTATCCAGCAATTCAAATTCCGCGTCTTGGCGGCTCTGCAACGCTTTCAAATCGCGTTGTGCCAACTTGGTGTTGAAATCGGCCGATTCTTTCAAACGCATTGCGTCATATTTGGCGTTAATGCTTTTTTCGTCTTGGCGTAATTTCTCATCCTTTTGGCGGTTCTGTTCAATTTCGATTTCGCGTTGTTTTTCGATGTTCGACAAACGCAATTGCAACATTTCTTCGGTCCCATCTTCTGTAATGGCAATTTGCAATTGGATTGCCTGTTGTTCGGCCTGTAACCGTTGAACCGCAAGTTTGGAAACCTCATTATTGAACCGTTTGGTTTCATCCAATCGGGCCTTGTCAAATTTGGCATTTATGGCGGCTTCGTCTTGGCGTTCGGTCTTGGTCTTTTGCCGGTTTTGTTCCAATTCCAATTGCCGTTCCGCTTCGACCTTATCCAAGCGCAATTCCAACATCTTGTCCGTCCCGGCATCCGTAATCGCAATTTCCAAATTTATCGCATCAACCACGGCTTTACGGTCCGCAATGCGTTGTTTCTTGGCGGCTTCAATGGCCTTTTTCTGTTCCTTGGTCAATTCTTCCGCCTTGCGGTTGGCCTCTTGTGCGGCCAATTCGGCATCCCGGGCGGCCTTGTCCGCCGCTTCCTTTTGGTCATTCTCTATTTGGGAACGGATAACGCCGGTTGCTTGCCGAAACGCATTCATTGTGTTTTCGGCCTGTCGGACCGCCTGTTGGCGACCGCCGATGCCCAACCATTTATTTATCAATCCATCGTCTTGGGATTGGAATTTGGCTTGTTCCAAACGTTGGGCAAATCGGGCTTCCATCGAATCAATAACCGCATTTACGGCATCCGCACCACTCTTGCGGTATATGTCTTGGAATTGTTTTGTAAAATTGTCCGCGCCCGTCTGTATGGCCGTTTGATTCGGGAATAATAATTCCTGTAATTTTCCGACCAATATGGTTAACCAATCAATTGTTTCTTTGATTGAACCATTTGAATTTTGGAACGCAAGCGTTAAACCTTCCCACGCGGATTTTAACAACTTGGTTGAACCCTCAACAGTATTTAACCGTTCGGATTCGATGCGTTCCAATTCCCCGGAAACGTCTTGTAACGATGCGCGTAATTCCCGGGCGGCTTCCGCCCCGGAAATGAACGCCGAAAACGCCGCAACGCTTCGACGGTCCGTTAATTCCAATGCTTCGTTCAAATCGGTGCCGGCCTTACGCAAGGAAATCAAACCATCAATGATTTCGTCGAATGTCTTGACCGGCCCGCCCATCGCCTTTGCCAACTTTCCGTTTGCATCGGCCAATTTCAAAATGATATTGCGTGTTGCCGTTGCCGCGCTTGACGCATCAAAACCCGCATTGGCCAATGAACCCAATAATGCGGTCGTATCTTTCAACGTCAAACCGAATGCGTTTGCAACCGGGAACACCGTGCCGATTGATTGTTGGATACGTTCAAATGACAATGCCGATTTGTTGGTTGCAACGGCCAACGTGGCCAACACATCGTCCGTGTCCGCGCTTGTAAGGTTGAACGCACGTAATGCAGACCCGGCCACACTTGCGGCATCAGCAAGGTTTGCCCCGACGGCGGTTGCGAATTGCAACACGGATTTTTGCATCGCAATGATGGACCCTTGCCCAAAACCAAGTTTTGCCAACTCTGTTTGCAATTCGGTAACTTGACGGGCCGTGTATTCGGTCGTTCGACCCAATGACAACGCCGAATCGGTCAACGCTTGCATTTGTTCCCGGGTAACGCCCAATATGGTTGACAAGTTGGCGTTGGCCTGTTCAAATTCGCGCAACGTCTTGGCGGAACCGGTCAATTGACGGACAAACAACATTATCATTCCAACCGTCCCGGACAAAACAGTTGTGAACCCTTGCAACGCCTTTGCACCCATTGGCAAATTAGAATTGGCGATTGCGCCCAATTGTCCGCGCATATTGCTAAATCCCGAAACAACTTGATTGATTGGACCCGGCAACGCCTTTAATGCGTTTTCATAGTGGCCAACCTCTAACGTATATTTTCCGGTCGCTTTTTGCAACCGGCTCATTTCCTCATATATCAACCGGGTTTCGGTTTCCAATTGCCGCCCGGCTTCCGTACCTTTCCGTTCCTCTGCCGACATTTCGTTTAAACGAATTTTGTTCAAACGATATTGTGCGGACAAACGGTTATATGAACCCTCTTTGGAATTGTTTATTTCGACAATCAATTTATCAATCCGTTGTTGTTCTTTAACCGCTTGGATAACTTGTTGACGCCTGCGATACGTTTCACTTTCGGCGTCGTTACTTTTCTTATATGCGGAAACCAACTTTTCGGATTCCGTGGCCAACGCCGCAATTGATTCCCTTTGTTCGGCGGTTGCGCCGGACAAGTTTTGCAAACTCTTTGCCGCATCCGTCGCCGCGCCTTGAATCTTGGATTTGGCGGCTTCGTACTTTGCAATCAGTTCATCTAATTGCGCAATCAATTTGGTTATCGAATCATCCGGCGCAATCAAATCGGAATATCGAATGGGGTTCGGATTGTCCATAATAGTTATTTTTGTTAAAAATCCGTTTTAACGGCGTTTTGTTTCTCAAATGATAAATTACCCATCCCAACGCATTATCGTTGAAATTTGGGCCGTTTTTGCGCCCTTTCCGCCTGTTTCGCCCTTTCCTTGACAAAATCGAACGCGTTGTAAAATTCCAAAACGGAATATTTCTTGGGTTCGACGTGCAATTGTTCCGACAAAACCAAACAAAGGTTTTCAAATTGCCGGTCAAACTGTATTTCCACACCATCGGAACCGGTAAACATTTTCGGGTTGGAATAAGTTATTAACGCGGTTGTCAACTTTTCCACGATTTCCGATTTTCCCGGGTTGTCATCCCCGGCAATAATCCCGTTCAAGATTTCCAACGTTCGCTTGCGCAAAATGTCGTAATATTCTTTCACGTCCGAATCATTGAACAGGGCGGGAAAATACAACATCAGTTCCCCGTCAATTTTTTTTTTGACCGCATCCAATTGGGCGGTCAATTCCTGTTCCGAAACGTCGTTTAACTTTTCCGTGATGGCGGCCAACGCATCATCCCCAATGTCCGTACAATCTTCGCCATCCAACTTTGTTACCAACGCGGCAAACGCCCGGTGTTTCGGGGACAACCCAATTTGAATAAGAAACACGCATTGGCGCAAATTTTCCAATTCCTGTTGTGCTTTGTCCGGTTGTCCCGCAATAAGGAACCGGCGGGCCTTTTCAATGCGTTGGTCAAACGCGGTTATATCGGAACCAACGCCCGCATCAACTAACAACAACTTTTGGTATTTATGAAAACGCACAATCGGCAATTCTTCGATTGTGTCATAAAATTCGATTGTGTGTTTTCCTATCTTGGCCGTTACCATAATTCACGACAAATTAACGTTGCACATATCGGCGCGGCCAACAAAATCCAAAGGCCGGTTGCCACACACAAAATTAGTGAAATTACAACGCACACCCACCACGACGTGCAAAATTTGCAATTAAACAATTCGTGCATCCATTCGGTCGGCGCGTGGACCTGCAACCATTCCAACCATTCCCATTTCGCGGCCAATGCCAACAGGAATGCGGCCGATAAAGTAACGACCGCAACCCAACAGACAAATTCAATTATTCCACACATAATTCGGCAAACTCTAAAAGTCCATCAAACCGAAATCCGGAATACGGGTGCATCAAAAATTGATTGTCAATTTCTGTCAAAGTATAACCCCGGTAAATGTTTTCGGCACGTTCATATATGCGGTTTATCGCAATGCGGCCATCGGTCAAATGCCAACCGGTTCGGCCATTCAAGACGCGCAAGATGTCGGCTTTCAATTGTTCCGTGTTTCGGTTATCCGGGACGTTATACACCCGTGTCAAGTCAAACCACACAATCAGCCCGAACGGGGCTTTGATTTCACGCGCCCACGGCCCGGCGTCAATGGTTTGCGGGTCCTCTATTTCAAAGAACGAAAAATTGCCAATCTTGGAATCCGGGGAAACCTCAATATAATCATTGTCACCGTGTCCGTTCCATCCGCCGCAATACACGTTCGGCGTTATGATTCGTTTTCCGTTCAACATTTTTGTAAGACGTTGGGACCGGCCAAACGCAACGTCCAACCACGGGACGTTTTCAACCAACCCGTTTTGAATTTCGCCAATGATGCGGTCCAACATTACCGGATTTTCGATTACCGGCGCGATTGTGTCAAATGCCATATAAACGTGTTCTTAATTCGTTCATCAATTCGTTATATGCACCACGTTCGACAAATACGACCATCCAATTGGCCATCATTAAACCAAACGTTTTGATGCCATATTTTGCAATGATTCCTTTGGAATAACCGGTTGTCCCGACAATCCCAACGGATTGTGCATTAAAACGCACGCCCAATTCATCGTGAAACCGGCCGTTTATGTACAGGTTTGGCGCATCCGGGTTGCGTTGTACTGAATACGGGTAATTTATCCCCGATTCTTTCCAAGCGGAATAACGTTTGGCCGATTCGACCGTGTAAAAATATCCGTTTGGTTTCAAATCTTCCGTGTAATATGGGCGTATGTTTTGACCATCTGCCGCCAAACCTTGGAACAATTGCAATTTCTGCAATTCCAAGATGTCGTCGGGATGTCTTACGATGACATTGCGGACCAATTCGCCGGATTGCAATCCGTCGTTAACCCCGGCAACACGCGCCCGCAAATCGTTTAATATTCCCATACCTTGTTTTTGGCCGTTTTCCGGCGTTTTCCGGGCGTTTCGTAAAAAAGACGGGTAATTTACCATCTTCGACGCAAACGCCCGTTATACGCCATTTTCTGCAAAATTAACTAAACCGTGCGATATTTTACGCCGTGGTTGTTGCATTGCAAACAAATCCGGTCCAATCCACGGGTATCCAACGATAATGCCCGGTATGCCTGTTTCAGTTCATAACCTAAACCGGTTGCACGTCCTTGTGGTGCGCCATCAAGTTCATACAACAGTTCGTCACGCGTAACGTTCACTTGGTTCCGGTTAACACGAACATCCGGATTCATTGCGATTGTGCGCAAAACATTTGCACAAACTTGTTTTTGTATGACCGTGGCGAATATCTGCCGTTGGGAAATGATGAAATCGGTTAAATCGCAACCAACCGATATTTCAACGTTCATTCCGTAATTCATCGTGTTGGTATAACCGATTTGGCCAATATCGAACATTTCCGGGTATTCGGCGAAATCGGCGGGTGCGTGAATCCCGAACGGGGATACCTGCAAATACTTGGTCATCTGCCGCCAAGATTCAATCGAACCGCCAAGGCACGTTTGGCACGGTTCGACGGACCAATCCTTGGAAACGTTCAATGCTTGCATACCGGCGGGCAATTCGTTTTGGTTGTAACAAAGGAACCACGCGCCACCGGAATCGTTGCCGTTGCCATCTTGTCCCGGGATGTACGGCAAATAAATGGGTTCCTTGGGCGTGAACCATTGGAACCCGCCTTTGGTGTTGGTAAATTCCAATTCGATTGTTTGCATTGGCGCAACTTGGGATGAATGGAACAAATACAACTTGACCTTTCCGGTGGCCCCAACCATTTGCAGACCGATTCGTTCAATTTTCGTGGTAACGCCCATCGAACGGACCGGGACGATTTCAAACCCGACAATCTTTCCGGTCGGG
>JAEIGA010010939.1_pt1 | contig 13765 bp, 8 predicted proteins | sample 9270691 | NCBI WGS metagenome assembly JAEIGA01 (sample SAMN17057246, study PRJNA624740) | gut metagenome | biome: biome; isolation source: fecal sample | host: Bos grunniens | place: China: Xizang | collected 2019 | reverse complement strand
CTCTGCCGTCTGCTTGGCCTCATTCGCAGTAGATGATACCGAGTTGGCCTTCGTCAAAGCCTCCTCTGCCTTTGCATCCGCACCCTCGGCTGTGGTCTTAACACCTGCAACCTCCGTCTCCAAAGCATCTACCTCACCTTGTGCCTTATCCGCTTTAGCATCCGCTCCTTCTGCCGTAGTCTTGATACCATCAACTACACCCTCCAAAGCATCTACCTCACCCTGCGCAGTATCTGCCGCCGACTGTGCATCCGAAATAGAGCCACCCATTGTGGCAATATCCTCTGCGTTCTTGGCAATATCCTCCGCATTTTTAGCAATATTCTCTGCATTAGTGGCAATGTCCTCCGCGTTCTTGGCAATACCCTCTGTATTGGTGGCAATATCCGTCGTGTGACCATCTACCGTACCCTGCAACGCCTCAACATTATCCAAAGCATCCTGCGCCTTAATGCTTGCGGCCTCTGCCGTCTGCTTGGCCGTGTTCGCAACAGACTCAATGTTGTTAATGGCTGTCTCTACTGCAGTAACCCTCTGCTGTAAAGTAGCAAAGTCCCCTGCAGAAACACCACCCTCACCAATGTCGCCGATGTTCTGAACAACCTCCTCAAGCGCAGCCAAATCCTCCTGCAACTGCGTAATGGCTGCCGTGTTAGTTGAAATACCCGACTCGACAGACGTGGCCTTCGTGAGAGCCGCCTGCGCATCCGTAATGGCCTTATTTGCCTGCGTAAGTGCTGTGTCAATACTGCCCTCCAACACCTCATCCGCATCCTGCAAATCCTTAATGCTACCCTCCGTAGCTGTTACACGACCCGAAAGTGTGTCAAACTGCTCCGCCGTAACCTCACCACCCGTAGATGCAATATTATCTACACGCTCCGAAAGTGCATCCAAGTCCGACTCAATATCCGTGGCTCTGCCCTCCAAGTCCTCAATAGCACCCGCATTGGCAGTAACATCACCCCTAACTTCCGCAATTGAACCCTCGATAGTGTCAATATCTCGACCCATCTGACGAACATCATCCGTGACGTTCTCAACCGACTCACTCAAACTATTGACACTCTGCTGAACTGACTCTACCGTACCCTCCGCAGAGGCAACACGTTCCGCTAACTCCTGAACCTCACCCTCCGAATCCTCAATAGACTCAACGCGACGCTCCAACGAATCAACATCACCCTCAAGCTCCGAAACCTTACGCAGACGATCATCTACCTCCGGCCCCGTGAACGCACTCTTATATGAACCATTTGTTGCCATAAACTTTTAACTTTATGCGGATATATAATAACCAATAGCAAATCAAAAGGTACGTTTACTCCATCCCGATGGAATATTATTCAAAAAATAGGAAATAGTACCCGACTTATAGTACACCGTACCTCCGCTCGGAGTCGTACCACCCAACATATCATTAGATGATGAGTCAGAAGATACTGACGATACCGAAATAGGTTGATATAATCGTACCGTCTTTAAGGATGGGCAATTCCTAAAAGCATAGAAACAACTAAACGGATAAGTGCTTCCACCCGACGGGGGATAAGAACTCCAAGTATTCCTTAAAGTGACAGAAGATAAACTGCTACAATCTCTACACAAATAAAGAATATCAGAAGCATAGCTACCTGAAACCGGAGCGAAATCAAGAGTAGTTAACTTGGGACAATTTCGTACCCACTGATTGAGTACACGCATATCTTGTGGATACTCAACATTTAAGAATGATAAAGATGTAATACTATCACAATTCCTAAACCAAGAATAAGCAGTGATGTACTCCGACTGCGGAAGTGTACTTATAACAGCATCAAAACCAACAACCGTGGTTAAATTCGGACAATATCTAAACCAAAAAGCCATTTTTGTTGCTTCCGGTATGCTGAAATTAGAGAAATCTACCTTGTAGGCATCACAATCCTCTATTATATAACTAACATCATCCGTTAACGCATCAAAATACAAATCAACTATATGCTCCCCCGAAGAACCAAATGAATAAGTAGCTGATGGCGCGACACTCTTATTATCCACTACCATAGCTACAACGTTACTCAAAATCCCCGAATAACAAATGTTGTAAGACGTAGAACCACTTGTAGCATTATAGTAAAGAGTTATACTACCATTACCTCCACCAATCAACCCCCCCCACGGGCCATAAAAACGACGACTATACATATAAATAAAGTTAATTTATATGATATATAATCACAGATGCTTTTCTACCGGAGAGCATAGATGCCTGAAACTAACGGCAAAGCCATACAAATATTAAGAGTAGATGTGATTGAAGTCTGAAAGTCAGTCAAAACCGAGGTCTTTCCTTGCGGAATACTGAAGTCACCCACGAGAGCCTGCGGATAAAGATTTTGAAAAACACTCACCAAAACCTCCTCTGGGTATGCCCTCGATAAACGTATTCCTAAATAACCACCTGATGTAAATAAAGAAACAAGAACAAATACCGGTTGAGTCTCCGGTACATACTCGCAGTAATTATCCTCACTTGGAGAAATTGAGTAAATAAATACATTGTCAGGAATGACGTGTTTATTAGTAAACGAGAATGAGTCACTTGTAATCTGCCCCTTCCTAAATGTACAACTTACAAAATAAGAAAAACGAGAATAACCATCCAAGATACCACGACCAGTAACCAAGAGAGTAAGCTGTAAATCACTTTCTACCGGTAAAGATGAATCAACCCTATAACCACCATCATAAGACAGAACCACCTGCTTTTTATCTATAATGGGGGGGGGTAAGGAACCTTCTGTTGAGCATAAATAATCACGATTTTTATGATATATAATAAACAAAAACGCCGTGGCCGAACTAACGACCACGACGCCCACTAATAACTAATATATGAACTACTGCAATAGGAACAGTTCTCGACTACCCACCTTGAACGATGTGGTCTTCCGATCCGCACACTCGAACGGCTCCGTCGCCAATAAACAACGACTATCCGCTACACCATCTACCGACTGCCCAAACGCCTGCATAACCGTGTGTGCTGAATCACATACCCAATGCGAATCTGTCAAACGCTCCTTATAAAGCTCCGGACAAACCAAATCCAACTCACCCATAAGGATGGCCGTATCTACTACCTTGCGTACCTTCTCCTGCGCACGCTTACTGCTCGACTTCTGCAACGAACGATACAACGCATTGGTGACACGCTCACCCAAAGACTCCGACGCCACCGCTAATACGCTATCCATCACACGCTTCGTATCTCGAACCTTATGGAATGTAGATGCCGTGTGAGGAATATCGAACGTGTTTACGCCACCGTCCTTAACCTTGTCGATGTCGATAGATACCGAGTCCTCGATCACAATACCCTTCGCCTCAAGACCCTCCTTGATCTCGCGCTCCACGGCTGTGATGACCTCATCCTTGGCCGCCTCCGACAACATCTCGCCATCATCCGCATCCTTGACCTCTACCTCCTCGGTAACCTCTACACGATCATAAATCTTGTGAGCCAACTGAACCGCTGCCTCCGCAATACCCGAAGCAAACGCATCAATGCCCGAATCCGACGTCTGATAGACAAACAACACTGTGCCTACATACACACCGTCAGCCTTGACATCAATAAACCTCTGATCCCTACACAAGATACGAGGAATCGACGCATCCAAACGAACATCCTTCAATACATCACTGATAGATGCCGACAACACCTTAGCTGCATCAACCAACTGCCTCGTCTCCGGATTCTGACCTAACTCAAAGCAGTAAGCCTTACCCCACTGCTCTACCGCATCGTTGAGAAAAGACCAAGTGTTGCCCGAAAGCTCATCCTCCTTGACCTTAACCTCCTCCTCAATCACCGCAGGTACACCCGCACTAACATCGGCCATCGTAGTAACCCCGTCTGCATCCGTAATAGGCTGCTCTGTGGCATCATCTACGTCGTTCAGTATCTCAATACCCAAGTCCTTGAAAAGTGAGTCAAAACGCCCCAAATTGGCCTTGAGGTACGCCTTCGCCTCCGACGCGGGAATGACATCCGTGGACTCCGAGTCCATAAAGATGATGTACTGATCATCACCATCCGCATCTGCCATAATAGACTCCGCCTCATCCGAACGAACAAAGTCCTTGCCCGACAGAACCTCGTCAATAACCCTATCTACCGAATACAAAAAGTCGGCTGCATCCGTGATGACATTACGCAACGACATACGCAACGTGTCCTGATCCTCCTTCTTAATAAGACCCTCACTGATTGCACCATTCACTAACGACTGCGCAATGCGGTGGAAATCACCCTTATCTTCGGGGAACATAGCACTGAAATCACTATCCGTGTACTCGCCCGCATTGATGCGCTCAAACAGCTCTCGGAAACCCTCCGTCGGATAGAAGAACGCTACAACATTAGAAGTACCATCACTGAAATTGCGTACCAAAGCCAAAGCTGTGTGCTCCTCCGGCGATACATAACCTCTACCCTTCGGAATGCGATTGATGGTAATGCCGTAGTCATTCCAACTATACATCGGAAGCCCCTTGCCACGCGAACCCTTCTTCTTGACGGCGGGGATCAAGTTACTTAACTGAATACGCAACTTGTCAATACCCTCCAACGACTTAATGTCCGCATCCGACACCTCAAGCAACGCATCCGCACCCTCGTAGTCCTGATTGAACACAGGCTGACTTGCCTCGTGATAATCCACCGGCTGCATCTTATCACCATCGAAGATGAAGTAACCTACCTCCTCATCGTACTTGTCGCCGGCCATAAGTCCTGCATCCTCCAACTCCTCGCGCTCGTAGAAATACATCGTGTGACCATCGGGGGCCTTGTAACCCTTACCCTCATCGTCAGCCTGCTCCAAGTCATCCAACGATACATCCATATACTCCGATGCAAATACCGCGCGATTCAAGTCCGTGAACTTCTCCGCAAGCTCCTCATCCGTAGCATCCTCAATCTTGGCAGTCGAATCACCTAACTCAACCTCCGTCTCGCTCTCCTCGACAACCTCATCAGTAGGCTGCTCCTCTACCACTACATCCGCAGACTCACCCTCCAAAACGGGAGCCTCCTCCGCAACGAGTGGCTGCTCATCCGACGGCATAGGTACGTCCTCAATGATCATAATAGACTCACCAAACGGGAACATCATATCTGCCGACGTGCCCGTGAAGCAACCCGCCTGACTACGCGCCGAGAAATACTCAAACGGCAAACCCTCGACTACAACACAACCATTGCCCGCAGAAGCGATGCGACCATTATACAAGTTGCCCATATATGACACCTGAACCTGCGCACCTACTGCAACCGGAACTGCAGGATACTCCGCACTATCCGAAACATACCCCGACGCACCCAAACGCTTGCGACCATCCTCACCGTGCAACTCACGATCACGCTCCAAATTGCGCTTGTAGTCCTTCTCGTGCAATGTCATAACCTCCGAGTTGATACCGTTCGGTGAGAAGTAACGAACACCATACGAACCATCCTCCTGCAAGCCTAAATACTCACGACGTGGCTGAATGCGATACAAGTCCGTGTGCTCCCAATCGGTAGCCTCACTACGCTCCCGCCAATCCGCATCATCCTGATCAAACGTGCCGTGTACCACATACTCGAAATCCTCGTCTGCGTCATCCACGCGCTTCGTCTTGCGCACGGGCATAAAACCACCCTTCTCACGATTCACCATACCACGCTGATCCTCTACCGAGTCCTGAACGTCGCCATCCTTAGGCTCCTCCTTAGGCTCCTCTGTGACTTCCTCCGTGGCCTCCTCCTCCGACACCTGAACCTGCGGGTCGGTCTCGGCCTCAACATCACTCTCCTCGATGCCCTGCTCTAAAACACCCAAAGCACCCTCCTCAGCTACCGACTCAACCTCCGATGCTACCACATCCGAGATGTTTGCCTCATACATATCCATCATAGTCTCCAAGAACGTCGAAGCCATATCCACAGCCTGCTCATTGACATCCTCCAAGACCTCCTGCGTCTTCTCCGACAGAACCTCCGTCTGCGAAACCGCATTATTTACAATGTTGTTCAACTCCGTCTCCTGATTCGACGCACCCTCCAAGAACGCCTGAACACGCGAGTCGTCCTTAACCAAACGATAAGGTCCCAACTTCTCCGTGGCCTCCATAGCCTCCGTGCTGTGACGATCCGCATTGAACGCATCCAACCACACCTTAACCTCGTCAGGTAACTTCGACCTATTGGCATTCAAGTACTCATAACCACGAGCATCATCCCGATCAATGACACGCGAAATCGCCCAACATACCTCCGGACTATACTGAATGCACGAATCCGTAACACAACGACGAATCCTACTACCCTCATCCAATAACAACCTGCGCGACGACGGTGTAACACGGGTTAAATACTCACGCCTATCACTGCGCGACATACTCGTCAAAGCACAAGCTACCTCGTGCAACTCCTCCGACGTGCCACGACCACGCGCTACTGAATCCATAACCCTACTACGACCACGCTGAAGCGATCCACGCGACCTACCATCACCCTCCAAAAAGGTGCGAACCGAGTCTCCTACGTTACGCTTAACGCACTCTCTACCCATCGGGCGCTGCGATACATCCTCTCCACTGATGTACGCATTAATCTGCTCTAAAAAACTCATACTATGAAAATTTACTTGAAATATAGACGGATATATAATTGCCGTGCCCCAAAAAAGAAATGTGCGCCCAAAAGCGCACATCTCCTATAAATCTAAAATCGCATTCAAATCTGCCGACAGTCCACCACCACCAAAATCTACACCATCCATATCACCGAAATCATCCGTCAGCGACATAGCCTCAACAGTCTCTCCAATGGTCAACACACCTGGCAAAAACGATACCACAACCGGCTCCGGCAACGGCGCACCAAAACGATGCTTCGCTAAACTCATCTTGCACTGCTGCGACTGACTCGACTCCTCGTCCGTGTAAATAAAACATACATACGACGACGAACGCTCAATCTCATTCAAGTCCGACAGCGCCGTCAAATCATAATGACCTCCGTTGCGCTTCGCCCTCATCATACCCTGTCTATTGGTCTGTGCTGCGAATACCATAACAGGCTGCTCACCCGCACTATTAACATACGTCAAAATGCTCTGTCGTAACTTGACAATGATATCATTACCCAAACCGCGACCACGCTCCAAATACATCAAGTTGAGCTGACCAACGTGATCCAACACAATCAAGTCCAAACCACCTAACACCTCGTCAAACATCTTCCACATAGAACGCAGACGCGCCGTGTCCATAAACGTCTCCTTTGAGAAGAACGACTCATCTACAACAATGATGTTATCACGAACATCCCGATGCCACTGCTCCTCGTGCTTCTTAATCTGCTCCAACCGATCACCCGAAATCTTGTGATGTAACAAGTCCTGCGAGTTGAGATGTATGCCCTTCGTCTCATACATATATCGCGCCTCCATCATAAGCCAAACCGTGTTCATAGGAAGCTCCAACGATACATACGCACACTTCTTACCCTTCGCCGCCGCCTTATACAACACCGATAAACAAGAGATCGACTTGCCGTGTCCCGTGAAACCTCCAATCGTGACAATGTTACCACCCTGAAAACCATTCGTGAGATCATCAATCTCCGGAACACCTAACTTGATGCCCGATGACAACGGCCTCTTAATCTCATCCGAGTAATCCCAACGATACAAACGCGAACGTAAATCCAAAGCATACTCCGATGACTCACCCATCTCGGACATAATAGTCGCAAGCTCCTGCAACAACTCATCCGACGTGTTAGTCTCGGCTGCGGAGGTGTAGATGCTGTCAATGACCCTACGACGACGGTAAAACTCCACAATGTTCGTGAACGCTCGACCTACCTCACCCAAACTGTACTTGTACGACGGCGTGGTGTAATGACACGACACCTCATAATACGACCACGATGGATAAGTGTTACCCTCCTTCGCCGACTCCAACGTGTACTCAATAATCTGCCTATCCTGCGGCTCTATGTTCGGAATCTTTAATAACTGCTCCAACCAATTATTAATCTCCTCATTGTACTCCATACCCGAAAAGGCATAGAACAACCACGAAAAACCATTATCTACTGCCATAACTACATCCCCTCCTCATCTTCAAAATTTTGACGACGATAACCCGCCGTGGGCATTGTTAGTAAATTCGATGCCTGCGTTACACGAGCCGACATAAACTCATCATCTCCACTGCAAGCATCCGCAACCGAAACAGATGATACCGACTGATCCGCGCGAACATCTGCCTCCATAGGTACCTCCGGCTTATCCGAACCCCTAAACCGATACAACGTGTACCTGCCATCTACAATAGGATCGCCCCACGACGTGAGCAAAAAGACCCTACCTCCCGCAGACACCGCCTTGGAGATAAACGACGCAAGCAACGTCTGAACCTTCGGCTTCGACACACCAACGTGATACACCTCAATGAAATAAACCATAGGCTCGAACGTGTAATTGCCATCACTGAAAGCAAAACACGCATCTATGCACCTATCCATCGACAAATACTGAACCGGACGCCCCGAAAACTCCGTCAAAGCAACATACACCGCACACGACTTCAAGATGTCCGACATCTTGGCATAATCCTTAATCTGATACAACTGCTGAAACGTCAAAGGCTGATGCGTGGGATATGACCAATAAACCACCGGCGTGGTGGGAATGGGTAACTGCTGACCACTCTTAAGACGAACCGAATAATGAAACTTCCCTAACTCCTCACCGCACGCTAAAAAACGTGCCTTGCGAAACTTGTTGCACAAGCGAAACACTACCGTATCGCACGAACTACAACCCAACATCTTCGCGTACTTACATAACGACGAACCCTCCATAACATTAGAATTTAAGACACAATAATAACGTATACAACCAACAAAAAGGTGCCCCAAAAGAGGCACCGAAATGAAACAGATTGATAAACGAAACACAATAATTCCGCGAGCCACAGAGAGGACTCGAACCTCCGACCATCGCATTACGAATGCGGCGCTCTACCTACTGAGCTACTGTGGCAACCACTAAAACAAAACTGCGAATGCTATCTCTTGATGCGCGGTAACAAACCATCGCGTACCGCAAACGTGTATGTGTATGACTGCTTGCGTCGATCATCCATACTATCACGCATAGAATCAACAACAATAGACTCTACATCCTTATCCGACAAACCCTGCTTCTCAATGCGCCCCATCTTGCGACGACTCCACGTCGCAGGGAACTCATCCCGCTTAACATCCTCACGGCTGCCAAACGCAAACCCTCGGCCACCTACACGCGACATATTCTCCGCTACAACATCACTGATGAACGAACCAATGGGAATCTCCTGCCCATAAGTGATAAAGTCCGTAGAACCATTCGTGCCGATAAGCAACGCCTCGTCCGACGACTTCGGCTTGTAAACAAAGCTATCCTGATTAAACCACTCCGACAAGTCAAACAGATGCTGCTTGAAGTTGGGGTCATCCTTCAGATTCACGACAAAGAACGACTCCTCCGAACCATCATCTACCATAGAACCATCCTCGTGATAAACACCCCGTATCGCGGTAACACCATAGCCCAAACGACGAAGTGCCGCCTTGAGTAAAGCATTACGCTTGCGGTTCTCCTGCAGAGTGAACTCATATCCCTCCGACAACTCCGACTTATCATCCGCAGAACGCATCAACGTGCGATCCGGATTCTTTATATTCGACAAACGACCTCGGAACGCACTAATCGTCGCTACATCCTTCGTGTCAATCCACTGATGTATGCGATTCAGACTCGAATCCTCAATCGCCATAAACCTACTCAAAAAATCATAACCCATAACACTAATCGCTTAAAAGTTTTCCCATCCTGAACCTATGTCCCAATGTGAACTCTCCTCTACCTTATAATCATCCAACTCTAAATTGAACTCCTTGACAATTATAGGTACTGCCTCCGGATGCTCCTTAATCCACGACCCTACCTTGATGATAAAATCACCCGTCGAGGGACAATAAAATACTCGACCACGAGGCTTGTCTTTGTAATCGCCAATAAACGGCCCTACACCATTACACTTGAACTTCTGACGATGGAACCCTCGCTTCCAAACATTGACGTGCAACTCCTTACACGTTACCAACCCGTGCGACGGTCGTAAATCCTTATCATCATAATCCCGCTTGACTACACCAAACAATTCCTGCTTACCTCGATTGTACAAAAAGATACCAACCTTCGGATTTACATCATCACCCAAGTGCTCAAGCATATTCGCTAAAAAATCACTCTCCTGCACCATACCCACATAACTTAATAAAGCGGAAAGAGAGGGATTCGAACCCCCGAATCAGTTGCCCGATTACCGCATTTCGAGTGCGGCCCGTTCGACCACTCCGGCATCTTTCCTTGAAACGGTGCGGAAGTATGCTAACCCAATATCGCCTCCGCACCTCATTAAGATTCTCCTAATCTCTGATAATAACTTCACAAGCTGTATTTGTAGCGGGAGAGGGACTCGAACCCCCGACCTTGTGGTTATGAGCCACACGAGCTACCTACTGCTCTATCCCGCAATGTAAGTGATCCCAAAGGCTACCTATTGCCACCTGCACGAACCGAGTACGACCCCGACTCATAGGCAGAACCGAACTGCCAACTCATTAGCATCCTACTCTCTGCTCGGATAGATCACTTGCGGAGAGTGAGGGATTTGAACCCCCGATACCCTTACGAGTATGCCTGTTTAGTAGACAGGTGCGTTAAGCCACTCCGCCAACTCTCCAAAGACGCGCCACCGGCCTGTGGGTTGATGGGTGTGGGTGAGACCGACAGCGCGTAAAACAAAACCGTGAGAGAATACACTACGTTGGGATGGTGGTGGGTCGTAGCGCCCCCACGGTAAAATGAGCCTCAAGCCCCCGCGTGGGTTGGTGGGTGTGGGACGAGGGAAAGAGGCTAAAACAAAGAACTCGTACAGAGAGCGGGAATCGAACCCGCACGGGCATTGCTGCCCACAGGATTTTAAGTCCGGCGTGTCTACCGATTTCACCATCTCTGCGACGCACTCGATATATAATATCGAAAAGACCACCCTAACATACTTTAAGGTGTGAATACACCACCATACCGATACGGCATCCGCAACACCACGAACCTAACCCATACCCCGTAGCATCGCATCATACTGACGCTATATATGTTGTCCTGCCAACAGCAAGCCGTATAAGGTCTAACCATCTGCGTGTCCCGCTCTGCTACCATAGTATAGTAAATATACCCACACCCCAAAGAACGTGTTGTGTTTGACGTGCTACTCCGGCTACAACAATCACCGATATCCATACCATAACGTATAAGGCGATAGGAACCTATACTATGTACACCGCACCGTCTGCCTGCACCTCATAGATGATAGCAACGACCCTATACCATCGAGGAAACTAATAATCACTTCGACAAACCATCCAATAATAAACCTACACCTATCACTTAAAGTAGGCACCGCTCAAACCTCTTAGGCCGAAACGTTGTGCTGCGTGAGGGATTCAAACCCCCGACCTCATCCTCCGGAGGGATGCGTTCTATTCGCTGAACTAACACAGCAACTAAACAACTATCGAGCTGTTAAAGCATCATAAGCTGAAATTACTTGAGAAAGAGCCTTTAACTCTTTGTCGGAAATAACCCTATCATTATAATACTCATCTCCCTCTAATCGACACTTAACAACCGAACTACTACTCATAGAACGTAATCTCGAAAGTAAGCCATCTGACACCGAAACGTCAACCCACTCATAAAGCTCACCATTTTTTGAATCAAAGTGATGATCCCTAAAGTAGTCAATAGGAACAGAGAAATAGGTATCATCATAAGAGAATCTAACCTGATTAAAACGGATGATATCATCCCCCAATCGTGAGACCTTTAACCTTAACCACACATTATCCCCATTCGTGCCAATATATAGGGAAATCTTACTTGAGTTTATATAATGTGTAAAATAAGAATTGTAATACCACGACCTCCCTGTAAACTCATCATACTCAACTTTGAGTTTTGATACAATCAACTCACGAGCCACCCGCAAGCTATCTGCCCTTTCTTTAGAAGAAACATCCGAATCAACATCCGCACCCAATGACCCACTATCTGACATTGTTACATCTTCTATAGCGGAAGCTATAATAGCGTCAACCATAGATTCTGCAACTCTCCGAATACTATCATCCCTAACATCTTTACTCAAAACCTGCTCTACACGGGTTTTGCCTTCAGAATGTGCTAACGCTACAAGCGATAAACCCCAAACCACTGATCCTGCTACAAGCAAAGTGCAAATAAAAATACCAAAAGTTTTCATAATACCCACCATTTTAATGAAACAATAGTCACCCGATAGGGACTCGAACCCCAATCGTAGGTTTAGGTAACCTATGCTCTATCCTGTTGAGCTATCGGATGGAGTGGAGGATGTCGGAGTCGAACCGACGACCTTCTGCGTGCAAAGCAGACGCTCTAACCAACTGAGCTAAACCCCCATACAAGACTACTCCAACCATATTGCAAGTTGGGTATAATATTTGACTACCGAAGGTATGACCTTCACCAACTCTATAGTGTGAAGACTCACTGATTGGTTACAGCCGAGTAACGATGTTTTATCTACAACACACTCCACCTCGTCATTATACATCTCAAATATTCAACATCCTGTGCAATCAGGATTCAGTGGTGGGTTGAGGTTCCCACTATTTAGCTCCCCTGTGAATATCCTTGAAAATAGTCTTGAGCGACAGACGGGACTCGAACCCGCGACCCTTAGCTTGGGAAGCTAATGCTCTACCAACTGAGCTACTATCGCAACTACCTCTCTTTTGTATTGCAAATGTATAACAATTAATTTAATCTGCCAAACTTTTTGCAAAGAAAATGAAAAAAAAAAAATCACCGTGCCGAAACACGGTGATACAAAACACTAACCTAACTTATTAGTCCTCATCATCCTCGAAGTACTCCTCAAGGTACTCACGGTACTTATCCATATTATCACGGATGTACTCAACCATAACAGTCTCGTCAATATGCTTATCGAACAGCGACTCGAAAGACCCATCGAAAGACTCAAGATTGCCATAACCGTCGAACCTCCAATATGCGTGACGGGGATTGAAATCACCATAGAACATACGGTCAAGTAACCACGACGCAGGCTGATCAATGATGACATCATCAAGTCGATCCATCGTCTCCCAAATATCATCGCCATAACCCTTGTCTCGATAAGCCTCCTCATAAAGACTATAACCGAACCCGTCGTGATTTCGAGCGAAATCTATGATCTCCTCGTCGGTGAACTCGCGCTCCGGCTCGTCCTCGAAGTCGTCATCATCGTCGTCATCGTCATCACCCTCTGCGTCGCTAACCTTCTTGGTCGAATCACTTACCACAGGGTACTCCAATACACCCGGAGATATCATCTTTGCTACATCCTCAACCGTCGTAGACTCATCATAGGGAAGCTCTACGGTGTGAATGTCCCCATCTACCTCCATCTGAAAATCCAACGTGTGAGACGCGAAGTCAGTACCTACACCTACAAATGTAAGCAATGGATTAATTTCCTTAACAATCGCATCCATCTTGACTTTAAGCTCATCCCCTCTCAAATCCTTGATGCGAAACTCTGTGTCTGTCGCCGAATCCGAAACCTT
>JAEIGA010010938.1_pt1 | contig 13765 bp, 11 predicted proteins | sample 9270691 | NCBI WGS metagenome assembly JAEIGA01 (sample SAMN17057246, study PRJNA624740) | gut metagenome | biome: biome; isolation source: fecal sample | host: Bos grunniens | place: China: Xizang | collected 2019 | reverse complement strand
CGGCCATAACGGACTGCGTTCTACCAAGGCTGTCCTAGGTACGGCAGACTTTTGGCGGCTACGATTTGGCATAGGGCGACCAGAACACAAGGATGTGGCAGGCTTTGTACTTTCAGACTTTACCAGCGACGAAAAAATCATTCTTTCCCAGATTTTTCCCGCCGCCGGTAAGCTGTTAGAAGAAATCCTTTCTGGTAATGCTCCCAGTGATCCAGGAAAACTCTTGCCAGAATGGAATAAGAAAAAGCTTTTGCCCGCAACCTAGTTGCCACAACCTAGTTGCCACAACGTAATTTAGATGATTATCACAAAGGAGCTTAATCTAAGGTCCTTTCAACAAGCTGAAAGTTTCCACTGTTTAAAACAAAAAACCACTCATTGCTGAGTGGTTTTTTATAGTAAATAAGACTAAAGCCTAGTCTTTCAAACCAGTAGCAATGGACACACGTTTACGGCCTTCCATTTCGTCCAGCTCAATCATCTGGTTCATGAGCGAATCTGGATCATCGAATCGTTTTTCTCGCCGCTTATTCAAGACGGAATACAGCACTGGTGACACAAACAGCGTCATGAAGGAGCCAGAAATAAGACCACCAACGAGGGTAAGACACATGGGCTGCATGGACTCAGCTCCCTCTCCTGGGAAGAAGGCCATGGGCACCATTCCTAACACGGTCGTTAAGGTGGTCATGAGGATGGGACGCAGGCGATTTCTTCCTGCAAGGAGACAGGCTTCTCGCACGGGGGTCTTTTCCCGCACCAGCTGGTTGGTAAAGTCCACCAACACGATACCGTTATTTACGACGATTCCCACCAAGGATACAATTCCCACGTAGGCGTAAAGGCTCAAGGTTTGACCAGTAATCTTGTAAATGGCTACGACACCAATAAGCAACAGGGGAATAGAGAAGAATACAATGAGGGGATCCATCATGGATTCAAACTGAGCAGCCATTACCACAAAAACCAAGAAAATTGCTAGGCCAATAACCACCTTGAAGACGCTTCCAAAGCTTTCGATGTCACGGGCTTCACCAGCAAATTCCAACTCAACAGAATCAGGCAGTACGATATTTTGGCGAATCAATTGCTCCACCAACAGCTGCACCTCGGTAGCTATAGCTCCTTCCACTAAGCTGGCAGTAACGTGGTTTACCCGCTCTCCGTCTTCTTCCCGAATGGTGAGGGGAGATCGTCCTTCCTGAAAGGAAATGAAATTATCCAAGGTCATAAGTCCTGCAGAAGAAGATACGGTGAGGGCACCTAAATCAGAAGGACTTTGGATGTCTGACTCCTGCAACTGAACGATAATATCCATCTCCTGATCTTTTCCGTGGAAGACGGTGGCAGTGGAACCAGAAATGGCAGTTTGTAGCACCTGGGTAATGGAACTAACGCTGACACCAGCTTGAGCTGCGGCGGCAGTATCGATGGAAATCTGGAAGCGAGGAGAACCATCTTCCATATCCGTGGACACATCTTTTACCAAAGGCATGTTCTCTTCCAGCAAGGTGACAATTTCATCCATTACTGACTGGGCGGCAAGAATATTGGTAGACAAAACCTTTACGTCAATGCCACTAGAACTACCACCAAAGCCACGACCAGCAGAAAAACTGATGGTTACATCACTCCACTGGTTCAAGAAGGGGGTAAGGGCAGACTTTACCTCAGCAGCTGACATGGTTTGGTTTTCCAAATAAGGCAAATTAATTCTGATGGAGCCAGAGTTGGAGTTTCCCGTATTCAAGATAAGGGTTTCGTAGGCTCCATTCAGTTTTTCAATGACAATATCCTGGAAATCAAACAAATACTTGCGAACCACCTCATTATTAGTTCCCACCGGCATACTAATGTTCACTGTAACAGTGTCGTCGGCATTGGAAGTGGGAGCAAGATTCATTCCCATGGAGGTAAACTGCAAGACACTGACCACCAGCATCACCAGTACTAGAGCAATGACAATGAACTTGTTGTTCAGACAAAATTCCAGCACACCAGCATACATGTCCTCAAGTTTTTGCTGAACATACTCAAAGCCATTGTCAATCTTTTTCAACAGGGGATTTTTCAAGGGTTTTTGGGTTCTGGTGTTTAATTTCAGGATGCTTCCACAGAGGGCTGGCACCAAGGTTACGGCCACCACAAAGGATGCCACCAAGGAAACACAGACGGTAATAATCATTTCACGGAACATCTGGCCAAACATTTCCAACTGAGCTTCGTAAATCAACATGGGAACGAATACGCACAAGGTAGTGGCAGTGGAGGCAAAGATAGCAGTCATCATATTGCGGCTTCCTAAAATAGCAGCAATGGCAGACTTTTGGCCGTTTTGGCGACGGAGCTGAATGTTCTCCAAGATAACGATGGAGGAGTCCACCGTCATTCCCAAGCCCAAAATCAAGCCAGACATGGTCATGAGGTTTACCGTCAAGTCCATAAAGGCCATCACCATCAAGGTGAGCATAAAGGAAATGGGGATGGACAAACCGATAATGAAGGAGCTTTTGATGCTTCGCAGGAACACAAAGATAATCAGCATGGCCAAAATGGCTCCCTCAATGGCGGAGCTATATACCTGGTTCAAGGTGGCATCAATGAGAGAGGTGTCGTCACTAAGGACCCTGAGGGTAATACCTTTAGGAAGCTGCTGATTGATGGTGTCCATCATGGCTCGAATTCCCTTGGAAATGGTGGCGGCATTAGTACCAGACTCGTTGGACACGCTGATATAGAGCCCCGGACCACCGTTGATATAGACGCTGCGCTCTGTGGTGTCTTCGTAGATGTTGGCCACATCGTCAAGGCGAATGGCAGCCCCATCCTTGGTGGAGACTACGGTGTTGCGAATATCCTCCAAGGAGGTGAAATACTCGTTGGTGACGATTTCGAAATCCTTGTTGTTGTGGGTGATGGTTCCAGAAGAAACCTGCACGTTTCTGGCAGAAAGGGCAGAGCGAATGTTCTGGGCAGTGAGACCAAAGGCTTCCAGACGGTTTCGGGACAAGTCCACCACAATACGGCGAGAAATACCACCGCTTACCTCCGTGGTGGCAACCCCATCAACACGCTCCAGCAAGGGCTGCACCACATTTTCTGCCAAGGTCTTCAGTTCATCCACTGGCACATCACCTTCCACTGCCAGCTGCATAATGGGCCGAGCATTCATGTTAAACTGAAAGATGGAGGGAGTACCGCAATCATCAGGGAGCTGGTTGGAAATATTGGACAGGGCCGCCGTTACATCTTCCTTTGCCTGCTCTAAATCAGTGTCGTAGCCAAAATCAAGGCGGATCTGACTGCGACCATTGCGGGACGTAGAAGTAATGGACTTGAGACCGGAGATTCTATTGAGCCTGCTGACAATCACATCGGTAACATTGGCGTCGATTTCCTCTGGACCCACATTCGGATAGGAGGTACTGACAGAAATCATGGGCATTTCTGTGGAAGGATAGAGGGCAATTCCCAGACGGGGAATATATACCAAAGCCAAGACACAGGCCAAGACATAGAGCATGGTGATGGTCACAGGGCGACGTACGGAAAGTTCTGATATGTTCATGATTATCTTCCTGCAATGCGAACTGGCAAGCCTTCTGTAACGGAACCAGCTACAATCACCTGATCTCCAGCCATAAGTCCAGCAGTAATCTGGATGTCGTTGTCGTTGGCTAAGCCTGTTTGAACGATTCTTCGTAGGGCAATATTGTCGGCGGTAACCACAAAGACCGCAGTTTCATCGTTGTAGCTTCTCAGGGCATCAAGGGGCACCACAAAGGTATCCTGAGCTTCCTGCACCACAAGACGTACCTGGGCAAACATTCCAGGACGGATTCCAGCATACTTTTGATCCAAGGTCAAGACCACATCCTGAGTTCTGTTGGAGGTATTGACTACAGGACTTACAGATGTCACCTTGGCCAAAAGCAGGGTGTCGGGAGCAGAAACAAGGGAAACGTAGGCAGGAAGCCCTGTCTTGAGGTAAGCACTGTATTTTTCAGACACCCGTACCTTCAGCTCCAAATCCTCCAAGGAACCAATCACCGCCAAGGCATTGTTGGTGTTTACCGTGTCACCTACGTTAAAGGGCAACTGTATCACCGTACCAGAAACAGTGGCGGTAACGGGACTAACGGCATAGGCAGAACCAGGACGAGAAGGATCTACATAACCAATCACCTCACCTTTCCGAACAGAATCTCCCACCTGTTTCAAAAGGCGACTTACCTTGCCAGAAGTGTCTGGGTAAATGCTTGTTTGTGTTTTAGAAGCTACATCTCCGTTAAGGAGCACCGTCTTTTGGATGGTTTCTGGCACCAAAGTTTTCACAGAAACAGTAACTGCCGCAGGCTGGTTGCCTCCCTGCCCTCCACCACGAGACATTCCGGGCATTCCTCCTCCCGTACCACTGGTAGCATTCTTTCCAATCATGGTGAAAACTCCCACCGCCACAAACACGGCTATGAGAACAATGACAATTATCTTTCCAATAAGATCACTTTTCTTTCCCTTGCTCATTTCCTTTCTCCTCATTTCCAAACAATTCGTATACATCCTGCACCTGCAAGCCCAAGGCATTGGCAAGATTTCCTACACCAACTAGATACTGGGACTGGGAAGTGCTTCCAGACAGCTGGGCGGAAACCATTTGCTGTCGACTATTTTCCATGTCAGTTTGACTGACCAAGCCTGCTCGATATCCTTCCTGGGAAAGCTGGTAGGCACGCTCCACAATAGTTTCGTTCAATTTGGAAATCTCCACCGCATGCCACAACAGCTGCACATTCTTTGCCGTGTTCACAATATCTTGACGAGCCTGAACTAAGGTTGTCTCCAGATTGATTCGGGCTACTTCCACAGAATCCTTTGACTTACCTACAGAAAGGCTCTTGGAGGAACCTGGAATATAGCCGTCCACAGGAATGGAAACTCCCACAGAAAAACTTCCTGAAACAGAAGGTTCTCCGCTCATGCCACCACCAGAGGGCCCCATACGGATACTTTCCGATAAACTGATGGAAGGTGCCCGAGCAGAAAGCACTTGGGCAGTCTTTGTAAGCTCAGCTTCCCGCAGGCTCTGACGTTTTTGGATAACATCTAGGCGATTTTCAAGGTAGGAAGCTATCAAACTCTCTACATCTGGCAGTTGCAATTGTTGCAGAGAAAATTCTCCAGTAGGAATATATTTTTCTTGACTCCCCAGCAACAACTGGAAGGCGGCTAAATCAGAGTCATACTGGGAACGAGCCTTTTCCAGCTGGGGCTCTGCAGAAAGAGCTGCATACTGAGCCCGAAGCATGTCCAGCTCGGAGGTAAGTCCCCGGTTGTAGTTCAATCGGGCCTGCTCATACTGCTGGCGGGTTAAGGATACATTGTCTTCTAGTACCGTCAGATTCTTTGTGGATGTCAAAAGGTTATAGAAGGAACTGGCCACTGATGATAGAATTGATTGTCGCTGGCTTTCATAATTTGTCTGGGCAAGCTCATAGCGAAGGGTTGCCAACTGCATCTGCACTGGAATTCCCGCCGTCAAAGAAAGGCTCACGCCACCAGAAGCACTCCAATTCCAGCTGGAATTCCCACCAGTCCCGCCTCCTCCAGCACTGGAGCCAGAAGGGCTATAAATGTTGTGGCTGTTGGAAATGCTTCCACTGAGACTGATTCCCGGCAAAAAAGAATTCCAGCGGGACTGAGCCTCCCGTTTGCTGGCTTCCAAGGATAATTGCTGGGAACGGAGGGTGGCATTTCCCTCCAAGGCCAAGAGCTGGGCTTCTTCCAAACTAATATATCGTACCTGATCTGTAATAGTCACGTCTTCAGGATTTTCGTCATTCTGGGACAAGGCAAGTGCTGTCCCCTGAGCCCACAGCACATGACTGACAAGGAATAAAAAGGCCAACAAAAAGGTCCTAAACCGTACCAACCGAAAAAACAATTTCATAGTTTTCCTCATTATCGAAAATTATAAAAACTCTTCTTAAATTAAACTTAAAACAAACAAGATAATTACAATAATATTTTGTTAGATTTTCTAAAAGTATCTTAACAAAATTTATCGTCAATGTCATAGTATGGACAAGTTCTATACAGCAGGACAGAAAGGAGAAAATCATGGGAAATAAAATACTTTTGGTGGAAGACACAACTGAACTAGCAGCCCTCATTACCTTGTATTTAAACAAGGAAGGAATGGAAATTCGTCCCGTGGAAAGTGGAGAAGAAGCCTTAGCCACCTTGGAAAATTTCCAGCCAGAATTAGTGCTTCTAGATTTGAACCTGCCAGGTATGGGAGGCTTTGAGTTCCTCCAGATTTTCCGCAAAACAAGCCAGGTGCCAGTACTCATTATCTCTGCCAGAGATAGTGAAGAAGATATTATCCAAGGGCTAGGAGATGGGGCTGATGAATACATTACCAAGCCCTTTTCTCCCAAGGTTTTAGTGGCCAGAGTACAGGCCATGTTGCGCCGAGCCTCCAATACCAGTACCGACACCCCACCCCAAGAGCAGTCGGTGCAGTTTGGTCCCTATACCTTGTACTTTGACCGTTATCTGCTTACCTGCAATGGAGAGCGGATTCCCCTTTCCTCCAAGGAATTTTCCATCCTTGCTCACTTAGTAAAAAATCCCGGCATTCCCCTCACCGCCCAAGCCATTTATCATGACGTGTGGGGACGGGACTACGGGGATATTTCTGCAGTGGCAGTCTATGTCCAACGATTGCGGAAAAAAATTGAAGAGGACCCTTCCAAGCCAAAATACATCGAAAACATCCACGGCTTGGGCTATCAATTCAACGGCCTTGAACGAGGTACTCGGTGAAAATCAGAACCCAGTTTATCCTCTTGCTGATTGCACTATTCCTGGTGCCTGTATTCATGCTGGGAGCATTGGTACTTTCCAGTTGGTTCCGCTCACCCTCCCACATTTTCACTCCTTCCTGGGAAAGCATTTCCCAACGAGAAGGCGTTGATTCCAACAAGGAGGAATGGAACCAAATCCGAGACTTTATTGCCCAGTTACCCCAATCTGTAGACGCTGCCGTGCTTTCATCCCAAGGAGAAGTGCTGCTTTCATCCATTCCTGGCATTGAGGTGGGAACAAGCCTGACAGAGACTGAACTGATGAAGGTTTTTGCGGCCAATACCGATGACTATATCTATCAGATAGACAGACAATTTCAAACGGGAGAAGAAAATAGCCACACTTCCAACCTTATGATCATTACCCGTCTCTTGCGAGAAGACCAGTACAAGTGGAATGTGGTAGTGGATCAGCTGAGAGCCATTGTCAATGTTTTTAGCATCCTGTTGTTTCTGTGCATCAGCGGCATCATCTACCTTTCCCACGTGCTTTCCCGCTCCATGGAGGTTCTGGAAAAGGAAACCCGCAACCTTGCCAAAGGCAACTTGAACAAGGAGATTCAAGTCCGTGGCAACAACGAAATTCTCTCCCTTACCAATTCCTTGAATAGCATGAGATTAGCCTTGCTAGAGGAGCAAAAAAGGCGCTCTTGGCTCATTATGGGAATTAGTCACGACCTGCGAACCCCACTGGCTCTTATTAAGGGATACACAGAAGCTATCTTTGATGGAACGGCAGACTCCCCAGAAATGATAGAAAAATCCTTGGAAATCGTGGGAGAAAAGGTAGACCAGCTGGACTCCATGATTGACGACCTTATTAATTTTGTACGGATGGATTCTGGGGAGTGGCGACAGAACATGGAGTCCATTTCCATTACGCCCCTTCTTACTGATTATGCTGCCCGACTTACCGAGGACGGAAAGATTCTTGGCCGAAGCATTACTACCGCCATCGAGCTCCCTGCAGACTTACAAATTTCCTTGGATGAAAGCTTGATGATTCGTGTCCTAGACAATCTTTGCAGCAATGCCATCCACTACACTCCTGCAGGAGGAGCCATTTCATTAACTGCCACCTTGGCTCCCTCCCACAAAAAAAAGCGGGGAAACCAGCGAGGTGGCAAAAACACCACCAAAATGGACATCCTGATTTTGAAGGTACAAGACAGTGGCTGCGGCATTTCCAAGGAAGACCAGCCCCACGTGTTTGACCCCTTCTTTCGAGGAGATAATTCTCTAAAAAGCCAGGGCAAGGGCTTAGGGCTTGCGGTAGTAAAAACCGTAGCCGACGGTTTAGGCTGGAGCATTCATCTGGAATCAGAAAAAGGCAGGGGAAGCTGCTTTACTCTAGAGATTCCAGTGTAGGGAGAAAATAACGTACCTTGGAAAAAAATCTGAAAACAAAAAAAGCCAAACCACTCAATCCTGAGCTGTTTGGCTTGTAACATCTTCTTAATACCAGCGACAATTAGTTATAGGTAAAACTTGCAACACTACTGAAAGCGCTGTCTGAATCTGCTGGGGAGTATCCATTGGCACTTTTTACCCAGAAGTAGTAGGTTCTGCCTTTCTGTAAATCATAGCTACTTTCATAGATCGTATCATAAGCCAAAGAAGTGCTTGTTAATTTCTTGGCAGTTCCAGAATTATTGCTTTCGGACCAATAAATATGGTAGTAGGGAGCATTGGTGGTATCCCAGCTCAATTTAATTCCAGGATAAGAAGTGCTCTCGTATTTTTCAGCCTTTACATTCTGTGGAACTGAAAGAGACTTGACGGTAAACTGGTGGCTTGCAACGGTACTAAAATCACTGGAAGGACTATCAATACCATATCCATTGGCTGCTTTTACCCAGAAATAGTAGGTACCACTCTTATCCAGCACAATGTCACAGGTGCCAGTGCCCTTCCACAAACTGGAGCCGTATTCCTTTTTCTGTGGGCTTGTGAGAGTTGCGGTATAGTTGGTGGTACTATAATAAATCCAGTAATATTCAGCCACATCGGTTCCCGTGCTCCAAGTAAGGGTTACTGTGTTCGAGATAGTTTCATGAGCCTTTACCGCCAGATTAGTGGGAACAGTAAGCTCCTTGAAGGTAAATTGATAACTTGCAGGTGAACTAAAATCACTCGAAAGGCTATCATCTCCATATCCGTCAGCAGCCTTTACCCAGAAATAGTAGGTACCACTCTTATCCAGCACAATGTCACAGGTGCCAGTGCCCTTCCACAAACTGGAGCCGTATTCCTTTTTCTGTGGGCTTGTGAGAGCTGCGGTATCGTTGGTGGTACTATAATAAATCCAGTAGTATTTAGCCACATCGGTTCCCGTACTCCAAGTTATGTTCACCGTATTCAACTTGCTTTCATGAGCCTTTACTGTTACATTTGTGGGTACAGATAGTGTACTTGTCCCTGGTTCAGTTGGTTGTTTACAGCCAAACAAAAGTGCAACAAACAACATTGCAAACAACCAAGAAATGAATCGATTCATTCTACTTTTCATACAAAACCTCCACAAAATAAGAAAAGAATAAGTTACTTTGACAAAAAAAAAAAAAATGTCAATAAAACTTTTCTTACAAGAAAGATAAATACTTGTTCACTTTTTTTTACTTGACAACTTGACAAGTTACTACTATACTAATGTTATGGTACACATGACGGTAGGTGAGTTTAAGGCACAGTTTTCTCAAGTTTTAGATTCGGTGTTGCAAATACAATATATATATTGTATACTAATTCCATGGGATTGACGGCAAAACAGGTTATTAAGATTCTCAAAAAGAATGGCTGGAAACTGGTAAGGATAAAAGGTTCTCACCATCACTTTTTGAAGGAAGGAGCTCCTCGACCTGTCACAGTTCCAGTCCACGGAAACAAGGATTTGGGAACCTTTGCTGACCAAATTTTAAAAGAAGCAGGAATCAATCCCAAGGAGGTAGACTCATGACCTATTTTTGCGACATCACCAAGGAAGCAGACCTGTATACTGTCTATTTCCCCGACATGACAACAGTAAGAACCTTCGGAGATTCCATGGAACAAGCTTTAGAAATGGCAAAAGAGGCATTAGAAGGTAATCTGGAGGTCTGCATCGACCATGGTATTGCTATTCCCGCTCCACAATATAAGGAAGGCCATCCTATAGAAGTTTCCCCCAAACTAGCCTTTGCCATACAACTGCGACAAGCTCGGTCAAATCGAACCCAAAAAGAAATCGCCATTGCTGCAGGTATGAGCTACCAACAATACCAACGGCTGGAAAATCCCCACAAGACAAATCCCACCTTGGAAATGCTGTACCGTCTACAAAAAGTATTTGGCGTTCCCTTCTTAACATTATAACCTCCGAATTCACCTCCTTTACTTGACAACTTGACAAGTTACTACTATACTAATGTTATGGTACAAATGACGGTAGGTGAGTTTAAGGCACAGTTTTCTCAAGTTTTAGATTCGGTGTTGCAGGGGGAAGAAGTGGAAATCCTCTATGGCAGATCTAAGCGGCCAGTGGCCCATGTAAGCCCAATCCAAAGAAGTGCACGAAAAATTGGCACGCTAGAAGGCATTGCAAGTTTTAGTGAGATTGACCATGGCAAAATCACCATGGAAGAGTTTTTAGGGCTACAGGAAGTAAAAAATTGAAGTACTTGCTAGATACCCACACCTTTTTGTGGAGCATTATGGACACCACAAAACTATCATCCCCGGTGCGGGACATTATTTGCCAAGGTAACACAGATATTTTTGTCAGTAGCATCAGTTTTTGGGAAATTGCTATAAAGGTCCAGTTGGGAAAATTGCAATTTACTAATTTTCACCTGCTCCACCTGCCCAATATTGCAGACCAGTATGAGTTTACTATTCATACCCCATCACCTTACGACTATATTACCTACGCCGAACTGGCAGCTGTGGAAGGACACCGAGATCCCTTTGATCGAATGTTAATTCACAGTGCTATTCGCAACAACATGACAATCCTTTCTTGTGACAGGTGGTTTAAAGAATACAAAGCTCAGGGGCTCCAACTCCTGTGGTAAATTCCTCCTTCACTGCAAATTTTCAAAAAAAATTTGCATTCTACGGGAAGCACCCACTATCCTTTAGTGCAGGTGGTATGAACATGAACAATTCAACAGAAAAATATATCAGTGTCCATGAAACAGATCCTGGCCCCATGGGCTGGATGCAGGGCTTTCCTCCTGCTAAGGACAAGGTGCTGTCTGCTGCCGACGGGTCTTTCTTTGAGTTTCCCGCTCTGCGTTACAGCGTAAACCACATGAGAGAATTCATTCCCACACGGGAGGTTTTGGGCAACAAGGAAAAGGACGGTGTCCACAAATTCCACGTAAAGCCCATGAAGGAACTCGACACCATTTCCTTCATTCCCTGGAAGGAAACAAATCCCATCACCTGGGCTGAATCTCTGGAAAAAAACTTTACCGATGGTATCATCATCCTGCACCGTGGACACATTGTCTACGAGCGTTATTTTGCAGGGCTGAATCACTGGGGGCACCACGCCGCTATGTCTGTAAGCAAGTCCGTGGCAGGCTTACTGGCATCTGTGTTGATTGCAGAAGGAAAGCTCGATGAACACCGCACTGTAGCAAGCTATATCCCAGAGCTGGAACATTCAGGCTTTGGAGATGCAACCTTAAAGAATGTGCTGGAAATGACCACAGCCATCCAGTTTACAGAAAACTACGACGACCCCAATTCCGACATTTGGAAATTTTCCCAATCTGGAAACATTTTCCGTGGCCCCAATTACACTGGTCCCAGCTGCTACTACGAATACCTTCCCCAGATACAGAAAAGAGTCGACCGAGACCATGGAGAAGTCTTTGGCTACAAGACAGCCAACACCGCCGTGCTGGGCTGGATTATGAGCCGAGTTACTGGCAAAGGGCTGGCACAGCTTCTTTCCGAAAAAATTTGGCAACCCATGGGAGCTGCCAACGATGCCTACTACCAGCTTGACCCAGCTGGAATTGCCTTTGCAGGTGGTGGCTTAAACATGAACCTGCGAGATATGGCTCTTTTGGGAGAATTGTTGCGATGTCAGGGAAAGCTGAACGGTGTCCAGATTATTCCCAAGAAGGCAGTGCTGGAAATCACGAAAGGTGGCGATTCCTGTGCCTTTGCAAAAAGCAAGGAGTATCCTGCATTGGAAGGCTGGAGCTACCGCAACATGTGGTGGATTACCCACAATAGCCACCAAGCTTACATGGCCAGAGGTGTCCACGGACAGGCCATTTACATTGATCCTATGGCAGAGATGGTGATAGCGAGGTTCGCCTCCAATCCCCTTTCCTCCAACAAATACATAGATCCCCTATCCCTTCCTGCCTATGAGGCAGTAGCAAACTACTTATTAGGTTGCTAAGGGCACGAAGCTCCACCCCATTAGCTTCACCCAACTGCCGGCCTGAACTGTGTTTCCACCAGCTGCTTCTGGAAAAAATGGTTTTGATGTGTTACACTCATTACCATGGAAAATACAGCTCAGGCTTTTAGTTTTTTTTATTCAGTTATAGAACGATTGCGGGCACCTGACGGTTGTCCTTGGGACAGGGAACAAACACCCCTTTCACTGCGAAACACCTTGATAGAAGAGTCCTTTGAAACAGTAGATGCCATTACCCAACAAGATCCAGAACACGCAAAGGAGGAATTAGGCGACCTTTTGCTCAACGGATTGCTGATTTCCTACATCTATCAGCAACAGGGAGACTTTACCGTGGCAGAAGTTATGCAAGAAGTGGCAGAAAAGCTAATTCGTCGCCATCCCCACGTGTTCAAGGAGTCCGAAGGACGCTCCCAGCTGGTGGAAAACATTACCACTGGCCAGCAGGTTGTATCCCAGTGGGATGCCATTAAGGAAAAGGTAGAAGGCCGCAAGGAAAAATCCATCCTTGATGAAGTTCCCCAGGGCTTTCCTCCCCTGCTGAAGGCATTGAAATACCAGAAAAAGGCGGCGAAAAAGGCCTTTGACTGGGAAAGCCCCGCACAAGTAATGGCAAAGGTCATGGAAGAATTAGGGGAAGTTCAAGCTGCCGCCGCCCAGAAAGAAGCCATTCAAGCAGCAGCAAAATCAGACACCACCGCTGGGGAAAAATGCGAGGCCCTTACCACCCACTCCACTCCACAGCTGGATGCGGCTCAGCTTCACCTAGAAGAAGAGCTGGGAGACCTGCTCTTTGCCGTCACAAACCTGTGTCGCCACTATCAGGTGGATCCCAACGCAGCCCTTTCTGCCACCAACGCCAAGTTCTACCGCCGCTTCCGCCACGTGGAGCAAACCATGGAGGAGCAAAACATTCCCATGACAAAGGAAAACTTCCAGCACATGGACCAGTTGTGGGAGGAGGCCAAAAAGCTGGAGCGGAACCGTTAAACTTGCAGCCTAAATAAAGAGCGGGGAGATTTGGGACTTCCGTCACGATAAATTTCTCCCGCCTTTATCATCGGGTTTATAACTTCTTCCAAGAAACGGTTCTGTCTACTTGGATTATCTGCAAGACGGGTATCAGATGGGCTTTTTTTACTCAAAAAAATATAACGAAAACCACTTATATTTTTCCATTTTATTAATAGTTGTGATACAATTACTGGATTAACAGAATCCTATGATTTAGGGATTTTAGAGGTGAATAGACATGAAAATAGAAATGGGAGAATCTTTATTACAATCTTATCTCAAACATATTGAGCACTGCTTAATTTCACAGACCAATTGGAAAACTTCTTCAAATTGGAATATAGAATCTTCTTGTCGAGATCAAATCGAATACATATATAATAAAATCCGCTCTAATAATCAGTTCTCAGATGTATTCAAACAGAATGAATTAAACCAGATTTTGAAACAAGCAGAAATTGATGTT
>JAEIGA010010937.1_pt1 | contig 13766 bp, 14 predicted proteins | sample 9270691 | NCBI WGS metagenome assembly JAEIGA01 (sample SAMN17057246, study PRJNA624740) | gut metagenome | biome: biome; isolation source: fecal sample | host: Bos grunniens | place: China: Xizang | collected 2019 | reverse complement strand
ATCTAGCGGTGATCAAATTTGGGTGGTAACCGGAAGTGGAATGCGTACATTATTAGATAAATTAAATAAGGTGCTACCTCCTGTTTTTTCGACAGACAGAATGATTACTGCTTTTGATGTGGTAAAGGGTAAACCAGATCCAGAGCCTTATCTAAAAGCTTGGGAGCGTTCTGGTCTAGCTAAGGAGCAATGTGTTGTGGTTGAGAATGCCCCCTTGGGGATTCAATCTGGTAAAGCTGCAGGTTTGGTGGTATATGCGGTGAATACTGGTATTTTGGAGCGAGAAGACTTACTAAATGCAGGTGCAGACAAAGTTTTTAATTCGATGCAGGAACTTTTAATTGATTTGAAGGCGGAAAATTCTACATATTAGTATAAAAATTGTCTAATTTGTTGCATAATTCAAAAAATATATGTAACTTTGCGGTGTTAAACTAATGTAACATTAATAAGAGATGGAAAATCGTAGATTTGAAGGTAAGAACGAACCCGAAATTGTTTATTCGCGTTCAGTTAAGGCGGGAAAACGCATCTATTATTTAGATGTTAAGAAAGCTCGCAATGAGGATTTGTATTTGTGTATTACTGAAAGCAAACGTAAGCAAATGGGTGAGACTGAGGCTCCACAGTTTGAAAAGCACAAAGTATTTTTGTACAAGGAGGATTTCGCTCACTTTACAGAAGGCCTCAATGATGTAATAGCTTTTGTGCAAAATCAATTAGGTGAGATTGAGGAACGCAAAGAATGGGTTCCTGAGAAAGAGGAATTCCACAATGAGGCTTCAGTAGAGAATGTTACTGAAGATAAACACGAAGATAAATCAATCTTGAAAAGAATTTTGAAGTTCTAATAGGATTATTCTAATATATTATTGATAATCTCATCAGCTACCTCTTCCTTTAAAATAAGGGGGAGGTTTTTTGTTGTTCCATTTGGATAAACAAATGTCACTTTATTGGTGTTAGTACCAAATCCTGCTCCTTTGTCCTGGAGGGAATTAAGTACAATCATATCAAGGTTTTTGGTTTGTAGTTTGCGCTGAGCATTTGACAACTCATCATGTGTTTCCAATGCAAAGCCCACCAGTTTTTGATCTTTACGCTTGATCTCTCCTAAACTAGCAGCTATATCTTTCGTTATTGTCATCTCAAGAGTCATTGTGGTTTGGCCTTTCTCTTTCTTGATCTTTTGAGATGCCTGTGTCTGTGGCGTAAAATCTGCGACAGCGGCACAGAGTATGCTGATGTCAGATCGGTCAAACGAATGAAGTGTAGCATTGTACATATCCATAGCAGACTTAACGGGGACTATGGTTAATGGTGCAAATGCCTCCCAGGCCTTCATTGATATTTGGCTAGGTCCACTCACTAATGTAACCTGTGCTCCTCGCCTCAAACAAGCGCTAGCAATGGCATATCCCATTTTTCCTGTCGATGCGTTAGTGATATAGCGAACAGGATCTATTGCCTCGTGTGTAGGGCCTGCTGTAATAAGCACTCGTTTGCCGTCTAGAGTCTTGGGTGTAAGTACATATTGGGCTGCTGCCAGCAGTACATCAATCTCTTGCATGCGTCCCTTGCCGCTAGTACCACAAGCTAATTCTCCACTAGCTGCATCAAGCATTGTTATATTGTCCCATTGTGATAATTGTTTGATGGCTTCTTGTGTGGCTGGCGATTCATACATGTTTGTATTCATCGCTGGTGCAATTAACACTGGTTTGCGCATTGCAGCAAAAGTCGTAGTGAGGGCGTCGTCTGCAATGCCATGTGCCATCTTACAAAGCACATTGGCTGTGGCAGGTGCAATGAGCATCATGTCTGCCCAATCGGGTAGGGATATATGTTCGGTGCTATGTTCATTAATAGCGGCAAACACATCTGAATATACCTTGTGCCCGCTAACAGTCTGCAGTGTAAGCGAAGTGACAAACTCCAATGCATTTTTGGTAGTTGTCACTTGCACTTCTGCGCCTGCTTTGCGTAACTGGCGTATTAATTCAGGAATCTTGTATGCAGCTATACCGCCACTAATTCCTATGAGAATATGTTTGCCTTGAAGAATCACTTAAGAGCCTCGTCTTTGTTGCCGCCACGATAAATGAGTTGACCATCAATGAACTCCTGAGTAGCAATCAACGATGGTTTTGGCAATGCTTCGTAGTTTTTAGAAATCTCAATTTGCTCAAGGTTTTCATAAGTGTCATCCATCGAATCTTGAGGAACTGAAAAATCTTGTAGCTTTGCGTCTAGCTCCTTTTTAAGAGCTGTGCTAATTTGGTTGCTACGTTTGCCAATGATAGCTACGGTCTCATACACGTTTCCTACCTTTTCTGTGAGTTCGTTCATGTCCCTAGTAATGGTGTTGTTAGGGGCTGTAGTTTTCTTGTAATCAATCATATTTGTTGTGTTAAATTTATTATTCTATTTGTTGTATTTCGTCAAAATCTTTTTTAACTCCTTACCTATTTTTTCCGCCGTTGGAATATGCTTGGAATTAGGGTATTGGGTTATAAAACTATAGTATTCGTCTTCGGTTTCTCTGGCTCTCTCTTCGCGACGATTATCAAATGAGTTGATAACTTGTTGGTATTTTGCTTGTAATATTAGCCAGTTTAATTCTTCTTGGTATTTGTTTGTTGGATATTTTTCTAATGCATTTTTTGCAATGATCTCTGCGCTTAAATAATTATTCCCCAAGTAGGTACCTAGATTGTAGTATGTCTTTGCGTTGAGATACTCTTTGTATGCTAATCTGTCATATAATTCGTTCATTTCGTCATATGCTTGCTTAGCATAAGGACTTTCTGGGTATAGTTCTACGAATTGTGTAAATAACTCAATAGCCCTTTTTGTCTCAGCCTGATCCAATCTTGAGTCTGGGGCATTAAGGTAATAGCAGTGACCCGCTTGAAATCTGGCTTCAATTATGTAACGTCCTTTAGGATAGTTTTGGATATAAGCTTGATAGTATTCTGCTGCAGTGGTGTAGTCCTTTTGGCCCATATAACAGCGAGACAAATATATCAAGACATCTTGCGAACGATCTGTACCTCGGTAATAAGAGGTGACTTCGTCAAGCAAAGTTTGTGCTTTGATATATTGTTTGTCGTTAAAATAGGTCAGTGATCGTTGATATTTCAACTCAGGATCTTTGGACTTCAGTATTGCTTGATACTCCCCACAAGACTGCATGCCAAATATCATCACGGCAAAATATAAGAATACTGCTATTTTATGTTTGATGGTTCCCATTCGTTTATGCATATTTCTGTTAAGATACATAATCAGCCTGCAAAGGTACAATTTTTTTTTGAGATATGCAAGAAAATAGAATTAATTTCATTAAAATTTGTATTTGTTGTGGAATTTTATTACCTTTGCAAGGCATTTAAATCTAATTTTGTGATATGAATAGTGCATTAGCTGCATTGATAGGACTTATTCTATCAATTGTATTGATAATTAGAAAATTATCACCAGTCTATAGCCTGATCTTAGGTGCTTTGGTTGGTGGACTGCTTGCTGGGTGGGGGTTGGAAACTACTGTGTCGGAGATGATTGCTGGGGTGAAAGATATCACTCCTGCAATAGTTCGCATAATTGCCGCCGGTGTATTAACGGGAATGTTGGTTAAGACTGGTGCTGCTTCTACCATCGCCCGTAGTATAATCAAGGCCTTAGGGCAAAAATACATCTACTTAGCTTTAGCTTTGTCTGCACTGCTGTTGACTGCAATGGGCGTGTTTATTGATGTGGCTGTTATTACTATTGCTCCTATTGCCATTATTATGGGTAATCGGTTACATTTGTCTAAGTTAAAACTTCTGTTAGCTATGATAGGCGGTGGTAAGTGTGGAAATATCCTGTCACCTAACCCAAATACAATTATAGCAGCCGAGAATTTTGATGCACCATTATCTTCTGTAATGGCAGCTGGTATTATACCTGCGATTATTGGATTGTTGATAACAGTGTTTGTTATTATTCCATTGATGCCTAAGGGCGAACTGATGGAAGGAAGTTTGCAAGAGGAGACGGATGAGCAGTTACCTAGCCTGTGGCGCAGTTTGTTAGGACCAATTGTTACTATTTTGCTACTAGCGCTACGACCTATTGTTGGTGTCGTAGTTGATCCGATGATCGCATTGCCTGTAGGTGGTGTGGTAGGAATTATAGCTACAGGAAATTGGAAGAATATGTCCAAATGTTTATCCTATGGATTGGAAAAAATGTCTACGATAGCTATTTTGTTGGTTGGTACAGGAACATTAGCTGGTATTATAAAGGCGTCTGCAATTAAGGATGTATTAGTTAACCTACTAGCTGGCTGGAGTAATGGTGGCACTTTGATGTCTCCTATTGCAGGTGCTTTGATGTCTGCTGCTACTGCGTCTACTACTGCCGGTGCTACTATCGCTTCCGCCTCTTTTGCAGATGCCATTGTTGCAGCAGGTGTTACTGCTGTTTGGGGGGCTGCAATGGTTAATGCGGGTGCAACTGTGTTAGATCATTTACCACATGGATCTTTTTTTCATGCAACGGGTGGTTCTATGGGAATGAGCGTGAAGGAACGACTCAAACTTATCCCATATGAATCTATTGTAGGATTAGTGCTGACCGTTTGTAGTGTTGTGACATATTTGCTTTTTTAACTCTTATTGCAAATGAAGATAGTTATTGCTTCTGATTCTTTTAAAGGCTCAATGACTTCTCTTGAAGTGGCTGCCAGTGCTCGTCTTGGCATACTGAGTGTTTGCCCTGATTATGAGGTTGTTGCGGTGAATGTAGCGGATGGTGGAGAAGGTACAGTTGATGCTATTATTGGTGCATTAAAGGGTACTATTGTTAACTGTGTGGTCAGTGATCCTTTGGGCCGTCCAATCCAAGCTTCGTATGGCATAGCTGGTGATACGGCTGTTCTAGAGATGGCTGCAGCTAGTGGCTTGCCTCTTCTGCATGTAAATGAACGCAATCCATGGGTGACATCTACTTTTGGTACAGGAGAGATGATTATGGATGCGATAGCTCGAGGCTGTCGTAAGTTTCTGGTTGGTATTGGAGGTAGTGCGACGAATGATGCAGGCATGGGCATGTTGCAAGCTATGGGCTTTCGCTTCTATGATATGAATAACGAACTTATAACAAGAGGTTCAGGCGGTGTCTTAGGAACTATTGCGCGAATAGACGATAGCCTAGTCAGTACAGCTGTCAAAGAATCTGTTTTTATAGTAGCTTGTGATGTTGATACGCCTTTTTGTGGTCCAAATGGTGCAGCGCCAGTCTTTGCTCCTCAAAAAGGTGCTGACGTGGACATGGTCAGTCTATTGGACGATGGAATGGCATCCTTTGCCAGGGTGATTGAAAAAAAGTATGCTGTCAATGTTGTTTCTGTCGCAGGTGCAGGTGCTGCTGGGGGTATGGGTGGTGCTTTTCTTGCATTCTTGAGTGCTACGCTGAAAAAAGGCGTGGATATGGTACTTGATGCGATTGACTTCGATACCACGATAACAGGTGCTGATCTTATTATTACTGGCGAGGGCAAGATAGATTTTCAAACAGCAAAAGGTAAAACCGCTGCAGGTGTCTTGTCGCGTGCAAAAAAACAACACATCCCCGTTGTGGCTATTGGAGGATGTGTCGAGATGTGTGATTCTTTATCGCAATTAGGATTTGCAGGAATATATCCAATTCTAGAAGAAAAGGTGCCACTAGAAGTGGCCATGCAGCGTGAGTTTGCAATGAATAATGTTCAAAAAACTATAACTAGAATCTTGAAATTTCTCTGAATCTATTTTTGCCAATTTGATGATGTTTCAATATGCAATGTATCTGATTGGGCTACAATTAGATAGCATTCTGCATCAGGAATCTCTTCAATCATTTCAAGCGCTGCGTTTTTACCTAATACCATACATGCCGTAGCTAAGGCATCTGCTCGCATACAACTTCTAGCTGTAACTGTTGCACTTAATAATGAGTGTTCTACCGGGTAGCCAGTTCTTGGATCTATAGTGTGGCTACGACGCTGTCCGTCTACATAGTAATATTGTAAGTAATTGCCTGATGTCGCTATACACAGATTGCTACTAGCGATAACTTCTTGTAAATCATTTTCTACGCCTGAAGCATCATTTTTAGGTTTGCTAATTCCTATATGCCATGGTTTTCCCCTGTCGTTGACACCTTGAAGTACTACTTCGCCTCCTATTTCTACTAGCAGATTCTTGCATCCATTAGCGCGTAGTATATTCGCTACTACATCACATCCAAATCCCTTTGCTATCGCGCTAGCATCAAGTGTTGTACGTGGATCTTGTTTGGCAATTTGACCTTCCTGTAGAATAATTTTTTCGTATCCTACAAATTCTTTGAGACTGTCTATCTCTATGTCACTTATTTGCGGGCTCTTTTCTTTGCTCTTTCCGAATCCCCATGCATTAACTAGTGGTGCTACGGTGATATCGAAAGCACCCCCTGAAATTGCACTGATGGACTGTGCTTCTAGGAACATACTTATGAATAGCGAGTCTAGTACAACATCTTCGTTACGATTGATTTTGCTAATCACAGAGTTCTGATTGAACATACTTAAAGAATGATCCACGGCTTGTAATGCTGCCTTTATCTCTTCGTGTAGATCCTCTGTAGATTCGTATCTTATGTTGTAGTATGTTCCAAAAATGTTTCCTTGGTTGTGAAAATATTGTGACTTAGGTTGGTTGGGCAGGAATATCAACAATACTGCTGCTAAGATTGCCAATCCTAATGCTATCCATTTTTTCATTTTAATTACCAAAATAAATACCGACGCCAAGGCCTGCGTTTAACTTTTGTGTTGCTCCTTCTCCAAAGATGTTAATAATATTATTTTTAGTTACACCGTAGCAGTTGAACATGACTTCGCCCCATATGTTAAAGCATGCGTGCTTCAGTTCAAATTCGCGTTCTGCTCGTAGTTGTAAGTTGTTAAGACCAACAGTCTGTCCACTATTCCAAACTTCTTTGTATTCGGTAAGCATTCCCTTCCAGGGTGTAAAACCAACTTTTAGACCTAATATGATATCCAATGGTAATGTAATGTCATATCCAAGCTCAATGTAGGTTGAAAAGGCACGTTTTGCATTGCCATTCTCGTTTAAAACTAAATTGTCGTTTTCGTCAAATACAGGATCATATCCTAATACAGTGGTATACCAATCAAGGGTGAGAGGGACGATCTCTGTCCATTCGCCAACATCAAGTCCTGCATGTAATTCCATTGTACTACTGCTGAATTTGTTATTAGGATCCTCCAATCCCTTGAAATACTTGTCACCATAGAAATAGTAGAAGTGTGTGAGGTCTAGTTTGACACCGTAATTATCATATCCTATGGTAATATCTAATTCAGGATTGAGTTCTTGGAATTTCCAGTTGTCTGCGCCTATATTAGCCCATCCGCAAATATATATACCTTTCCAATCTAGTGTAACAGATGGTTGTATAGATAAACCACCCAGGTTTTGTCCACGCCATAGGTAACTACTTACCACATCGGCTCCTATTTCAAAGGTAAAATTGGGTTCTTTCTCTTCTGCCGAAACCTTGAAAGAAAAAGCACTAACGCCGATGAGCGTTAGTGCTAAAATGATGATTGATCTTTTCATTTATTCAATTAGCTCATCAAAGCGCGTTCTTGCTAGTCCATGCTATACGTAACGCAACATCTAAAATTTTTGTATCCTCAAGAATCACGATACCGCCATCAGGACCTTGCTCAATATGATAACCAACTGTTGAGGTACCGTTGAAAAATGCGCGAACATCATCAGCAGTAATTCCTAACTCTTCAGCAATTACTGCTGAACTACCTTTTGGAAGGCTATCCTTCACTTCTCTCAGTTTGTTGAATGTTGTGCGAATCATAGTAACTTATTTTATTAGTAGTTAATGTTTTATATTTATTATCTGTGAAATATTGCAACTAATGTCATGTTTCCGGTTGCAAAGGTACGATTATTTTTTTAATTATGCAAGAGCAGAAGCGATTTTTTAGTTAATTTATTTTTTTATTTGCTCGTATTTCTGAAGATGAAATGTCATAGTAAGGAGCGTCTTGTAAATAGCGTAGGTCTTTTATTCCTTCTTTTTTTAGTTTTTTAATGATTTCTTCTGCTGCTGTATCTGCGCCTCTACGAGGGTATACAAAAATACGATAACACCTTAGTATATATATATATTCACGCCATTGATCAAAAATACCAAGGTTGTCTTCTCCTATAATTAGTGTGAATTCGTGTTGAGGAAATTGTTCAGCTAGCTTGCGCAATGTGTTTGCTGTGTAGTTGGGTCGTGGCAGGGTAAACTCAAAGTCGCTTACTATGATATTCTTCATGTCTTTGACGGCGAGTTTTGCGCTGTTTAGTCGTTTGTGCTCATCTTCTAGAGTAGATGAACTTTTTAGTGGATTGTGTGGCGATACCATTAGCCAAACTTCATCAATATCTGTGTTATTGATAATCCAATTCGCCAAGCCTGTATGTCCAAAATGGATTGGGTTAAATGATCCACCGTATATACCAATTTTCATGTGGTAGGCAAGTTTCTATTTGGTCCAATTTGCAATTTCTCTATCTAAATCTTCTTTTGCTTTGCTTAGGTCGTCGTTGATGATGATTTTGTCAAAGTATGGGGCGTCGGCCATTTCAATTTCAGCTTTAGCCAACCTTTTCTCGATCATTTCTTCACTTGTATCACCTCTGCCATGTAGTCGTCTGGATAGTTCTTCAATAGATGGCGGAGCGATAAAAAGGGATAGTGCTTCGTCCTTGAATATCTTTTTTAAATTAAGACCACCTTTTACATCTATGTCAAAAACAATAGTGCGTCCAGCAGATTGTATGCGTTCAATTTCAGATTTTAGTGTGCCGTAGTATAGACCCTCATACACTTGTTCATACTCTATAAAATCCTTGTTGTTAATATGCTGCTCAAATTCGTCTCGGCTAATAAAATAATACTCCTTGCCGTGCTGTTCTTGTCCGCGAGGTGCGCGTGTGGTGGCTGAGATTGATAATTCGTACTTGTCAGGGTGGGTCTCTAGTAAATGCCTTACCATCGTTGATTTTCCAGAGCCACTAGGTGCGCATAATATAATAATCATAGATGTCGTAGTTTTGTTTTCTGCGCAAAGGTAATATTTTTTTTTGATTCTACCAAAATTAGATGATATTTTTTAGATAATATTGATGATTAGTGAGCAAAATGTTGTTGTTGTCTGTTGAAAAACTATACAAATGTCATTAATTTATATTTTTTTGTAAAAATATTTGGTAGAACTAAAAAAAAAAAGTAACTTTGCGGGATCTTTGTATTTTGTATGTTTTATCAAATGAATCGCCGATAAATGCATTTATAATTATTATTAATTAAATCATAAAATATCATGGGAATTTTTTTCAAAAAACCTTTTATTGATGTAGTGGAATGGAGTCCACAAAGCAAGGAGGTGATCTATGCGTATCACCATCCAGAAAATAATTTGTCTACTGCAACTCAGCTGATCGTTCGTGAGAGCCAAGTAGCGCTGTTGTTTTCAAAGGGTCAATTGCTAGGCAAATTTGGACCTGGCAAGCATACACTTACAACCGAAAACTTACCTCTCTTAAGAGAATGGTATGGCTTTTTGACTGGAGGCGTCAATCCGTTCTTCGCCGAGGTGTGGTTTGTCAATCTCGTCAATACATTTGCTATTGATTGGGAAATTGATGGCTTGCCTATTTTTGATAACGATTATCAAACTCAAGTTCCTTTGATAGCAAGAGGTCAGTATGGTCTCAAGGTCGTAGATCCAGAAAAGTTTGTTATCAAGTTCGTTGGAACATTGCATAAGTTTACCGAAGAGGACATGACCACTCAGTCAATGGGTGAAATCTGTTCAAAAACAAAGTCTATGATTTTGCAATACATGCTAACCAACAAAATTGGTTTTATGCAGATCGCGGCTTACTTGGATAATATCAGCATGAACCTGCGTCAGAGCATGGCATCTTTCTGGCCAGAGGTAGGTTTGGAGTTGACTAAATTCTATGTTAATTCTATTGAGGTAGACAAGTCTACAGCAGAGGGACGTAAGATTTCCGAAGCGATGTCTCAACAAGCTGCTCAGAAGATTACTGGTCGTACATGGCAACAAGAGCAAATGTTTGGTACTGCAAATAACGCAATTGATGGGTTGACCGGTGCGATTGGTGGCAGTTCTAACGGAGGTTTGCTAGGTGGTTTGATGGCGATACAGATGATGAATGGAATGTCTTCTGGAAATATGGGTGGAGTAGCAAGTGGAATGATGCAACCAGCTTATGGTCAACCAGCAATGGGTGGTGCAGGTAATGACAATGCTGGTCAAGCGCTTGCAGGACCTGGAGGTGGCATCCGCCCTGTGTATTGTGCATCTTGTTCTAAGAAATATATGTCTAACCAGGCCTTTTGCCCACATTGCGGCCACAAATATAATCCATGCCCAAAGTGTGGTTCGGATAATGCAGATACAGCTAAACGATGTGTATCTTGTGGCACTCAATTAATGGGAGGCGCACAAGCTGGATCATCTAGTTTCTGTCAAGGTTGTGGTGCTCCATTGGCTCCTGGTGCGATGTTCTGTGCTAATTGTGGCACTCGCGCAGCTATGGCCGATGATAATAGATGCTCAAGATGTGGTACAGAAATGCAACCTAGTGCAAAGTTCTGTCCAGTCTGTGGCAACAAAAGATAATTTATTATAAAATAAGTTCGTTATGAAGCATAAAATTATATCTGCAGTCATTCTGCTGGCTTTAGAGGCAATTATTATTTCATTGGCATTGTGGGCTGGTGAACATTTTGATATTCCAACCAATATTCTTGTTCTGGATATTGTTGTTCTTACCATTATGTTGGTTTTAGGCGGATACGAGTCCTTCCAACCGCTATTTGCAATGGTTTTCAAGAAGTTAGATGAGGTGGCTAGCCTAGGCCTGCGCTGGATGTCTCTGGCATTTTACATGGTTTGTGCGCTAGTATTGATAGTTCTAGGTGTCATTATTCCTATTTCATTCTTTTTTCAACTAATAGGCCAAGTATTCTTGCTAGTTATTCTGTTGGGCTCATATTTGATGTCATCTACTACTGCAGGGCATATTGCTAAAGTTGCAGAGACAGAGAATAATGTTATCGCAGCTCGTCAATCAATGCGAACAGCCGTTCGCCAAATCAAGGATGAGTTGGCGATCATTTCACAAGCTCCTGAATATATCAAAGAGGCTATAGATGACATGGAGGAAAAATTGCGCTACATATCTCCTTGCGGGAATCCTGAGGCAATAGCATATGAAAAACAATTTGCGGATATTGCCGAGAGAGTTGTTATCGCAATGAGTAATCTTGAAATGAATGAAGAAGCGATTAAGAAAGATTTATTGCGTCTTCAAAGACTGATTGAAAATAGAAAAAACACGTATAATTAATTATTAACATTAAATTTTAATTACCATGGCTACAACAGGTAAAATTTTTCAAGATTCGAATAACATCTACCAAGATGAGGCTAAGGTGTTATTCAACTACTATCAACAAGCTGCTGAGCGTATCGTCTTGGCTGAAGAGCGAATTGAAAAGAAAATTGCTGAATTAGAAAATGAGAAGAGGGAGATAGAAGAAAAAGCATCTACATGCTGGAAATGGTTTTTGACAATCATCTTGTTCTGGATGTATTGGGTTCGCAAGAATAAGTATGCGAAGGAAATCGTAGCACTTGATGAGCGTATTGCTGAGTTCCAAAATCAACATAAAAATATCTTCCGTGATTATAAGGTAAACAAACTCGGTGTAGTATATGTACCAGTTGCTGACCAAATCAAGTACGAAGACAAGAGCTTTATTGTTGACTATACTGGTCAGGTTCCTAATTCACAAGTAACATTGCAAATGAGTCGTCAAAACGACTTGTTGTGCAAGACAATTGCTGATGTCAAACAATTGAATACTGAGGCTCCTATCGTTGAAACCTCTAATGAATCAGAATTGGTAGCAACTGATGATTACTCATTGTCTATTCAAGAGATTAATCAAAATGACTATTTTGGTAAGTTGGATCGTTCGCTTCGTACCATTTCATATTGTATGAATGATTTGGAGACAACTTCTGTATCACTACCTTTGGTTAAAGATAACAGCAACCATTTAGCAAATATCAATGAGTACACAACCGCTCATGTTCCAGAGGGTGGTGTAGTTCTTCCTGTTTTCAATGCTGATCAATACAAAGATGATATTTCTAAGTTTGAGCAGTTGAACAAATTAAAAGATTCATTGAGTACCGAAACAGATCAATTTGAAGATGTCTTGAAGGATCTTATGCAAACAATGGCTACATCTGTTCAAACCATCTCTATGTTGAAGTTGGCTAGTACAGATAAGGTTATCAATTATTCAAATAATTTGTTGTACAAGATCTTAAAGGCTCCTTATAATCATTATTCTCCTTTGTTGGAGGCAGAAGAGATCCAAAGAATCCGAGAGGAGAAATTTGACTATACTGATTCTGTTCAAGGATATCAACCATTCACACTTCGTCAAAGTTCTCGTGTTCGTTACAACTTGATTACCGATATGTGGACATGCGAAGATGGTAGTACTACAACAATGCCATTTGGTATACACCAAATTTACGAGGAGATTGTTGCTCCTATGGTAGAGAAGTTGATGCAAGAAAATCGTATTGAGCGACTCAAGATTTACAACCACATTAAAGATCAAAAGATTTCATACCTTAACAAATGGCACCAAGATACAGACGCGTTCTATCGCTCTAATCGTGCTCAGTCTGCTGATCTTATCAACTTGATGCAAGAAAGTTTACGCGAGTATGTTGCTGCATTTAATACTCTAACATCACTCAAGAAAACTCAAGAGTCAATGCAACGATCAAAGAGCCTTGAGGCTGGTGTTGTGGTTAATAATGATGACAATTCAACTGAAACTTTGTTGGCATTTGAGGCACAAGCTAAGCAATTTGAACAAGTTCAAAACGATTTTGAAGACTTCATGGATCGCTTGAAAGAAGATATCGATGCTCGTGCTGAGGTATTCGGTCATGTTGAGTACTATGACGCTCGTCTCCAAGATGGTCATTCTAATGAAGTGGCAGTTGCCGCTAGCGAGGTTCGTACTATGGATGAGCGTCGCAAACAATTGACAATGGTGAACCCATTGCTGGCTAAAAAATCTGAGTTGCCTCCTACTCCTCAAATTGAGGACCTTGTGTATGAGCATATGTCATTGAATCTTCCTCTTATTGCAAAAACTGCATTGGACGATTTAGAGCAAACGACTCCTCAACCAGATCAAGAACTCGTAGATCAAGAAGAACTAGAACAGGAAATTGATGATACACTCGCAGCGCTTGAATCAGATGAACTTCTTGATTCTGAGTCTGATATCGACTTAGATGAAGACGAGGTTGAAAATGACGAACTCGAAGAAGATCTCGATGATGAAGACTTCGATGAAGACTTCGAAGAAGACGAAGATGAGGACGAAGACTTCGAAGACGACGAAGACGAAGATGACGAAGAACTCGACGAAGACGAAGACGAAGAGGATGATGACTTCGACGAGGAGGAAGACGAAGAAGACCTCGATGAGGAAGAGGAAGAAGATGATGAATTTTAATTAATGGAGGACAATTTATGAGTACACATCTTAGCTATACTGTCGATACCAGACCTATGGCGAATGAGATTGAT
>JAEIGA010010936.1_pt1 | contig 13766 bp, 3 predicted proteins | sample 9270691 | NCBI WGS metagenome assembly JAEIGA01 (sample SAMN17057246, study PRJNA624740) | gut metagenome | biome: biome; isolation source: fecal sample | host: Bos grunniens | place: China: Xizang | collected 2019 | reverse complement strand
GGCGAAGGCAACCGCTCAGGGCGGCGGAAAATCCGCCGATCAGCCGCTGGATCCGCGTGATGATTTCGCCTTTCTGCGCGAGATGGGGCCGATTCATTTCGACAACTGGCTTCAGGAGGAGAATTTCGATAATTCCGACGGCATTCTTTCGCCGATGATCTATTCTCGCAAAAAACTTGCGGAGGATTTCGGAGTTCCGTTCGGCGTCAGGCTCTATATGCCTGCCGGAGATACCTCTTCATACTTCTGGTTCACCCGCCGTTTCGCCGGAAGGATGGATCAGCCTGCACCCTGGATGCAGAACGGGTGGATAAGATATCACAATCATCTTTCGCATGCGTCGTGGTATGATGAGGATATCTGGGGATACACCGCCGCGCACACGAAAAAGGCGATGCGGCGGCTCGATACATCCGGAAAGGCCCGCACATGGATGCATCCGGCTGGCGAGCTCGTCCATCAGCCCTGGTACGACTGGCACGCCGACTATTCGCCGGCAGCGAGCAATTCGTGGCATGCGTACCTTCGGGAGAAAGGCGTCACCCTTCAGGAAACGTCGCAGATGTTCAACCACCCGGAAAAACCCTATGCCGCGTGGAGTGAAGTTCCCGTTCCCGAGTTTGCGCATTTCGCCGGACTTTCAGGGATGGCGCTCGATCTTTACGGCACCTGGCTGACGCGCGGCGCCGGAGCATCCGCCGTGACGGCGGAATGGCAAAAGCTGCCGGACTTCCCCGGTAATTGGGATTTTCTTTCGCTCTACGGCGGCGAGAGCGCCGCGCTCAAAGTGAAATACACGGCCGAGCGCAGGTTTCGCCGCGTTTTTGAATGGCACGGCGGCATGGCCGGGAAAAATTCGAACGCGGGCGGCAGGGTCTATCTCTACTTTTTCCCGATGGCCGACATGGGTGCTCCGCAGGTGCGTCACGAAGTCTCGCTCAACGGCGGGCCGTCCGTCAGTGTCGGCCAGTGGTGCGCGCTCGATGTTACTGATCGGTTGAAAGACGGCGAGAATGTTCTCGAAATCCTCCTGCGCGGAATTTTTTGGAACGGACGCGTTTTTCTGTCGACGGAAAAACCTTCGGTCTATCCGAATATGACCGAGGCACGATGCCGTCTCTGGACGTTGTGGCACGAATGGCGTCGCGACATGAAGGCCAGACGCTGCGAAATGGTGTTCGACGCGATGCGTCAGGCCGATCCCAACGCGCCGATCGAATTTATGGCGCCGATGCATTTCGGGCAGCCCGTCGCGAACCGTCTGTTGCGTGAATGGGGGGCGTTCTCTCAGTTTACCGGCGAGGGCGTGTGGTTCTTCCCGTGGTACAAGCGCTATGCCAAGCTTTACGGCTACGAAGGTACAAGCGAGCTGGCCGGTCCCTATGACGATGTCGCCGGGGCGCGGCGTTCGGCGTTGCGCGTGTTTCTGGCCGGGCTCGATATGCACAAGCCGGTCTTTTTGGCGCAGACGTATTCGCGAAACCCCGCGCTGCGCGGATGGTGGCTTTCGCACAAGGATCTCTTTGCGCGCAAAGGCACTTACGATATCGATCTCAAGCAGCCGCAGGTGCTCATCTACCGCCGCACCGCATTGACCGGCGACGCTTTCCCGGAGCCTTTCCCGGCGGTCGACGCGGCAATCGATAAGATTCACTCTCCGTGGAATTTCGATATCGGCCGCGGCGAGCTGCAGTCCATCGGGCAATCCTACCTCTACATCGACGACGACGGCATCGAGGACGGGAAGATGGACGGCTTCAAGGTGATGGTCGACTGCGGCAACGAGATCATTTCTGAGCCGCACGTCTCCCGGATCAAGTCCTGGGTTGAGAAGGGCGGTGTGTTCGTCGCTTATCCTTTCACGGGAAGATCGACGACGCTTAAAGCCAACGCCTGGCCGATGGCGGCGCTTACAGGTTCGAAAATAAAAGAAAATGCCGTGCGCCCTGGATCTGTGCCGAAGGTTGCGGTTCCCGACGACAGCCGATACTTTCCGTCTTTTGCGGGGCAGACGATCTACGGTGCCAAGAAGCGCGTTTATCAGCTCGATTTCGCGCTTGATGTAGTTGCACCGGATGCGAAGCCGGTTCTGATGTGGGATGACGGCCGCGTCGCGGCGACCGCCCGCCGGGTCGGAAAAGGCTTGGTTATTCATCTTGGGTCCATGTTCTGGCGCGGCAGCGAAGATTCGAAGGGTATGTGGAACCCGTCCGATGAGGTGGAGCGCACGTTCCTGCGCGACCTGCTTTCGGCTGTCGGGCACGGCAAAGCGCTTGTGGAGACGGATGACCGGCTCGTGCTTGCGCAGCCGTACCGATCCAAGAACGGGCTTGATCTCGTGGCGGTTCTTTGCAATTTCAATGAAGAAGGAGATGGTTTTAACACAGAGGCACAAAGGCACAGAGTCACAGAGGTGAAATTGAGGACAGGAAAGAAACCTAGGAGAATTGTTGGGTATGCCGGTAATCCTGTAAATTCTGTTAATCCTGTCGAAAAAGAACTTCCGTTTGATTGGGATGAAGCCGAGGGCGTTGCGACGGTAACGGTTGCACTGCCGCCGCAGGAGGTGGCGGTACTTAACGTTCATTGCTACGATGTCGGCGACGCGCTTGACCATTGGTGGGCGGAGTCCAAGGTGCAGTGGCGCGAACTTAAAAAGCCGACGCGCGATTTTTCGAAGTACTTGGAAGGGAAATGGAAAGATCCTACCCTGGATCTGAAGGAAGGCTGGTCTATTCTCCCCGTTCCCCAATCCCCAATCCCCCTCGACTGCCTGCAGTTCTGGGGATGGCCCGAGGGGAAAGGCGCGCTCTGCCGCAAAACGTTCGACCTTGATGATTCTGCCTGGCTTAATGGAGGTGGCGTTGTGCGGTTCGTGACCGGGGCGTGGGTCGGGCCGCATTTCCTATCGCCGGCCACGATCAGGCTGAACGGCAAGGTGCTGGCGGAGAAGACCCTCAGCGGTTATATCGACGTGGATGTCACGGCATTTCTCAAGGATAAGGGCAATGATCTTTCTATCGAGTTCGCCGATGCGCCGCAGGGTGGCCGGTTTACGGGGATGAACGGCTGTGTTTATCTCTACTGTCGTGAAAAGCCTTCAGCTAGCGTCGATCTGCTGAAAGGCGAGGGAAAAACCGCTGTTGTGCGCGGAGCGGACGGGCGCGATGCCGTTGAGCTTTACGTGCCGAGGAAGTGGCAGGGGAAATATCGTGTGCGCCTTTACATGGAAGGTGCGCGCGATGTGCCCAGAGGCGTGCGCGTACGCGACCGCTTCATGCGCAGGCATCATCACAATTTCGGCAATATCACTGATATCGACATCACCGGACTTCTGCGTTTCGGCGAGAAGAACCGTATCGACATCGGCGCCAATTCCCCGGCGGAAAATCCCGACCGGACATCCGTTGAACCGCTGTCGGTTCTGCGTCTTGATCTTTATCACGACCGATAATTTACAAAGGAAAGGAAAACGACATGAAAAAACTGATATTGATTCTGGCGGCGGCGTTTGCGCTCCTTCGCGCTGCGGCGGACCCGTATCCGAATATGAAATATTGGAAGCCGTCGGAAAAGACCGGTTACTTCACCGACGGCGGCAATTGGGACGGGGATCGGGTTCCGGGGGCGGGAGAGACCGCCGCGGTGAAAGATCAGGGGGATGGTTACCGCGGACATTATGTCGTAAAGTTTCCTTCCGGGCTCACGACGGTCGGCTCGCTCCTGTATTTTGCGACGCTGTATGCGAATTCGTCGGTGACGCTCGATACGACCGAGGGCGGTTTTTATCACGTTCCGGCTGAAGTCCCCGCCGATTACAAAGGGTTCGGCTTCTACACTTCCGGCGAAGACCATTTTTTCAATTTCGAAAGCACGCGGAACAATGAGGCTACCTGCTCGTTCAGCGGCGGAACAATCAAGGCGTATGCCGATGGAGACGTGTTTCGTCTTGATGTGGAATCGGGCAATCTGAACTGGTACAATCCCAACGGCGTGCAGACGACCTCGGATCTGGTTTTGAGCAAGGGCAATGCCGTCGTCACGGCGAAGGCAGGCTCTTCGCTCGATGCGGGCCGGATTCTGCTTCGAAACGGCGTCTTTGCCGTTGAGGGCGGAACACACGCATTTCATGCCGATTTTTATGTAAATGACGCCTTTACCGGGGTTAAAACCTTGTTCTCGCAATCGTCCGGAACAATTCGGCAGGACGGCGGCATCACGTATGTCGGCAAGTGCAAGGATTCGGAAAACCGTTTCGAGCTCAAAGGCGACGCCCAGTTCATTCAGGCGGACGGCCGCGAGTTTCAGGTAGGTGCCGCATCCGGTACAAAGGCATCCTTTGAAATGAGCGGAAATGCGAGCGCGACATTGTCACGTTTCAAGATGAGTACCGGCAATCCTTCAGAGGGTGAAATAGAATCGCGGGCGGTAATTTCGGAGGGTGCGCGGCTCACTTTGCTCAACGAGGCGATAATCGGCGAAAGAACGTCGGAAAACGTCCCTTCGCTGGAACTTTCCGGGAATGCTGCGCTCAATTCGAAGGGTATGTTCAGGGCGGGATATCCCACTCAGGGCAACGGTGTCGTCACGCTTGACGACGATGCGGTCTTTCTGGCGGAAGGAGAGGTCAATGTTCACGATGACAGTCTGATCGCTGTCGGGGGACGATCGAAGTTGCGCACGGAAAATTATCAATTGTCCTTGAAGGGGGGCGGTACCGTCGCGCTTGTGGATAACGCTAAATTTGAGGCCATGGCCGGCGTGAATATCGAGCAGGGGCTCATGTCGCTGACAAATGACGCGGCATTCTTTTCGGCCGATAACGTCTATGTGAACGCCAACTGTCTGGTCGATGCGAGCGGCGCTTCTGAGATTCGCACGGAAAGCGGCAAACTGTTCGTAAGAAGCGGTGGAACGGTGGCGCTTTCGGATAGCGCCAGACTTGAGACCATGGACGGAGCGAATGTTGAAGGAGGCGTTCTTTCGTTCTCGGAATCGGCTTCACTGTTGATGAACACCAATGCCGGGCATCAATGCAAAATCAACGTCGTCGACGGAGGCCTGCTGGAATTGGACGGCGGCGATTCCTTCTTTTCATGCCTTTGGAGCGAGAGCGGAAATCTCGAAAAAGAAAGCGTCATCAGAATCAAGAAAGGAACTCACCGGTCGATTTATCAGGGCGACGGCATGGTTCCGCTGTCAATCGGAGGTACTGCCGCCAAGAGCGTTTTTGAAATGTCGGGCGGAAACGTGATCGTTCCTAGAATGGTGCGTGTCGGTATCGGGAATACCGGCGAGGGCTATGCCGTTTTCCGTCTGTCCGGCGGGCTTTTCGAAATCGACGAGACGGCCAACGAGGCGAATTTCAACGTTGCCGACGGAGACAGTTCGAAAGGCCGCGTCGAACTTCTCGGCGGCAAGCTCCGCTGCCAGTATCTGAGAGGGTGGTACGGCTCCAAACTTCAGAATCCGAACGCTACCGGGAGCGCAACGCTCTACGCCGACGGCGGCACGATCGCCCCCAGCCGGCTGACGGCCGATTCTCTTCTCAAGAATTTTGATGATGCGGTTCTCGGCGCGAAGGGGCTTACCGTCGATACGGAACATCGAAACATCTCCATTTCTCAGGCGTTTACGGACGCGCCGGACAAGGCAGGCCTTTTCACCAAGACCGGCGGGGGCGCTTTGACCGTATTGAAGGAGTCCGTGCATGCGCAGACGCTTGTCAATCAGGGTGAACTCAATTTCTCAGTTCCTAAATTCGGCAGGAACGTCACCGTTGTCGGCGGAGCGTCGATTTCAACCGTCGGCGCGCCTTCAACGATTGAAGTCGAATCGTTGACTTTGGGCTCTGACGAGAGCGTCGGCTACGTCAAAATCGATTCCGGCGATACGATTACCGTTACCGGAGGATCGGACGGTCTCAGAATCGTCAAGGGCGTCATCATCTGCGACGGCTTGAGCAATCCGGTGGAATATCCGATTTTCAACATTCTCGGCAACGTCGATGCTGAGAAGCTTGCCGGGGAACTCGCCAAGATCAGGTGCACGAACTCGAACAAGGATAATTTCATATCATTCGTGCCGCAGGTGACCGAAAACGGCGTTACGGTGAAACTTAAAGTCGAGCCTTACAGCCATACCGGCGCGACATGGCTCGGTAATGGCGCCGATTGGTCGGCGGCGGGCAACTGGGAAGGCGGAGTCCCGGGCCCTGCCACCATCGCAACGTTCCCCGCAGAGGCGGCGGCGAAGACGGTCGCGGTCGGAGCGGATCGCGCGTTTGAAGCTAAAGTGACGGGCGGAGTGTATGTGTTCGAGGGTGAAGGTAAATTGACGCTCGACAGAATCTCCGTCTCCGGAGGAAGTCTCGCCGTGAACGCTCCGCAGACGCCCAATATGGGAATGGAAATCGATGTTGCCGCAAATGCCGCGGTCGCGTTCAACCAACCTGTCGAATCCGGCTCGGGTCTTGATAAGATCGTCAAGACCGGCACCGGTCTTCTGACGCTCGGCGCGTCTCCCGACTGGTTCGGTTCATGGGCCTTCAACGGCGGTAAGACGGTCGCGACCAAGCCGTCAAGCCTCGGTGCCCATCAGGATGTCGACGGGACCGTTTCGGTAGGTGCGGCGACGCTGCGGCTTGAGATGGAGCCCCGCTTCGCCGGAGAAGAAACGACGGTCGCCAAGAGACTTGAAATCGATTCCGGAAACAATCGTCCGGCGATTATCGATGTCGAAAAATCGCACGTGAAATTTACGATGGGCATGAACGCCGTTTCCGGCGGCCTGATCAAGAAAGGCTCTAAAGATCTTACCATCGAGCTGCCTGAGGGGACTTCCACGATCACAGCCTCTAATCTTGGTAGCGGCTACGGCATTTCCGATTCGGCTATCGGGTTTGATGAAGAAACGGGAATTCCGCCCGAGGCTCAGCCGGGCCAGAACGCTCCCTTCGGCGGTCTGACTGTTGCGGAAGGTACGCTGCGGCTTACCGGATCGGGAAGCGACAAGACCATCGTCAATCAGAAACATGCGCTGCTGATCGGCGGCGGCGGCTCGCTTGCTCATCCCGCGGCGCTTGAGATTTCCGGCGTCAGGATGAATCAGGGCGATTCCGGCGTTCATTGTTTCATCGGCGGCGCGGTCGGCGCAGGCAGCGCCGCTACGAATTCCGTCCTTCGCGTGATCGACGGCGCGTATTTTGATTCCGACACGGTCAATCTTGCGAGAAAGCCGCATGACCATGGCGACGGAAGGGCTTTCGCCAACCATGTTCTCGCCGTAACCAACGCGACGGTATCGGTGTCGTGGGTGATGATGGTGGGCAACAACGGCGACAGGGATCTCAAAGGATCGTTTGAAATCGGCGAAGCCGGCGTTGCTGAAGTGAGAGGGACATGTATCGAAGTTCAGGGCGGTATCGGCGGAACGGTCTCCGACGGCGGTATTCTGCGCGCAATGGGAAGCGCCGGCAATTCGGAAAGCTTCTTGGGGCTGTATTGCCAGAATTCCGTCTGGGGGGAATTGAATTTCGTCAATGGCGGCATCCTTGACGTCAAGGCGGTGAAATCCTCCCGGAACGCCCCCTTGGCGCTTCCGCTGACCGTCAGATTCGACGGCGGCATCTTCAAGGTTCGCGGTACGGACGGGGTTTCGATGTCCAGCGATGTCGAAAAGCGCACGTTTAACGCCGGAATCAACGGCATGTACATCGATGTGGAAGACGCGTTGTCGCGTCATACCGTCGTCATGCCGGTCAACGGCGCCGGCGGAATCGTCAAGACGGGCGCGGGCGATCTCTTTATCGCCAAATGCGTTCAGGTCCGGGAAGAGATTACCGCAGCGGAAAACACGTATACCCTCAACTGCGAAGGCGTCTCTTCCGTCGAGGCGGGGTCGCTTACGATCGAATCGGGAGCCGCGCGCGAAGATCTCAAGGTCGCGGTCGCGAAGGGGGCGGAGCTCCGCATCTGCGGCAATCAGAAACTTGGCTCGGTTTCCGGCGGCGGCAAGGTGACATCGGGCGTTTTGGCGAGCGATATCGCAGGCGATCCGAACGGCGGCACTTTTGTGGTCGTAGGCACGGATGCCGGAGCGGCGGCGCTTACCTGCACAATCGACAGGAAAGCGTCCGACATATTGGAAAGCGACGAAGTTCCGCTTTTCGAGAATATCGTTCTTTCGCGCGTAGTCGTCGATTTCGGCGCGGCGGGCGAAATCGATCTCAAGGTCGGGAAAATCCCCGTCGCGCGTATCGGTGACGGCGTTACGGCCGACCCGACGCGCTGGGCGTCGATCAACCGCCCGCCGCTTACATCCGCCGTCTTCACCGTCGAGAACGGCGTCGTATACGCCGAGCTTGAGAAATCCGGCATGATTCTCATCGTGCGATAGAGGAGTGGCTTCAATAATGAGAAAAGCGTTGTCCGCCCTTGCGCTCGCGGCCGTGTCCGCGGGCGAGGCGGGGCAGGTTCGCGGTCTGTCAGATATCTGCGTCCTCAATTCGGATAAGCCCGCGAAAGTATGCTCCGTCAGCGCTGTGAAGCTATCCGATCACGCGCTTCGCAGCGCCGCCGGCGCCGGTGAAAAGATCGATGCTTCAGTTTATGAAGGGCTCTCGGCCGATATAGCGCTTTCATGGAACGGCGAGGGGCTCGCGATATCCGTCGCCGGGAGCGGACGGGAGGTTAGAGGCGATGTCATCCTGAAGCGGGACGATGCCGTCGCTAAAGTGCCCGTGGAGAACGCGCGGGCGTTTGTTCCCTGGAAGACGCTGCTTCCCGCCGGCGGAACGCCGGAGGATGTCTTTTGCGTTTTCGATCTTGAATGGGACGGCCTTTCAACGGAAGTATTGCGGCGGATGCCGCGCGATGTAAGGCGGCAGAGCGTCCATACGTCGATGGCGGCGCTGACGGCCGATTCCGTGTTCCGTTTCAATCCGCATCTTCCCGAGCCCGTCATGTGGGGGAAGGTTCTTTTCGGTGCGGAAGAAAACGCGGTGCGCGAACGGTCCTCTTCTCCGGTTTCGGATTTTTCTGAAATCGGGTGTCTGAAGGGACGGCCGAATATCGACGGGAGTTTAGGCGATTGGAATTGCGACACTTTTCGGAAAGCCGCGCTTCTGCCGGATGAGCTGGGCGACCGGTACGCTTCCCGGTACGCGCTCGCTTTCGATGAAAAATTTCTTTATATCGCATCCGTCGTCTCTCATGGCGAGGGCGATCCGGTAAATTCGGCGTCTGCGGAATCGGGGGCGGGGTATGCCGGAGGAGACGCCATGCAGTTTAGGGTGTCTCCCGACGGAGCGGCGAGCCGCTCGTTCTGTGCATGGCTTTCTCCGACGGGACCGGCGCTTACGGTCGATACCGAAAATCCCGCGGAACGCAATCTGCTTGAGCGCGGCGCAAAGCTCGCCTTCGGGAAGATCGAAGGGGCTTATACGATGGAAATCGCGGTGCCGTGGGAAATCCTCGGCGCAAAGGCGCGGGCGGGCGACGTGTGGCGGATGACCTTTCAGCCGTGGTGGAACGCCTCCTGCGAACGGTTTTCTTTTTTCGGCCGACTCAGACTGGCGCGACCTCCGGCAAAGAAAGTTGAAGTTGTAATCCCGAAGAAAGGTGCCGTTTCGCTCGGTGTGTTCGGAACGGACGGAAAACTCGTCAGGACATTGCTTAAGGGCGATTGGCGAGATGAAACCGCCTTGAAGGAAGAATGGGATCTCAAGGATCAATGGGGCGAATTCGTCGCGCCCGGCGAATATGTTCTTAAAGGGCTGGTGACGGATGGAGTGAAGAGCAGATATCTCAACAGCGTGTGCAACCCCGGTACGCCTTCCTGGCCCACTGCGGACGGGCGCGGAGACTGGCTTTCGGATGAAGCGCCGCCGCAGGGCATGGCCACCGACGGAACGAACGTGTTCGTCGCCGCCCCCGGCAGCGAGAAGGGGTATGCCGTAATGGCGCTCGGTCCCGACGGGAAACGCATATGGGGGGTCGGTGAAGAGTTTTATCCGCGCTGCGTCTCGCTTTCATATCGTGAAGGAAAGCTTTACGCGCTATTTTCCGGTCCGGTGAAAGATTCGTCGGCGGAAGCGAACGGCGGCAAGGCGGGTGCGATGAGTCGGGCGGTGATTGTCGTTTACGATGCAAAGACAGGCAGACATATCGGTTTTTCAGCGAAGAACGCGCGGACGGAGCTGGGCGCGCGCTGGCCGTACCGCGAAGAAACGAAACTTCTCTGCGATCTTATCTCCCAAAAATCGTTCGCGCCGTCGACGTACATCGGGCAGCCCCGCTATTTCGACCGAGATATCGGCGAGACCGAAAACGCAATCGGATTCGTCGCGCTCAAAGACCGCTTCGCCGTTTCGAAGTTCTATGAGAATAAAATCGAATTCTACGATTCGTCGACGCTCGAAAAGCTCGAAGAGATCCCGGTCGAGGCTCCGGCAGGGCTTTGCCGGACCGGCGCGGATGCGCTGCTGGCTGTAAGCGGCGGACGGGTCTTAAAGATCGGCTCGGATCGCAGAGTGGACTGCGTGGTTGACGGCGGTCTTGCTGCTCCGGTCGCGTTGACGACCGACGGCCGCGGCGATATTTACGTTTCCGACTGGGCGGGCGAGATGTGCGTCAAGAAGTTTTCTTCTCACGGCAGGTTTTTGGGCGTGATCGGGAAACGCGGCGGACGACCCTGGACCGGCGCTTTCGACCGCGAAGGCATGCTTCTGCCTCACGGGTTGGCGGTTACGGATTCCGGAACGCTCTATGTCGCCGAAGCCGATACGATGCCTAAACGCATCAGCGCCTGGCGCGCGAACGACGGAAACTTCCTTCGGCATTGGATAGGCCCTGCGCCTTACGGCGGCATGTCGTCGTTCTGGGTTGATCCCGATGAGCCCGGCTTCTTTCATGCGATGGGGTGTAAATTCGCGTATGACATGAAAACCGGCGCGTGGGATATAGCCGCAACCGAGATCCGCTGCACGGATCGCAGTCTGATGTTTCTGCCGAATTTTTCATCCTGCATGGGCGTCGGCGTCAAGGTGGTCAAACGCGGCGGTGAAACGTATATCTGCACGGGGCGGCGGAATGAAACGGTGTGGCTGCGGAAGAAAGGGGACGTGTTCGTTCCGTGCGCGGCGGTCGGCGGGCTCCATTCGATGGTCACGGACGACGGTACGGGCGCGGTGCTCTGGGACAGCGATATCGGGCGGCATCTTTACCGCAATGTCCGGCCGGAGTTTTTCAGAGACCATTCCGGCAGAGGTGGCCGTGCGGGCGACAACTACGCCTGGAGCGATATTAACGGAGACGGCAGCGCTGAGGAGAAAGAGATGACCTGGTGTGAAACGCTGACGCGCGGCGATACGCTTTCGGCGATGGACGCCGGAGGGGGAAAGGCGGGATGCCAGTGCGAGTTCTATAACGGCTGGGGAGCCGTTCCCTCCGCCGACGGCACGCTTCATTTCGCCGGTTTCGCGAAAGACGGAGATTGCGTCTGGCGGCTGATTCCGGAACGATGGACGGAATTCGGTCCTGTATACGACATCCGCAGGGCCAAGGTCATTTACCGGGAGAAAGGGCAGGATGGGCGGTTTTCAAATTTGTGGACGGACGAGAATGGTGACGTTTTCGTCGTCGGAACGATGAAAGACGTCCGCACGGTGGCGGCGCGTTCGTCGCTGAAGGCGCTCTCGCGGAGCGGTAAGGTGAAATGGGAGATGGCATCTCCGAAATCGAAGGATGTGAAAGACGTGGCCGGATCCGGGATCAACGGAATTTGGAACATTCCCGGCATTGGTGAAGTTCTCTGCATCTGGAACTGGTGGTGGAATCTCAGGCCGTATTTCATTTCTGCGGATGGTCTCTATGTCGGCACGTTCGGCGAGGAGACTTCTCTCGGGCCTGCGGCGCTTTGGGATGAAAGCGCGAAATATTTCTTTCAGACAAAGGACGGCATGCCCTGTGTAGTGAACGGCGCGAATCAGGGTGCGCACATTTTTGCGATTGAAGGGCTTGAGGGAGCGAAGCGGTTTGCCGGTTCGGTCTCGGTTTCGCGCTCCGACATCGAAAGGGCGAAGAGGCGTGGCGTGGTCGCCGCAAGACGCGGTCCGCCGAGGGCGGTTTTGAATATGAACGGGAGGAAAATTGCCGCGAACGGCGGCAAGGGACGGGGATGGAGGATTTCGCTTTCATCGCCGTTCGGCGGAGACAGTCTGCGCGTAGAGGCGGATGTGGATGATCCGTCTCCGATGGTGCAGCCGGGCACGGATTTCAGGACGCTTTTCATAACCGGCGACGCGGTGGACGTGATGCTTGCGACAGATCCTGCCGCACCGAAGGATCGGCGGACGGCGGCGGTAGGCGACAAGCGGATACTGTTTTCCGAAATGAACGGCAAAGGCGTCGCGGTCGTGTACGAGCCGGTTTTGGCGCCGCGCGCCTCGAAGCCGCATCGTTTGATGGCGGCGGAGATCGATTCCATCAGAATTCTTGAAAACGCAGCGGTTTCGATCGAGCGCCGGCGCGACGGGAGCGGTTATAAACTTATAGCGGAAGTTCCGCTTGCGGAACTCGGCCTGAAATCGGGGGATGCGCGGACATTGCGTGGGGACGTGGGGGTGGTATTCTCAGGAAAAGCGGGCGGTCGTGTCCTCAGGCTCTACCACTACAACAAAGATACGGCCCAGACGAGCGATCTGACCACGGAGGCGACGCTGCAGCCGCACGAATGGGGGATGATTCTGCGTCCGCAGGGCGAAAATCTCATCAAGGACGCGACCTTCGGCACGGGGACAACCCCGTTTCTCGTCGCTACGGACGAGCACGTGTCGATCGGCGAGGCGATCGAACTTCCGGCAGGAAGCGGAGGCAGGACGGCGAATTTGAGAATGCTTATGCGTTCAACAGGGCTCAAACCAGAGGAAAGGACGGTAAGGGGTAAGCCGGGTGCCTATCTTCTGGTGTGGGCGTTCGTAAAAAACGCCGAGGGGAAAGTGATTTCCCAAGACGTTGTCTACCGACGGGAAACGGATGTCTGGGATTGGACGGCGGCAACGCGTCTGGCGCGGCACGACCTGCCCGTCGGCGACAATGCGATTCCCTTTACTCTGCCGGAAGGGGCCGCGAGCGTGCAGCTCGATTTTAAATTGACGGTCATCGGGCAACCGGCCCCCGCCAAGGTCTGGGTGGACGAGGTGGAATTCACGCTGCGTCCGTGAAGATGATTCGTTATTAAGTTAATATTTCTTGTAATTATTGTTCGAATCGCCTGGCGGCAGTTATCTGTAGAAAGGCTATGAGTGATTCCGGTGTTGCTTGCGGGTATGTGGATTTTGATGATGAAACGCTTGCCAAAATAGAGGCTTCGGATGACAACCTGGCAAAAAAAGGCTGGGGTGTCGAGTGCGCATACCATGCAAACCTATGCCGGATATTTGGCGGAGTCGTCTTTAATTTCCCTTGTTCGGTGGTATTCATCAAAACCTGTTGAACGTATCCGCAACGAAAAACTGTATATATCCGATATGATAAGCGGCGTCTTCGGGCGTCGCTTTTTTATTTAACTAAAAGAAGACTTTCTTGATATCGAAAGTCGGTAAGATTATGTTTTGCCGATGTTTTTATAATTGAAGGGAGATAATTAAGATGAAAAATAACATTTTATCAAAAACGGATGAGTCAACAAACCGCGAAAAGGCTGAGGCAGTACTCGATAAGATGAATAATCTCATTCGCGGGAAAAGCTTTACGAAGATGGCCGTT
>JAEIGA010010935.1_pt1 | contig 13766 bp, 16 predicted proteins | sample 9270691 | NCBI WGS metagenome assembly JAEIGA01 (sample SAMN17057246, study PRJNA624740) | gut metagenome | biome: biome; isolation source: fecal sample | host: Bos grunniens | place: China: Xizang | collected 2019 | reverse complement strand
GAAGATTAGCCATATCCTCTTGCATTTTCTGAGCCTGCTTAAGCATAGCGTTCATATTACCGGGGCCGCCGGAATTAGGAATTCTTACTTTCATTTTATTTACCACCTTGTTCTATTTCTTTTAATTTATTTGCAATAACCGCCAACATATCGTTGTTACCTTGCGCGGTTGTTTTTTTGTAGGGTCCGAGTCTAAAGGATTTACCCAGATGCTTCAGAGCGGCTTTTTTTATGGATTCTCTCATAATCTCATTACTGTTCATCATTGAGCGGAACAGAGGATTTGGAGCGTCGATAAGTAAAAATCCACCGTCGATATAAGCCTTTGAGCCGTTAAGCACACCCATAGCGGGAGGACAAAGTTCATAAACCGTTTCAAGAATATCGTACCAACAGTCAACCTCTCCGTCAGCCACCTGTTTTTCGGGCAGACTTTCGCTGACTTCTTCGGTTTTTTCTATAACTGAAGGAGCAGACGTTTCCTCTTCGGCGGGAGTAACGTTTACGGGCGCTTTAATAACGGTGCCGCCGCTTATTGCCGCTTCAAGAGCGCTGATTCTTCTTATTAGGTCGGACGTGTCGGCAGCGCTGTCGTCCTTTGCGCAAAGACGGATAAGCGCCATTTCCATTTGAAGACGTCTGTCACCTGACTGCATCGAAGGGAAGATTTCCTTTAATATGCGAAGAATACGCATAATATCCTTAAGGGAATACTTTTCAGCCTGAGCGGTGAGCGCTTCAAGATGTGAAGCCGAACAAACAATAGGCTTTTTATCTCCCTTAACGGTTTTAACTATCATAAGGTCGCGGTAGTGTGAGGTTAGTTCATTTAACAGTCTTAACATATCTACCGATGCGGCATAAAGGCTGTCAAGCAGTGTAAGAGCGGTTGATACGTCCAGATTATTTACGGCATCGCTAATCTTTAAGAGATATTCTTTTCCCGCCATACCACAGGCGTTAGACACAACCTGCTCGTCAATTACGTTTCCGCCCGATACGCATATATCGAGAAGACTTAACGCGTCACGCATACCACCGTCTGCGGCAGAGGCGATAAGATTTGCACCGCCGTCGGTAAGGGTAAGACCTTCCTGCTCGGCAACGTATTTTAAACGGCTTTCAATAACGGAACTGTCAATTCTGTGAAAATCAAAACGCTGACAACGTGAAAGAATGGTTGCGGGGAGCTTATGCACCTCGGTAGTGGCAAGTATAAATACTATATGAGCAGGGGGTTCCTCAAGGGTTTTAAGCAGAGCGTTGAATGCTGATTCGGTAAGCATATGTACCTCGTCGATAATATAAACCCTGAATTTAGAGGAAGCGGGAGCAAAGTTTATCTGATCGCGAAGCTCTCGTATATTATCAACACCGTTGTTTGAAGCAGCGTCGATTTCGGCAATATCGGTATTTTCACCTGCTTCAGCCATTCTGCAGGCTTCGCATTTTCCGCAGGGATTTCCCTGTTCTACAGAAAGGCAGTTAACGGCGCGGGCAAGGATTTTTGCGCAGGTGGTTTTACCCGTTCCGCGTGTTCCCGTAAATAAATAGGCGTGAAAAATCTTACCGGAACTAAGCTGATTTTTAAGGGTTTCGGTAATATGCTCCTGTCCTACTACGTCACTAAAGGTGGTAGGACGGTATTTTCGGTATAAAGCCTGATATGCCATAATGCGCCTTCCTTTCTTAAAAAAGTGTATTCGGGTGTACGAATGAACCGATTTACTGCGGCGCACGGAAAAATCCACTTAATGCTGCTCGGTTCCCCGCCTGACATGGTTCATGGCATCCCGTCGCACAGGACCCGTCCATTCGCACACCCGAATACACTGCATATATTATATACTATAATTACGTCTTTTACAAGAAAATTTTAATAAAATTTAAAAACATAATATAAAAGGTTGAATAATAAAGGTTTTTTTGATATAATAACTCTATAAATTTTCTTAAACTTAAAAAAAGAACAAAAAACGAAAAGGAAAAAGCCGAAAATGGAAAAATGGGATATTTTGGATTCCTCCGGTGAAGTTACCGGCAAAACGGCTGTACGCGGTAATTATTTTATGCGCCCGGGTGAATATCATCTTGTGGTGCACATATGGGTTATTTCTAAAGACGGCAAGTTTTTGATTCAACGCAGAAGCGACGATAAAAAACTTATGCCTGGTGAATGGGCTGCTACGGGCGGTTCTGCTATTTCGGGAGAAACGTCTTACTGTGCCGCGCAGCGCGAACTCTTGGAGGAACTTGGAATCAATTGCACACGGCGTCTGTGCAAAAAAATGGGACGCATTAAAAAAAGAAATTCGTTCGTAGATATATGGTTTACCACCAGTGATGCCGACGTGGCTTCTTTAAATCTGCAGACAAGCGAGGTTGCAGAGGCTAAGTGGGTAAACGAAGAAACCCTTAGAAAAATGGTGGAGGAAAGAAAATTCCACAACTACGGAAAAGAATATTTCGAGATGATTTTTAAATACGCAAAGGATTATGGAAATGAGTTTTTCGGTTAAAGGACAGACCTGTCCTATTTGCAAAGCATATTTGTTTGAAGAAGACGAAATTGCGGTATGCCCCGTGTGTGCCGCGCCTCATCACAGAGAGTGTTTTATCAGTGCCGGTAAGTGCGGAATGGAACAGTTTCACGGTACGGATATGCAGTATGATAAAGTAAGGGATAAAACTGAGGTTAAAGAGGAACCTAAGGAAAGTAAAGAGGAAATGCAGGAGTGTCCTTCTTGCCATAATAAATTTCCAAAGGGAAATACCTTTTGTAATCAGTGCGGTACTCCCGTAAATAAAGACGTTCGCTTTATAAGGATAGATTTTCTCGGCGGAGTTAAACCCGATGAAGATTTGGGAGAGGGCGTTACCGCAAATGAAGCAAAGGACTTCGTAATGGTTTCTACCAACCGTTTCGTTCCAAAGTTTAAGGAATTTAAAAACGGCGCAAATGTATGGTTTAGTCTTTGGCATCTTCTTTTCCCGACGGCAAGTTTTGCTATGCGTAAAATGTATTCGTATGCGTTTTTGTCGGGCGCTGTTGAAATTGCTGCCAGTATTTTACTTGCTCCCTTTAACAGCACCATAGGTCAACTTATGACCGATTCGAGCGTAAAAACCTATTACGATTTGGCGCAGGCTTTAATAGGTAGTAACGATAAGGCTATGTGGATGAATTTTATATTGGGTGTAATCGGTGTTTTGCTTACTGCAACGGTAAGGGTTTTAAGCGCACTGTTTGCCAATAAACTATATTATAAGCATACCGTAAAGACCTTAAAGGAAATAAAGGAAACGGCTACTGACGACGAACAAAAGCAACAACTTATAAGAAAAAAAGGCGGAGTAAATATGTTTGCCTTTATAATAGCATATATGGCTGTTTCGATTATTCCTTCTATAATATTTTCATTTATTTAGAGGTGTGAAGTATGAAGATTTGTAAAGTGTGCAAATGCGAAAATGAAGATGGGTTTATATACTGTAAAAACTGTGGCGCACAGTTAGAGGTTTTGCCTCCCGTAAAGACAGAGCCGGTTGTTGAACCCGTAACTCCCGCGCAAAATCCAACACCCGATAATGTATATACGAACGAAATTGTTGAGCCTATAAAAGAGCAACAAAACTTCGTAAACAGTACGCCTACTCTTGTTCCCGTTAAGATGTTGCTTCCGGAGCCCACAAATCCTGAAATTAAAACCGTACAGACCGTGTACGTAACCCCCGCTCAAAAGGCGGCAATACAGTACGATATGTCGAAATAGACCAAAAAAGAGAAAACTTCAAAAAAGTTTTCTCTTTTTTTTATAAAACGGGAACACTATATAGGGTGATAACGTGAAAAATAAAAAAATTCTTTATACGTCTTTTGGATTGCTTATCGGACTTGTTAACGGGCTTTTGGGGGCGGGCGGAGGTATGATAGCGGTTCCCGTACTTAAAAAATGCGGTCTTGATACCAAAAAAGCCCATGCAAATGCAGTGGCGGTGATTTTGCCCATAACCGTTTTCAGCGCCTTCGTTTATATGCTTAAAGGCTACGTAGATTTAAAGGATGCTCTTGCTTTTATGCCGTTTGGTATTGTTGGGTCTATACTGGCTACGTGGTTGCTTAAAAAACTTTCTCCCTATATTTTGCGTCTTATATTTGCAGGATTTATGATTTGGGCAGGGATAAGGATGTTGTTAAAATAATGTTGTTTATAAAATTTATTGCGGGGTTTCTTTCGGGAATTATAGGCGGTCTCGGACTTGGGGGCGGCGCCGTGCTTCTTATATATTTAAGGATATTTGAAAATTCTCCTCAGCTCAAAAGTCAGGGTATAAACCTCCTGTTTTTTATTCCTATTGGTATAGTTGCGGTGATTATTTATTTTAAAAAAGGTCTTATTGAACTTAAAACGGTGATTCCTCTGGCGGCTTTCGGAATTATAGGCGCCCTGGCGGGTTATTTTCTGACAAGGATAATAGGAGGCGAATTTTTAGGTAAAATATTTGCTGTCGTTCTTATAATTATGGGAAGCGCCGAAATTATTAAAGTTTTTCTCTTGAAAGTTAAAAAGAAATGTGGTAAGATAAAAATAGAATAAATGTTCGGGGGAGAAATTGATGGCAAAAATTAAACTTAACGAAAGACAGGAAACAGTTTATAAATTTCTTATTTCCAGTATGTCAAACGGTCTGCCTCCTACGGTAAGAGAAATTTGCAAGGCTTGTCAGATTAAATCGACTTCTACCGTTCACGCGGTGCTTGATTCACTTGAACAAAACGGTTATATTATACGTGACAGTCATTCTTCACGCGCTATCAGAATTGCCGACAGCGTATCTGCCGCAAGGGTTCCTCTTGTAGGCAGGGTAACGGCAGGTCAGCCTATATTAGCGGTTGAACAAATTGAGGATTATATTCCTTACCCCGCAAATGATTCTGAAGGCCTTTTCGCGCTCAGAGTAGTGGGACTTTCAATGAGGGATGCGGGAATTCTTGACGGAGATATTGTTGTTGCCGATAAAAACGCTCCTTATAAAAGCGGCGATATAATAATAGGTATGGATGGGGACGAAGCCACCGTAAAAAGACTTCTTCAAAAGGACGGCAAAATAATTTTTATGCCCGAAAATCCCGATTTTGACCCTATTTATCCCGAAAATCCGTCGGTGCTCGGTAAAGTTATAGGCAGTTACAGGAAGTATTAATATGAAAACAGTTGAAATTTTTACCGACGGCGCCTGTTCGGGAAATCCTGGACCGGGCGGTTGGGGTGCGATTCTCAGATACGGCGGAAAGGAAAAGGAACTTTCGGGCGGTGAAACCGAAACCACCAATAACCGAATGGAGCTTACCGCCGCTATAATGGCGCTTCGCGCTTTAAAGGAACCCTGTAAGGTTATACTCACTACCGATTCTAAATATCTTTCGGACGGTATTGGTCTTGGTTGGGCAGAGAACTGGAAGAAAAACGGCTGGAGAAAAGCCGATAAAAAACCTGCTTTAAACGTTGATTTATGGGAAGAAATTTTAGAGCTTTTCAAAAAACACGACGTTACGATAAATTGGGTAAAGGGCCACAACGGACACAGCGAAAACGAACGATGTGATGCTTTAGCGGTGGCTTTTTATAAAAATTTAAGCAAATGATTTTTTCGGCAGTCCTTTCGGTTCTAAAAATCTGGATTTGATTTTAGACGAAAACGGTTCTGTAATTACCGAAGAATAATTAAAAGCTCAGGAAACAAAATTTCCTGAGCCTTTTTTACATATTAATACTTACTTCTCCTGCATTTAAGGTCATACTGCCGTTATCGGTTGAGAGAAGCAGCCTTGCGTCGTTGTCAATTCCGAGAACCAAACCGCTATGCTTTTCTCCGTTCTTTATAAAATAAACCTTTTTGCCTATCAGCATTGAACGGCTTTTATAATTTTCCATATAAAGTGTGTCGGGAAGAATTGAGTATATATCCAAAAAATATTTTACGAACTCTTTTATAAATTTGACCGTCAGTTCTGCGTTTGGAAGTAATTTTCCGAAAACGCTTCCTGCTTTATCTTTTATGTCGTCGGGAAAACCGCCTATGGGGTCAAAAAGGTTTACTCCGATACCCATTACCGCATACTGAACCTTTGCGTTATTTCCCGAAAATCCTGCTTCGGTAAGGATTCCCGCAACTTTTTTGCCGTCAAGGTAAATATCGTTCACCCATTTTATGTAGGATTTTTTGCCCGAAACAAAGTCAATGGCTTGGGCGGCGGCAACTGCGGCGGCGGTGGTGATTTTAGCGCATTGGTCGGCGTTTAAATTCGGATGAAGCAGAAAACTTAGATAAATTCCGCTTTCTTTTGGCGAAAAGAAACTTCTGCCCAGTCTGCCTTTACCACCTGTTTGGGAAAGCGCAATAATAAGCGCGTCATCTTTGCTGCTTTTTGCAAGATTTTTGCAGTAATCGTTGGTAGAAACCGCTTCTTCAAAAATTTCCGTATTGAAACTGAACTTCAATTCCTTATTTAAAATGCCAAGTAATCTATTCTCCATAAGTATATAACCTTCCTTTTTATATAGTATATATTATAACGCATACGTTAGTCAACTTGCAAAAAATATATTTTTTTAAAAAACTCTTTACTTTTTAAAATATAGGTGTTATAATACTAGTGTATCAAAATATCTCTAGTGTTTTGGAGGAATAAATGATGAAAAAAATACTTGCTATTATGTTAACAGTAATTCTCGTTCTTTCTTTTTCTGTTTCTGCTTTTGCTTTAAAGAGCCCCGGTGGAACAGTATATTTTGAAGTTATCGTTAACAGAACCAATACCGGTGAAAACTCTGACGTAGCCGAAAAGGTAGTTGTTAAGGAAAACGGAACTCTTGAACTTGCTCCTGTTGAAAACGATGATATCGCATTTGAAGGTTGGGGCTTCTATAAGAAAAACGGTAATGCTGCTAAAATCGGCGAAGACTTAGAGATTGAAAGCGTAACCAAGGCTGACGGTAGCGTAGCTACAGAGGGTGTTGACTACGAAATCAAAAACGGCAAGATCGTTTCTAAGAATAACGAATATCTTACCATTGAAGTTAAACCTCTTAAGGACGACGTTATGATTTCTGAGCTTTATGAAGGTGTTGACGTTGATATCAACGTTCCCGGCACTGATAAGCCCGTATCTCCTCCCACTGCTGACTTCAGCATGGCAGTTGCAGGTCTTCTCTTTGCACTCGTAGTTCTCTCAGGTGCTTCTGTAGTGGCTGTAAAGCGCGCTCGCTAATTTATTGAAAATTTTACCTCCCGATTTTTCGGGAGGTATTTTTTGTTGTTTGACACCTATATATAAATGTGTTAAAATGTCTATAATAATTAAGTATAGGAAAAGGAGGATTTTTATGAAAAACAAAAAGACCGTTCTTATAGTGTGTATTTCGGTATTTGTTATTGCCACCATAAGCTTTTGCGCTTACGTGCTGCCTCCTTTATTTTCGGGGGCGAATAAACCAAACGAGGTTACGTCGTCTGATATAAGCTCGGTTGAGAGTACGCCCGAGCCTGAGCTTCCCGATAACCCTATTGATTTTGCTTCACTAAAAGAAAAAAATCCCGATATATATGCATGGATAAAGGTTCCGGGAACAAAGGTGGACTATCCTGTGCTCAGAAGTAACGATAAGCCCGAAGATTTTTATCTTAATCATGATGAAAACGGTAAATATAAATTTGCGGGCTCTATTTATTCACAAATGTATAATACCGATGATTTTACCGACCCCAATACCATTCTTTACGGCCACAATATGAATAACGGCTCGATGTTTGCGTCCCTTCATTCCTTCAGAAAAGCAAGTTTCTTTAAAGAAAATCAGTATATCTATATTTACACTCCGGGTCATATTTTAACCTATACCATCTATTCGGCTTACCGATATGATAACCGTCATATTCTTTATTCCTTTGATTTTACCGATAAAAAGGTTTTTGCCGATTATATTGAGATGACTAAAAATCCAAAATCAACTATAGTTAACGTCAGAGATGGCGTCAGCGTGACGGCGGATGACAGAATTATAACACTCAGCACCTGTATTACTAACGATAATTACAGATATCTTGTTCAGGGGGTACTTACTGATGACACCCTCACAAAATAAAAAATCCAAAAGAATATGGATTATAGTCCTCTGCTGTTTTTTAAGCCTTATTCTTATTATTATGGGAACGGTAGGTTATTTGTGGTTTTCGGGTAAGAGGGGACTGCTTAAAAATAACGGTACTATTGTTTCGGACATAGGTGTCGAAGCCGTTGTAAACGAGGATAATACCGTTGTTTATAAGGGTAAAGTTTATAAATATAACGAGAATATAACAGCCATACTTTGTATGGGTATTGATGACACCAAGAAAACCTCGGGCGGTGTTGCAATTACCGGTAATGCAGGTCAGGCCGATGCATTATATCTTATGGCTATAGACGTAGAAAACGGTAAAACTACCGTAGTGGGAATTCCGAGAGATACCTATACCGACGTTGACGTATATTCAAAAAGCGGTAGCTTTATAGGTATGCAGAAAAAACAGATATGTCTTGCCTTTGCTTACGGCGACGGTAAGGATAAAAGCTGTGAAAACGTGGTGAACAGCGTTTCAAAACTCTTTTACGGTATGCCCGTTAATTCGTATTTTGCAGTTGATTCAAAGGCGATAGCGTCCCTTCATAATGCGGTAGGTACCGTCACCGTTATACCCAACGAAACTCTGACGGTAGGAAACGTCACTTATTATAAAGACGTACCGACAAAGCTTTACGGCAGTAACGTTTTCGCTTATTTGCAGACGAGAAATCAGGAAACCGCCGATGCAAGTTATTTGCGTATGCAACGTCAGCTTGACTATATAAGCAAATATTCTGCGGCGGTAATCGAAAAAACCAAAGAAGATATTACTTTCCCCGTAAAACTTTATAATAAGGTTCAAAAGAAAGCGATAACAAATCTTGATGCAGGTAAAATAGGCTATCTTGCTACCAGTGTTGTGGGCAGTAAAAAAACCGCCTCCCTTCAGTTTATCTCCCTTAAAGGAGAGCAGATAAAAGGGGAAAGCGGTTATGCGGAATTCTATCCCGATGAAACCAATCTTTTTGAAACAATGCTTAAACTATATTATACCGAACAATAAAAAACTTGGAGTGAAAACGCCCTACGGGGCGTGGGCGAACTCCAAGTTTTTTGTTTAAATCGTTATTTCTTCTTTATCTTCTTCGGTTTTAATTTCTTCGGTTTCTTTATTTTCTTCGTTTTCGCGTTCTGCTTCTTCGCGGATTAAAACGAGAAGATTATACTGAGAAATTTTATATTCGTACCATACGTATTCAACCATAAGAGAAGCAAGATATACTATGGGGAACATAATCAAAGAAGCGATTGCGCCGAAAAGGAAGTTGGGGATTTCTTTATCAAAAAGAAGTTCTGAAGCGATATTTACGTTGCTTACCATAGAACTGCTTAAAAAACCTATAGCTAAAACAACGGCAAAAATAAGGGCGTATATAAAAGCGTTTAATCGGTAGAAACGGTTGCGCTTCTTTTTATCCTCTTTTGTATTTCCCGTAGGAAGCGGTTCTCCCTTCATATCAAGAGGAATTTCGCTTTTTGAAAAGAGTTTTATGAAAATTGTGTAAACTGCAGGAATAAGGAAAAGTAAAATAACTTCCCAGGTGCAGACCTCGTGCAGTACCTTTATTTTATAGGTTATTTCGGCAATAACGAACAAATAACTAAACCCGAGAGTATAAAGCGCCGCAAGGTTTGTGCTGTTGTTAATAGCCTTTTTAACACGTTTCTTCTTTCTGCTTAATTTGTCCATTTTGTTTTTTCTCCTCGAAAACGAAACTTGTCTATATATTGTATCATACTATTTTTAAAATAGCAAACAAAATTTATATAAAGGAAATAATATCGGAAATAACCTCGTTTTTACAAAAATCTTTTAGGATTTCGTGACGGGATTCTTTGTATAATTTTAAAGTTACGTCATATTTTTCTTCTCTTTTAAGTTTTTCGTAAACGCGTGTTATTCCCTTACCGTGTTCACCTACGGGGTCGTCTTCGCCCGAAAGTATGAAAATTTTAAGATTTTCGGGAAGAGATTTGTACCATTCCTTTTTATTGCAGTTTTTATTTAGTCTTATTAAATCGTTCATTGCGCTGACGCAGAACTTAAAGGTGCAGTATTCATCCTTTGCATAAATTTCTTTATTGGTATTCTCACAGCTCAGCCATGCGTAGATATTGTTTTCATCTTTGAATTTTTTGTTATACGAGCCGAATGCCATAGAATAAATAAAGCGTGAAACATATCGGTCACCCTTTATTTTGCAAATTAGTCTTGTTAAAAGGATTCCTATATCGGAAGCGGGATTAGCGTTGCCGCTGCCCATCATTATATATGAACTTAAATGTTTTCCGTATTCTTTAACGTAAAGTCTTGTTATAAAAGACCCCATACTGTGACCCAGTAACACGTGCTTCTTGTTGGGATAGCGCATATCGGCGGCTCTATATACCCTTTCTACGTCGTCAACCAGTAGTTTATAGCCGTCTTTTTTGGCAATAAAGCCTAAATCTTCCTTTTTGGCGGTTTTTCCGTGACCTAAATGGTCGTGAATAATGCAGAAATATCCCGCTTCGCAAACAGCCTCAAGTAATTCATCATATCTTTCCAGATGCTCGGTCATTCCGTGAACCGCCTGAAAAATTCCTACGGGTTCGCCGTTTGGAATATAAATTTTTACGTTAAGGGTGTTTATATTATCGCTTGAAGGAATTGTTATGTATTCTTTTCTCATTAATTTTCCTCCCAACTCATAGATTTTTGAACGGCGCGCTTCCAGTTTTTAACCATTTTTTCGCGTTCTTCCTTTTCTGATTCGGGTGTAAAAAGGGTGACACCGCCGCCTATAGATTTTAATTGGTCGGTATCCTTCCAAAAGCCTACCGCAAGTCCTGCTAAAAATGCGGCGCCTAAAGCGGTTGCTTCGCCCAGTTTGGCGCGTTCTATATTTATTCCCGAAATATCTGCCTGCATTTGCATAAGCAGATTATTGGCGCTTGCGCCACCGTCAACCTTTAATACGCTGATTTTCGTATCGGAAATTTCCTTTATTGCTAAAATTAAATCGTTGGTCTGATAGGCAATTGCTTCAAGACAAGCCCTTATAATATGGTTTCTGTTAGAGCCTCGGGTCAGTCCTACGATAGTACCTCTTGCATACATATCCCAATATGGCGCTCCAAGACCGGCAAAGGCGGGAACGACGTAAACGCCACCGCTGTCTTTCACCTTTTTTGCGAAATATTCGCTATCCTTTGACTCGTCTATAAGTCCCATTTCGTCCCTTAACCACTGAATTAAAGCACCGCCAACGAAAACACTGCCTTCATAGGCATAATTTACGGGGGCGCCTTTTACGGTGGCGGCAATGGTGGTGAGCATACCTTTATTATCGGTACGGCATTTTTCACCGCAGTTCATCAGTAAAAAGCAACCCGTACCGTAGGTGTTTTTGGCTTCTCCGCTATTAAAACAGCATTGACCGAAAAGGGCGGCTTGTTGGTCGCCTGCAATAGAACAAATAGGTATATTACTTCCCATAAAGTTTATATGTGTGTAAATTTCACTGCTGCTTAAAACCTTTGGAAGAACCGACGAAGGAATATTAAATTCCTCTAAAAGCTTTTTGTCCCAACATAAATTTTTAATATCAAAAAGCATAGTACGGGAAGCGTTGGTGTAGTCGGTGATATGTAAGGCGCCGTCCGTCAGTTTATAAATCAGCCAGGTGTCGATAGTTCCGAAAAGAAGGTCGCCTCTTTCGGCTTTTTCTCTGGCGCCCTCTACGTTATCGAGTATCCATCTTATTTTTCCCGCTGAAAAGTAAGCGTCAATTAAAAGTCCCGTTGTTTCTTTTACGTAGTCGCTAAGTCCTCTTGCTTTTAATTCTTCGCAAAAGGGTGCTGTTCTTCTGCACTGCCATACGATAGCGTTATAAACGGGCTTTCCCGTAGTTTTATCCCAACAAATCGTAGTTTCTCGCTGATTTGTAATTCCTATAGCGGCGATTTCGTCGGGGGAAATACCGCCTTTTATTACGGCTTCGGTCATAGTCGCATACTGACTTGCGTAAATTTCCAAGGGGTCTTGCTCAACGTAGCCGGGTTGCGGATAAATCTGAGCAAATTCCTTTTGTGCGGTGCTTATAATGTTTCCGTTTTTGTCAAAGATTATGGAACGGGCACTTGTGGTGCCTTCATCAAGAGCCAAAATATACTTTTTCATAAACCGCGCCTCTCTTTTTTACTTGCTTTTTTTCACTATAACCATTATACTATACTTTTGTAAAATATTCTACATAAAAAACGTGAGGAAAAATATGAAATTTAAAAACTTAAAAGGATGCCTTATACTTCTTCTGGCGGCAGTTATCTGGGGCTTTGCCTTTGTGTCACAGGATAAGGTAGCCGATATAGTAGAACCCTTTACCCTTAACGCTATGCGTTCCTACGTGGGCGGTTTTGCGCTTCTGCTTTTATCCTTTGTTATGTCAAAAATAAAAAAACAGCCTCTTGTTCCAAAAGAAAAATCGGACAGAAAAAGGCTTTTGATAACGGGAATTGTTTGCGGTATCTTTTTATGTATCGCCGCCAATTTTCAACAGTTCGGTATTGCCGCTTACCCTGTAGAAGCCGCCGCCAGCGCCCGTTCGGGATTTTTGACCGCTATGTATATTCTGTTTGTGCCGATTTTCAGTATATTCCTTAAAAAACGTCCTGCTTTTACTGTGCTTGTTGCGGTGCTTATTGCCGTTGTCGGTCTTTACTTCTTATGTTTTGCAAACGGAATAAGCGGAGTTTACGGCGGTGACGGAATCGTGCTTATTTGCGCAGTTGCATTTGCCCTTCATATTATATGCGTTGATACTTTAGGACAAAATGTTGACGGCGTTAAGCTTTCCTGTATTCAGTTTTTCGTATGCGCCCTTCTTTCAACCGTGCTTATGTTTATTTTCGAAACACCTACCGTTGAAAATATTATAAAGGGAATAGGCCCAATTTTATATCTTGGTATTATGAGTAGCGGCGTTGCCTATACTTTGCAGATAATAGGTCAGCAACAGTGTGAAAATTCCACCGTGTCTTCTATTGCTATGAGCTTTGAATCGGTGTTTGCCGCAGTGGGCGGAGCAATTTTCGGCGATATAATGACTAAAAAGGAAATTATAGGCTGTGTTATAATGTTCTGCGCTATAATAATTTCACAGTTACCAACTAAAAAAATAAGTAAAAATTAAAAAAATACGGGTTCAAAGGCGTTGTACCTTTAAGGGTACAACGCCAGTTTTATTCGCCTTTGGCGAGTTATATTGCTACGCAGTTATATTTGGACTAAAGTCCAAGCGATATTGCCTTCGGCAGTTTTTGGGCGAATAAAATACCACTGAAACCGCAAGGTTTCAATAACACTTTCCTTTTAAAAATATCTCGCCATAGGCGAGGATTTTCAAAAGAAAATATCACTCTGTGCGAAAAGCACAGAATATCACTATATAAAAAGTACTACCCGAAAAAGAGTTTTGTTTTCTCTTCTTCGGGTAGTTTTTGTCTTATACTGTTAAAGACAGGGGATTTGTGTGCCAAATTCCGTTTTTATTGAAGGTAACTGTCCTTAGCAACCCTGCTCTTTTGAACCCGTATTTTTATGATCTATTCTTGGTT
>JAEIGA010010934.1_pt1 | contig 13767 bp, 14 predicted proteins | sample 9270691 | NCBI WGS metagenome assembly JAEIGA01 (sample SAMN17057246, study PRJNA624740) | gut metagenome | biome: biome; isolation source: fecal sample | host: Bos grunniens | place: China: Xizang | collected 2019 | reverse complement strand
GCTAAAACTCATGCAGAAGCAGAAAAGGGAAGCGGTTCAGGACAGAATCCACAGGCTTATGCAAAAACTCTTGATGTCGCACAAAACGGAACTACTTATACAGTGGATGTCATCAATCCTGTTGAATATGGAATCTACGTAGAAGAAGGACATCGACAGAAAAAAGGTCAGTTCGTTCCGTCTTTAGGTAAAAGGTTGACAGGTAAAGTAGTCCCAGGACGTCATATGTGTAGGGATGGAAAGAACTTAACTGAACAGCAAGTGCCTAAAGTTATTAATAGGAACATCAACAAATTTATGCGGGAGCACGGATTATTATGATTCGAGAAATTACGAATGGGATTAGTAATGCGATTTACAAAGCGTTTCCCGCGTACCCGATTGAATTAGAACCGATTGAACAGGAATTTCAATCGGGTTCATTTTTAATATCCTTTGCGACTGTCATTGAAACACAGTTAATGGATAACCGCTACTATCGGAGATATCCTGCAACTGTCACGTATATTCCGAAAGAAGATTCGGATGAACCCGTGAATGAAATGCAGATTGTTCAGGAAAAGCTCATGGACGCTCTGGAATACATCACTGTAAATGGAGACTTAGTTCGCGGCATAAACCGAAATGCGGTTTATGTCGATGATGTTCTGCACGTGAAAGTCGATTATGACATGCATGTTTTCAAAGCTAAGAAAACTGATCCACTTATTGAATCTCTCAAAAATAAGGAGAGTGTTACAACATGAAGTACGAAAAGAGACAACTCATCCGTATGAATCCTGCTTATCAGGATTTACTCAAATCATTGTTAAAAGATGGTGAAGAGTATGAAGTTTCGGAAGTTGAAAAAATGATTAAAAATTATTTACGAAAGAAGGTGAATTAACATGGTATGGGGTGGAGGAAAGTTTATTTCCCAAAACAAAAAACTGCCTGGTGTCTATAACAAAGTAAGCACTTCTACTGCCGGAACTACAATTATTGCAGACCGTGGAACAGTAGCTTGTTTACTTGAATTAGATTGGGGAGAAGCCGATAAAGTTGTAACCATTACTGCACAGGATTTCATTTATAATTCTGCAAAGTATTTCGGATACAGCTATGAAGATGAGAAAGTACAAGAAATCCGCGATGTGTTCAAGCATGCAAACAAAGTCCTTGTGTACCGTCTGAATGGAGCAGGAAGCAAGGGACAGTGTGACATTGCAACTGCTAAATGCAACGGTCCGGCATCTGCAAATATCAGCGTTAAAGTTGCAGGAGAGGAAAGCGAGTTCTTCGTTTCTACTTACTATAATGCAATTTTAGTTGATGAACAGAAAGTCTCTGACATTAGCGGATTAGTTGACAATGACTTTGTTGTCTGGACGAAATCTGCCACATTAAGTGCCGCTACTTACACCATGACAGCAGGTAGTAACTCTGATGTTGCAGGTGCAAACTATCAGGCCGCATTAGATGCGCTCGAATCTTACGCATACAACACCATGTATTATGCAGGTGAAGATAAAACAACCGCTGAGTTATTTGTCAATTACACCATTCGTATGCGTGATGAGATTGGAAAGTACTTCGGATTAATTATTCCGAAGATTGAAGGTGTTAAGCCTGACCATGAAGGTGTTTATGTCATCGACAATGGCGCATGGGCTGTACCTTGGTTTGCAGGAGCTATCGGTGGATGCCGTGTTGGTAAGTCTATCACAGGACTTGCATATAACGGTGAAGGATCTGGAAATGTCGAATATACCGCTGTTCAGATGGAAGCTGTATTAGATGGTGGATACATCTGTTTACATAGAGTTGGTGACAATGTTCTTGTTTCCCGTGATTTAACATCCTTTGTCAGTGCAACTACTGAGAAGGGCGACGCATTTAAATCCGGTCAGGTCGTCCGCAGTCTTGATACCTATCTTGAAACTGTCGCGGCAGAATTTACCGCTAAATGTATGGGTAAACAGCAAAACAACGCAGCAGGACGTTCCACTGTTTATCAGATTGCCTATGAAGTCGGTAAGACTTTACAAAACAATTATGATGCCATTGCAGAATTTACCGCTGAATCTGTTTCTGTTGAAGCAGGAGAAGCCATGAATGCAGTTCTTCTCAATTCCGCATTAAAATTCGTCGGCGCAATGGATACACTTTATATCAATGTCACAATGCAGTAAGGAGGTATAAAACATGGTAATGAATGCAAAAGATCCAATTTCCGGCTCTCTCGGAGAATGCTATGTAAATGTTAATGGAACATATGAACCTCTCATTAACTTAAAGAACGTTGAAATTTCCTATGAAAAGTCTATGGCTGATGTTCCGAGATTAGGAACTAATGTTGTCGGACATAAAGGTGGTCAGCTTACTCTCAGCGGTACTGCTGAATTATACTATAACTCACCAAGATTCAGAAAACTTGTCATGGATTACATGCATTTAGGAATCGATACTTATTTCGATATGAAAATTATCAATAACGATCCGACTTCTAGTGCAGGTCAACAGGTTGTTATTGCAAAGGGATGTAACATCACATCTGGTATTCTCGCAAAATTAGATATCGACAGTGAAATCCTTGATGAAGAAATTGAATTTACAGTTGAAGATGTAATCACTGAAAGCCACTTCACCGAACTTGAAGGAGGATTTAGCTTATGAGCAGCCTTGGCGTATTCTTAAAAGCAAATGAAGCAAAAGAGGAAAATCTGAAAATCGTGGTTAGCAAACGCTATTCCACACCTCTTTTAGATGAGAAAGGAAAGCCGATTCTTGATGAAGAAGGTAATCCAAAAGTTGAACATGCTGTTTGGGAATTTAGAAAACTTACTTCGAAGGAAAACAAACAGATTCGTCAATCTTGTTTTAAAGAAGTTCGGACAGGTAAACGCGGACAACAAAAAGAGCGCGAACTCGATACAGAGTTATATCTTTCTAAGATGATTACTACTTCTTGTGTTTTCCCGAATCTCTATGCAAAAGAATTATGGGAAGACAGAGGGGTTATGAGTCCAGAGGATTTACTTGAATCTTTACTTACAGCGGGCGAATACGACAATTTAGCCATACGCATTAAGGATTTCCAAGGTTACGACGAGCCAATCGAAGAAAAGAAAGAAGAGGCAAAAAACTAATCCAAGGAGGCGATTGGGAGTCAATGTTGGCTCACTATTGTCTCCACAATTTCCATTTTACACCTTTGCAGTTTTACAACTTAACCGATGAAGAAAAATGTTTCATCTTGGCAAGTGTGGAAATTGAACAGGAACAAATGAAAAAGCGGGAAAAAGAAATGCAAAGTAAAGCCCGCGCAAGAAAACGGTGATACAACATGGAAAACATAGGTACAAGAATTACGGTTGAAGATGCCGCAAGTACGACATTCGATAAAATTTCATCGGCTATTAGTGATGTCATCACCCATTTTCGCAAGTTAGATTCTGCTAGCAATGATATTTTTGATCCGTCAGAGGTCGCTGATTATTCGTCTGCAATGGATAAAGTCGGACGAGAAGTAAGTCAAGTCGGAAGCGAAATAGCACAAGCTAGTAATGAAGCCAAACAATTTTCAAACGACTTAATTAGTAAAATTGGCAATGCTTTTAGTAAAACCAAAAGTAAAGCATCGAATTTCACCACTCAGTTTGGGACTTCCATCGGCAATCTTAAAAGCAAAGTTGGGCAATTCGCGAGTGTTCTTTCTAGTAAAATACCTAGCGCATTAGGTCGAGGTATTGAAAAGTGGAAGCAATTCAACCAAAAGATTCAGGAATCGAACAATTCTGCAAATAGTTTAAAATCGACTATTACGGGATTAGTCGGAGCTATCGGTGGAGTTTATGCCGCTAAAAGTGTTCTGGATATGTCCACTCAGATGACAAACACCAAAGCACGTTTAGACCTGATTAATGATGGTTTACAAACTACTGAGGAACTTTTACAGTATGTCGCCAATTCTGCAAATGAATCATACGGTGACTTACTGACAACGGCTGACGCTGTTGTAAAATTCTTTGGTCAGTCTGATGGTACATTCTCTTCTGTCAAAGAAGCTGTGGACTTTACTAATCAATTGAACAAGCACTTCATCATTGCGGGAACATCCGCACAAGGTGTTGAATCCGCTGTTTATCAATTAACACAGTCTTTAGCACGTGGATACATGGATGGTGAAGACTTCCGTAATGTCATGGAAGCGGCACAACCGATTGTTAGTTTAATCGCTGATGAAATGGGTGTTGGTGTTGCTGAATTAAAGGAACTTGCTTCCGAAGGTAAAATCACCGGAGATATCATTAAAAGTGCTGTCTTAGGAGCGGCTGAGGAAACAAACAGAAAGTTTGAGCAGATGCCTAACAGTTTCGAAGATATTTGGACTGTGTTTAAAAACAAAGCTCTTATGGCATTCCAAGTTATTTGGGACGAGATGGAAGGATTCTTTAACGGTGATGTGTTCCAAAACTCTTTAGATTCAATTATTACTATTTTGTATAATGTCGCTAAAGTTGCTCTGGAAATATTCAATTGGTTCGTTAAAATTTATGATTTCATCTACACGAATTGGTCTAAGATAGGTCCGTTCATTGTTGGCATCGCAACAGCATTCCTCATTTGGAAAGGCGCGATTTTCGCAGTTAATACAGCTTTAGCCATTCAAAGAGGTGCGTTAATCCTTACAACAATCGTCCAAGCGATTGCCACAGGTGCAAAGGCACTCTTCACGGGAGCTAGTATGAAAGCGGCAACGGCTGTAGGTATAGAAGCTGCGGCTATGATGGGATTAAGCGCGGCAACGTGGTCGGCGTTATTACCGTTATTAGTCGTAATTGGCGTTATTTTAGCCATTATCGCTGTGGTTTACGCTGTCGTTTGGGCAATTAATCATTTCGCAGGTACAACCATATCAGCCGCCGGAGTGATTATGGGTGCTGTTTACGTTCTGGCGTCTTTCGTCTGGAATCAAATAGTGTTTATTCAAAATTCAATCATTGATTTTGCAGAATTCGTATGCAACGTCTTTATTGATCCGATTTGGGCAGTCAAACGCTTATGGGCGGATATGTGTATCGCTATGGCGAATTTGATTATCGAACTCGTCGAGCCTGTCGATGACTCTGTGACAGCAATTATCAACGGTATCATCAAAGGTATTAATTGGGTTATTGATAAAATCAATTCCGTTATTGAAGCCGCAAATAGTGCGGCAACGGCTGTAGGAATCGATTTCCATGTTAATACCATTGGTGAATTAGATGAACTCGATTCTTATGTAGGAACAGTTAAAGCTAATATTGGTGCTCTTGAAAGTTGGGTTGGTGATGCACCAGAAGGCGCAAAAGACTTCTCCGGTATGAAATGGGATTATTGGGGATGGGATGATGCGTGGGACAGTGGTTACAAACTCGGTCAGGGCATTGAAGATAGTATTAGCGGATTCTTTAATCCAGAAGAATTTGATATCAACAAGTACATGCAGGATGTTGACACTAACCAACAGCTTGCAGATTTAGAGAAACAGCTTGCCGATACCACAGGCGCACTCGATGACTTAGGTTCTGGTGGTAAAGGTTCTGGTAGCGGTTCTGGTGGTAAAGGTTCGGGTGGTTCTGGAAGTGGAACAGACTATTCCGACGTGCTGAATGAAATTGCGGATAATACCGCTGATACATCCGCATTAGAATATCTGCTTGATGTTGCCAAAAACAAAGTTATCGAACGGATTACACCACAGAATGTAACAATTAAGATGAACGTCAGCAATAATGTAGACAATAAGATGGACTTAGATGGTGTTGTAACTTATATCACTGACCGTTTAGAGGATGCTATGTATTCCGGTGCTGAGGGGGTGCATTACTAATGTATCTCGTATATTTAGGTGAAATGTTATTCCCAATCACACCAGAAGAAATTGAAATGCAAATCAATAATCGTAATGAAACGATGGATTTGATAAACGGTGGACAGGTCAATCGTATTAACAAAGCCGGATTAACGGATATTCAGTTTGAGGTTTTATTACCTTATACTAAATATCCGTTTGCGATTGGAGAACATCACCCGCAGGAATATTATCTGGAAAAGCTTGAAAAGATTAAAAGCGAAAAACAGGCCGTTCAATTTATCGTTCTCAGAACGGATATGCAGAATCGTATCATGTGGGATACCAATATCACGGTATCCCTTGAAGATTATAAGATTACTGAAAATGCCGAAGACGTTTTCGACATTCGGGTTGAGATAAATCTGAAACAGTATGTTCGATTTGGCACAAAAAAGATTACTATCCTTAATGATGGTTCTGTGATTGTCAATGAAGATAACCGTGATACTCCGGTGATTCCAAAAGTTTATACAGTAGTCGAGGGAGATACACTTTGGCGTATTTGTAAAACCATTCTGGGGGATGAAACAAAAGTGACCGAAATTGCCAAGTTAAACGGTATTGAAGATGTGAACAATCTTGAAGTTGGGCAGGTGATTAAACTTGCCTAACTACGAACTTAACATTATTCGGAGCAATCCAACCCGCATCTATGCACCTGTCGTTGAGAACGAAGTAGTTTGGACGACTAGCAGACAAGGTGAACCAGGGAAATTAGAATTTACCGTCATTAAGACTAACAAGGCGGGAGACCTTCTCGCTTTTAATGAAGGTGATGCAGTCAGACTGAGAATTGACGGAAAAGATGTTTTCTGGGGTTATGTTTTCACGAAAAAGCGTGATAAAGATGACCACATCCAAATCACAGCATACGACCAACTGAGATATTTTAAGAACAAAGACAGTTATTCTTATGCGAATAAAACGGCCACACAAGTTTTACAAATGATGGCGGCTGATTTCAATCTGCAAACAGGTGTGTTAGAAAACACTAAATATGTCATTGCTTCGAGGGTAGAAGATAATCAAACGCTTTTTGACATCATGCAGAATGCGTTAGATGAAACGCTTCAAGTCACAGGTAACATGTATGTTCTGTACGATGATTATGGAAAACTGACACTTAAAAACAGTGAATCTATGAGGATTCCATATTTAATCTGTGATTCTGTGGCGGAAAACTTTGATTATGAAACCTCTATCGATGAAGAAACATACAATCAGATTAAATTGGTTTATTCGGATTCAGAAGGCGGCCAATCTCAGACATTCATTGCTAAAGACAGTGAAAAGCAGAGTCAATGGGGTTTACTCCAATATTATGACACTGTGGACGATCCGGCATTATTAGCAGAAAAGGCAAAAGCTCTGTTGAATCTCTATAACCGGAAAACTCGTAAACTGTCGATTAGTAATGCATTTGGAGATTTACGAGTTAGAGCCGGAACAATCGTACCAATTAATCTGTATCTCGGTGATATTGTAGCCAACCAATATTTAATGGTGGAAGAAGCTAAACATATATTTACAATGGATAGTCATCTGATGGACTTAACATTAACAGGTTCGGGAAGGTTCATAGCATGAGATTAAATCAAGTAATCAAGCAAACCGCAGTTGAAGCAATGAAGCAAATGGTTTTATCGGACGTGATATTTGGAACGATTGTACAAATGAACCCGATTCAAATCAGAATTAGCGATAAATTGATTATCAATAAACCGAATATTGCTATATCGAAAACAGCTTATGATTATCCGTTAGAGGTTGGGGATACCGTCATCCTCATTCGGAAACTCGAAGGTCAATTATTCGTTGTGATTGATAAGGTGGTTGATATCTGATGATTCCAGAAGTAACAAATTCAGAGTTTGAGATTGTATCTTATGATACACGAACATTCAAACTTGATTTAGACAATAACACTATCGCGGGAATGATTGACGATGTGGAAGCACTGAAACAAACAATAGAGACCATTTTAATGACTGAAAGGTACAAATGGGTTATCTACAGTTGGGGTTTTGGGTGCGAGTTAGAAAACCTTATTGGCAAGAATCCCGCATATGTACAAAGCGAATTGAAACGCAGAATAACCGAGGCTTTGTTAGTCGATGACCGTATAACAAATGTCAGTGAATTTACGTTTGATGAAGAAAACACCGACAAATTCAGTCTGATTGTTCATATGACAGTAGAGACGATATACGGCAACGTTGAAGAAGAGGTGGTGATTTAATTGGTCGATTATTTATACGATGAAGAAAGCACATACGACAAAATCATAGAGCGCGAACTGAATGAAGCGCGGCGAATGATGAATGACAATCTGGATATTCGCGAAGGCAGTATCACATTTACCGCGATAGCTCCGGCAGCAGTAGAATTTGCCGAGAGTGTTTATCCAAAGATGGCTCAAAACAGAGACAACCGTTTCCCAGATACTTGTGATATGGCAAGTCTTGAAAAGTTCTGCAAACTATTCATCGGGATTACTCGCAAACCCGCTGTTGCCGCAACCGTACAAGGCACGCTTAATGTTCCTGTCGAAGTGGGACAGCGGTTTAATTTAGCTAACTCTGTTCTTAACTATGAAGTAATCTCCTGTGTAGCGGACGATAAAGCGGGCTATATCATGAATTTAAAGTGCGAAACTGCCGGAAGTGAAGGGAATGTATCTTCTGGTATTTTATTGCCTATAGGTGGCATTAACGGGCTGATTGAAGCCAAAATAACGGCACTTATTATCCCAGGCGAAGAGCAAGAAACCCATGAAGAACTGTACAAACGTTTTGAAGAAAATATTCAGTTCCCCGCATTCGGTGGAAATGTTCAGGATTATAAAAACAAAGTCTTAGAAGGTGTTGAAGGTGTCGGTGCTGTGAAAGTTTATCCGGTTTGGGATGGAGCAGGAACAGTCAAGATTGTGATTCTTGATTCGACCTATGGCACACCTTCTGAGGAATTAATCTCGAACACGAAAAACTTACTTGATCCGATTGATGGTCAGGGAATGGGACTTGCACCAATCGACCATGTTGTCACTGTCGAAGGATGTACCGAAGCTACTATTAATGTATCCACGAAAATTGCTTTTAAAGCGGGATACACATGGAGCAATGTTAAATCGGCTGTTGAATCATCGATAAAAGATTATCTGTATCGTTTAGCCGAAGCATGGGCAGACAGTAATTCTGTGGTGGTTCGTAGTTCCAGAATTGATGCCGCTATCTTAGAAGCCGATGGTGTTCTAGATGTCACAGATACAATGATTTCTATCACTGATGGAACACCGACAAGCGGAAATCTGGATTTAGGAGAGAACACTATTCCAATTTTCGGAGTGATTACAAATGAGTAAATTAGGTTTTGATGTAAGTGTCAAAAACACTTACTCCATTGTTAATCCGTACAGTTGGAATAAAGCTGTCGCACGATACGGATATTTAATTGCCGTTTCCGATGAAGGTGTTATCGCGCGCGGTAAAGTATCAGATTACATTGCATCTCCGTATTTCACCGATGAGGACTGCTCTTTCGTTGATTTATGTTATTCCTCTGACGGATTCATTGCTATTAGCAATACAACGGAACGTGAGAAGGGCGCAAACGATGAATATGTGGAAAGAGGCAGTTACTATGTATCTGACGCTTTAGGATCAACATGGACTAAACATCAGTATCCGAAAACTGATTTCATTCCGCGCAGTGTTTGTGTCAATGAAGCAAATCAGAAAATGTATTTATTCCCTGACAACAGCTATGAAGCGATTGCTTTAGATGTTGGGGATTCTGAATACACAAGTATCATCTTACCCGTATCGGCTAGATGGGCGGATGCTAAATATGGAAATGGAAACATTTTAGCCGTTTCAAGCAATTCGAATTATTTCATTCGTGGCGCGGCTTTCACGTTCACTTTAGGGAAATTACCGGATTTAGGAACAGACGGTTATGTCAGATTAGCATATGGAAATGGCGTTTGGGTTGCTGTTCCAAATGGTAAATCTGACAGTGTCGTATATTCCACAGATAATGGTGACACTTGGAATATTGAAAAACTTCCAACTGCAAGAGATTACACGGACATTGCTTTCACCAATCACGGATTTACGATGGTCGGAACAGACACTAATATTGTCGCAATGTCTGACGATGGCATCGGTTGGTCTGAATTTCAATATAAAGATGAAAAAGACGTTGTAATAGATGAAGATAAAACTCTTCGTATAGTCATTACAAACTCTGATGTTGACGACGAATTTCACATCATCAGCGGTGAGACTTATTATGAGTTAGAAACAATCGCAACCACTTATTACACGGTTGAATATTCCGCTAACGGAGCACCTAATGGCTCTATTGTGGATGAAAATTCACCATATGCAAGTGGTTCTCTCGTAACTGTCAAACCGAATAATTACGGATGGGAACATTACATCTTCCAAGGTTTTAACACCAAAGCGGATGGAACGGGAACAGCTTATCAACCTTATGAGACATTTGCGATTGTAGAAGATACCGTCTTATATGCTCAATGGGTTGAAAATCCGACTTTCACTGTAACCTATGATGGTAACGGTGGAGATAATAGCGTTGCTGATTATCATATTTATTATCCTGGCGACAAAGTAACTGTCCTGTTTACACCGACACCAACGCAGGAAGGCGCGACTTTCATTGGTTGGAGCACGGATGCCTCTGCGACAACTGCACAGTATAAAATCGGTGAAACGTTCTTCATGCCTTCATCCGATGTCACGTTATACGCTGTTTGGTCTGTTGGTTATAAAGTGACCTATGATGGAAACGGCGGAAAATGTGATGTATCTAATGGTGGTGTGCTGTGGAAATCGGCTCTGAACTTTAACAAAGATACTTACAACAGCGTCACATTCGGAAACGGTATTTTCATGGCTGTTACGGGTGATGATGATTCAGATGTAATGTATTCCTATGAAGGTCTGAATTGGGCAATTACTCAGAGTAAAATTAAAAGAGCTGCTTCCGTTTGTTTCGCTGATATCGAAGCAAGAGACACCATTAAATTCGACACCACAGAAGGTGGATTAGAGCAATACATTCACGGTGAACTCGAATCCTATACAAATGATGATTTAAGCAATGGTCTGTTAGGTGATGGAGCATTTGTCATTTTCCCTGTTGATTCCAATCAGGGTTCATACACAATTACCACTGAAAATTGGATGGACTTTGAGTGTCCGGAAGGAACGTATTATGCATCCTGTTACGGTGAAGGAAAAGTTGTTGCTTTATCAAGCGGTTCTACCAGAGCTATTTATTCATCGGATCTGAAAACATGGAATGAAAGCATTTTACCGCTGTCGGTAAATTGGCGAAGCATAACCTATGGAAACGGTAAGTTTGTTGCTGTTTCTGGTGGAATGTTAGGTGCTATTTCCACCGATGGATGTCAAACATGGAAGCCGATTGATTTACCACAATCTGATGGATATCATTCTGTTGCCTATGGTAATGGCGTGTTTGTCGCTGTTCAATGGGATAACACACATGGCGCAATTTCTACAGACGGTGAAAATTGGGAGCTTGTTAAATTAGCCAATAATCCGATTGGTAAATTTGTCGCATACGGCAAAGATAAATTCGTTGTCGGAAGCGGAACGCTTAACACATCTGGTGCATATTCTTACGATGGCCGTACATGGATTGAATTTGATTATCCTGATTCGGATGTTCGCTTAGGCTGTCATGGAAATGATAGATTCGTAGCGATTAAACGTAAATCGAATTATTCGTATTATTCCTTAGATAATCCATGTTACTATTCTGGGGATGTTGTAACCGTTCAATTTACGCCAACACCGACACATGATACAAAAATGTTCCTCGGTTGGAGCACTGATGCAGCGGCTTCCTCTCCGGTTTATACAACATCCGGCAGTAACACATTCACAATTTATGATAGTGATGTCACCTTATACGCAATTTGGAGAGACAAATATCGTTTCACGGTTACTTATAACGCCAATGGTGGAAGCGGAACATTAACCGATGAAAATTCACCTTACTATGAAATCGATACTGTCACGGTATTAGATAACGGCTTCACCAATTACGGATACAAATTCTTAGGTTATAATACACAGCCTGATGGAAGCGGAACAACCTATCAGCCAAACAGTACATTTGTTATTTATAGCAATGTCACACTGTATGCGCAATGGAGCGAAATTCCAAAGTACACGGTATCCTATGATGCCAACGGTGGAGCGGGTGAAGTAATCGATACAAATTCCCCATATCTGGAAGGTTCAACGGTTACGGCTTTACCGAATGCTTACGAAAGAGCACACTTTACATTCGTAAATTGGAACACTGTCAGAAATGGAAGTGGAACAGCATATACAGAAAATGAAACATTTGAGATTCTCTCTGATGTCACACTGTACGCTCAATGGTTAGAACATTCTAAATATCAGGTAATCTATGATGGTAACGGTGGAGATAGCGAAGTCTTAGATGCTCACACTTATTATGTTGGGGATACATTCACTGTCAAATCGATTCCGACACCACAAAGTAAAGATTATATTTTCCTCGGATGGTCGCTTGAATCAGCGGCAACTGTAGCGGACATCTCGCACGGTGATACTTTAACAATGGTGGAAGGCGGTCTCACGCTGTACGCTGTTTGGTTAGAGGATACACGGGTTATTGTTACTTACAACGCCAACGACGGAGAAGGGGATGTTCCTGTTGATTCAACACGTTACGAGCCGGAAACAGAAGTATTCGTCAAATTCGATGTATTACCAACACGGAAGGATTACAAGTTCCTCGGATGGAGCACTGACGCATTAGCAGAAACACCAACATATACCGAAGATGGATTAATCAGTTTCACGATTGGCAGTGTAAATGTGGTATTATATGCGATTTGGGAAGAGGATATCTTTGTTCCAACAGTCAGTAAGAGCCGCACTCATTTACCCGACTATCTGAGAGATGTCAGAGAATTGCAGGGTATCTGTTGGGGTTATGACATCGAATTTGCCCGCTGTATGATGGAGTTAATGAAAGAAGAGGATAATATCTTCCTCGACACAATGGACGAATACAGCGTTTCAAGATGGGAACAGATTCTAAAAATTAGTCCAAGCGGAACATTGGAAGACCGTAAATTTAATCTGCGATACCGCTTATTTAATAGATTACCGTTTACGATTCATAAATGTGAACAATGGCTTTATAACATGACAGGTTCAACATCATCTTATGAGATTGAGATGGACTATGCCAACAAAGAGTTGCGGATTCGCTTAAATCTCGACAGTGATGAAAAGATGCGAAGCATCAGTGAAATTCTGCGGAAGATGATTCCGTGTAACACTGTATTATCGGTGAACATGAACCAGAACAGACATAAAGACTTGAAGTCGTATGTGCATGGTGAGTTAACTGCTTATACACATGACCAACTCTCATACGATGAAACTTTAAGGATGTGATTACATATGGCAACTACAACTAAAAATTATGGATTAACCAAACCGTCAAATAACGATCCGTATGACGTGGAGGTTTTTAATGCAAATGCGGAAATTATTGATTCCGCTTTAAAGGATGGAAAATTTGTCGGCGTATATCCTGACGCTGTGACATTCGGAACACGCGCATCTGAGACAATCGGAGAACGCAGTATTTGTGCCGGAGATGGCAACGAAGCAAGCGGTGATTATTCTGTTTCAATGGGACAGGATAATGTCTCTTCTGAGACTATGGCCGTGGGAATGGGTGTTAATAACACCTCTTCCGGCTATGCTTCCATAGCATTAGGAAATGGTAATAAAAGCACCGGAGAATCATCTTTTTCAGTATGAGAAGATAATTGCGCAAATGCGGATAAT
>JAEIGA010010933.1_pt1 | contig 13768 bp, 9 predicted proteins | sample 9270691 | NCBI WGS metagenome assembly JAEIGA01 (sample SAMN17057246, study PRJNA624740) | gut metagenome | biome: biome; isolation source: fecal sample | host: Bos grunniens | place: China: Xizang | collected 2019 | reverse complement strand
TTTTGAAAAATATAAGGATCCCTAAAATCAATAATTGATGCAACTTCTGGTTTATTATCATTAGCTATTACAGGATTATTTTCATATTTTTTAAAATGTATTCCATCATCAGAATAAGCTAAAGATATGGTTTGTTGTTCGTTTCCTTCCAAATCATAACCATAGGAAGTATAGAGTAGATGTAATTTACCATTATGAACAATCGCTCCTCCACTCCAACAACCAATCTTATCGTATTCTTGATCATTTGTAAGCGCATCATCATATTCTTCAAAGTGAATTAAATCCTCACTAACGGCATGTCCCCAACATACATTAACCTGTTCATTTGAATGTTTATTATGTTGGAAGAAAATATGATATTTACCTTGAAAATAAATACATCCGTTTGGATCATTAATCCAGCCACTTTGGGAAGTAAAATGAATTTGTGGTCGATTAAATTTCATCATTATGCTTCCTTTTTATTGGGCAGGAATGAATTCTGTTCCTTTCCAAGTTCCTGTAACAACACTTCCATCACGGTAATACATTGTACCTTCACCTTGAATCCAACCACCATTAAATTCTGAAAATTGGCCAACAAATGAATATTCAGGAATATTTGGGTCTTCACTAGGCCAGTATTGAGTTCCCCAACCATGTCTTACGTTATTTTGCCATTGACCAACATAAACATCACCACTAGGCCATCTCATCACACCCCAGCCGCTTAGTAATCCACCACCATCAAAAGTACCAGTGTAAATGCAATGTCTTTGTTCGACAGTTCCATCAATTGGCGCATCTGGTTGTAAGAAATATTTTGTACCATAATAAGGATTTCCATCTTTCCAATCGCCATAGAAATAGTCACCCATCGGCCATTTCATATATCCGCTACCTTCCATTTGGTCTTCATTCCATTCACCAATATAAACACATGCGGTATTAAATGTCATTGTTCCAGTGCCTTGTTTAGCACCGTTTTCAAAATAACCTTCATACATATCACCACAAGCATAAAGCATTTTACCAAAACCATGTGGTTGATTTTCTTCATTAACAAATCCTTCGTAATAATCACCAGTTTCTTCATTTTCAATTACTAAGAAACGGTAACCTTCTGGTAAAACCGTACCATCGTTATCTTCTGGAGCTGTTGCTTGAGTATCACTACAACCAAATAAAGAGATTGCAACCACCAAAAGCGTTAAAACTAATAAAATTTTTTTCATTTTTTTGTTTCCTTTCCTATAATTTTTCTTTAATTAAATTAACAAATCTTTCATAACCTAACGCATTTAAATGCACACCATCACTAATAAAATAATTCCATAAATTACTAACAGGTTTTCCGTTTTCTAGTAATAAGTCAGCATGGTCGATTAATTTAATTTGATTATCAACGCAGTATGCTTTTAACAAGTCATTATACTTACTCTCTTCTTCTAAATAATTAGCAAAAGTTGGTGATGGTTCAACTGTCATTAAGATAATTTGGATATTTGGTAAGGCGGTTTTTAACATTTCCACCAAATCCTTGGCTTCTTGCAAGGTATCTTCCGCACTAAGCCCCATATGCAAATCGTTATAACCTAAATGAAGCACGACTTTTTCAGGTGCATATGGAATAATCAAATATTTTGCTAATTGTTGCCATTCATAAAAGGTGGTTCCACCAATTCCGGTATCAATGACATCATAGCCATTAAAAGCAGTATCAAAATTAATAATATTAAAATGTGGATGCATCATATCCGTGTAAGAATCACCACAAATGATAGCTTTATGCGTTTGATTTTGCGGATACTTATTATTCACATAATTTTGCATATATGAATAATTGAATAAATACTCTCTTTCCATTGATAAGTCATAACCATCATATAAATTCAGTTCGCCACTATATTCTTTGATAGCGGCAACAGCACTATAAAAGGCTTTAATGAAATAAGCTGGTCGACCTATGCTGTCAACAAAATACATAACGCCATTGCCATACATCCAACCGGTTTTATAATGATCAAATTCACCTTCATATCGCACTAAACGTGAATCAGGAGTTCCGCCAGCTACATCACCAGTAAAGTTACATTTTGAAAAATCCATCACACCTTTGCCAACTCTTAACCATTCTGCATTATTGGTGTATAAAATATCACCTTCATAGGTGCTGTTATCACCAAATTTAATAAAACCTTTTCCGCTTTGATTACGTTTAACATTTGGGAATCCATCCATCATGCCCTCAAACCAATAAACTCCATCCCCATTAGATCCATCTCTAGCCACCGTAAAAGTCACTTTACCAACACAACCAGCCATCGTACCATTATGAAACTGTCCTTCATACAACCATCCATATGATTTGACGCTACCATCTAGATTATAGGTATTCCAATCAAAGCTACCTTGTCCATGATATTTCCATTCAGCATTAAATTCGCCAGTATAACTCATTGTGTTCGCATAAGTATATTTACCAGTAACTGGACTACCATTAGCCCATGTAGCAACTAAAGAATCACCCAAATCATGCCACAAGAAAGTTCCTTCGCCATGGTAAACTCCCTTTAAAAATCCCCCTTCATAAACGCAGTTTGTCTTAACCCAAGTTAAAACTCCTTCGCCATTAGGAATGTCATCAATAACTTCCCCAGTGTATTTTCTTTCATCATCTAACATTAAATCAACTACTGTTTCTTTAGCTGAAGTTGTTGGGCTTTCAGTAGGAACAATCGTTTCTATATTTGTTGTCTCTTCTTCGGTTGGTACTTCTGTTTTTTCATTATCTTTACAACCTACTAATAATAAACAAACAAAAATCAATAAAAATAGTTTTGCTCTTTTCATTTTTAAGTCTCCTTAAATTTCAAATTCAATTAAGGTCACTGAACGTGGTTCAACGATGCAGCGATTAATTGTCCTATCTTGATTCACTAAATGTAATTCTTGTGCATCTTTATTATTAATTCCCTCGAAGCTATCTGATGACATATAACTTCTACAAATAATATTTTTGATACTTGGATTACTTATCTTTAAGCGATAATCACTTGTATTGATAACCGCAAGAGTGATTTTTGTCTTGGCTTCGTTAATGGTGGCGCAAACCTCTATATAATCGTCATAATCTCTAGCGTTATAGCTTAAATTTAAAAAATAATCTTCCATATATTTTGAATATAACGAATTTACCATTCCAGAGCCTTCCAAATAAGCATGCAAATCATCTGTAACAATTTGTCCCTGTACGGCATTGATAGTTGAAGAATAACAAGCCACTTCAACAACATCAGCATTTTTAATAAAAACATTTAGGCATGAAGCAACACCCATTCCATCTTTTAGTCGTGAGGTTGTTTTTGCTTGATTATAAGCATACTCATCAATTGACATTTTAATATTCGTAGCACCTTTTAAATTTCGATGCTCTCTAATCCGCCATTCCGCTTGATTTTTTAATGATAAAATATGTTCACGAACATTTTCCTCATTACGAATCGCATAAAAATGCTCACTTGTTAAATCCATATTCGTTCCACATTCATTCACCATTGTTTGCGTCCAATTACTAACATTATCACCAACTGCAATAATTTTAATATTTGGTGATACTTCTTTAATAGCTTCTGCAATTTGATTATGTTTTAAAGTATATTCGTTTAAAGGCATGTGCCCTAATTGCCAATCACCATTCATTTCATTGCCAATTGAAAAATAAGTAACATTGTATGGTTCATTTTGAGGACGTAACGAAGCATAATAACCCGTTGTTCCATTAATATATTCAACTTCATCTTTTGCCATTTGCACAGAACCCAAACCGGAATTCAAGACAATATTAGGCTCAGTATCTAAATAACGACACATTTGGATGAATTCATCAATCCCAAAATCATTTGGTTCATAAACGGAATAAAAACCTCTATTTTCAATGCGAGTTAAATCAGCTGCTAAACGATCCGCATCGTTTTTAAAGTCTTCTAGCGCACCAGCGTATTCCAAATTACGCTTTGATATCCGTTTGTCTCTTTCGCCAATTCCATCATAAAAATCATACCCTGAAACAAAGTTTCCGCCTGGCCAACGATAAAATGGCGCATTCAATTCTTTTAAGGCTTCTAAAGTATCTTTACGCATACCATAAATATTGTCAGCTTTCATCAAAGAAACCGCATCCAAATAAAAGTCACCTTCTAAAGCTAAAAAGGTCAAACTATACTTACCTTCAACCGGCGTAGTAATTTCATACTCGTATCTTTGATATTCGTTTAAAGAGGTTAAATCAACTATTTGTTCAACTAATTCACCACTAGTTGCCGCCAAAGTAATTTTTAATTTACCTAACCCTTTAGCGTAAAAATAGCCATTATATAAAGCATCATGTAAGATTATTCCTCTTTGATAAATTGAGGCATTTTCGATAAAATGAGGTGCATATCCACCACAATAAGTGTTCGTTTCATCACTTTCAATCAATTTATCCGCACCCTTTTTCCATTGTGACACATCTTGTCCAATCGGGGCGACAAATTTACGATCCATGATTTCCTCAGCCCATAATCCCTCATAAATAATACGTTCCATATGTTCAATAAAAGTCCCGTAAATAAAAGGATTAATTTTGGCACCTAAATCACCACGTGTATTGAAATATAATTTTAATTCTTTGTCATAGTTAACATCATCAAATATCGACATATTATCCTTTTCTTCAGTTTGGGTTGGTTTAGTTTTTTTACCATCACAACCAGTAATCGATAAACAAACTAACAGTAAAATAAATAACCATATTTTTCGCATTATAGATTTCCTCCACAAACGATATATTTAACTTCTTCTGCACTCAATTTAACATTTCTATTTTCATAAACTAAACCGTTAGTTTCTTGATAAACATCCGTTAATTGGGTATAGCAGAAACCAGATATATAGTCTAATTTGTAAATCGAATCAAATAATTTTTTCATTCTTTCCCTTAAGGTTAAGATATTGTCAGCCTTATCGCCATATCCCCAACCTTCTTGTTGACAAATGGCAATTCCGCCAAACTCACTGATAATAATTGGTTGATTATTATATGTTTGATTATCAGCAAAGGCTTTTCCATATCCATTGATAATGTTCTTATAAATAACGGCGTCTTTATCAACATACGCTTTATAAAAGGCTTGGGCATCTTGTTCGTACTCATGTAATGATAAGATATCGGTATTTGTTAAATTATTCCATCCATCATTAGCAATAACTAAGCGCGTATTATCATATGCTTTAACCGTATCTTTTAAGCGCGATACATATTCTTGCATTTCAACATCATTAACAATCCTTGGAATTCCCCAACTTTCATTGAAAATAACATATGTAATAATCGATGGGCAATTGTAATATTGATCAATAATTAAGAATAAATCCCGATTGATTTCTTTTTTCATTTCATCCGAATATTCATAACATGATGGCAATTCGCTCCACAAATAAAAACCATAATAGTCAGCTAAATAATATAACAAAGGATCTTCTACTTTTTGATGTATGCGGCATCCATTAAAACCAAATTGCCGCATCAAATTAAAATCTTCTAAAATATTTTCTTTATTTAGCGTAACCCCCTGATGTTCATAATAGCCTTGATTTAAAATTAATCTTAAAAAGACTTTTTCATCATTTAGATAAATACTTGAACCCTTTGCCTCAATCGTTCTAAATCCGAAATAAGTTGAAACCACATCTTCCTTTTCGCCAGCTAATACCAACTTTACATCGTATAAATTACCAACGTTTTCTTTCCATAAATGATATTGTTCTAATTTGAAAGTTCCTTCATAACAAGTTTGACCAGATAATTGCAAAGTTTTTACGCTTTTTCCTTTAAAACTAATATCAATGTTTAAGTTTTCAGGACTAGTTGTTTTGATTTTGTAACTTACTATTCCATTTTTATCGCCTGAAAAATAAGCTTTTTCAATTTGATTACTACCGCATTCTTCTAAATAAATAGACTTATAGATTCCGGTTGTTTGAACATACCAGCATTCATGACTTTCCTTAACTTCGCGTTGTTTACCACGCAATTGGGCTTTCGAAAAAGAGTCTCTAACATCAACTACCAAAGTATTTTTGCCTAGAACTAAAAATTTGGTTACATCAAAATTGAAGCTAGTATATCCTCCACGATGATTGCCAACAAATTGATTGTTGATATAAACATCACACTCATAGTCAACCGCTTGAAAATGCAATAAATAGTTACTTAATTTATCAACCTCAAATTCTAAATAATAGGCAACATGTTGATACATTGTCTCATCATGAACCCCGCTTTTTGGTGTTTCATAAGCATAGGGGATCAAAATTTTTGTTTTTCTTAACAGTGAATCATCATCATTACGATAGATAAAAAAATCACACTCACTATCTAAAATTTGATATTTATCTCTACGAAATTGCGGATTTGGATATGAAAAGTATTTAATATCTTCTTTTCTTACTATCATCCTTTAACCCCTCCATTCATTCCTTCTACAAAGTATTTTTGACCAAAAATGAAAATTACAACAATCGGAATAGCGGAAATAAAAGCACTCGCCATTAATAAACCTTTCATTGTCGTATCACTCATGATTGTTAGATATAAACCCGAAGCAACAGTTCTAAATTCATCACTATCGGTCACAATCATCGGCCATAAGAAATCATTCCAGGTTCCTTGGAATGTAAATAAAACTAACGAAATTATAACCGGTTTACACATCGGCATAATTACTTTTGCATAAATTTGAAAATTTGTTGCGCCATCAATTCTAGCTGCCTCATCAAAATCCATCGGAATATCTAACATAAATTGTCGAAGTAAGAATACTCCACCAACTCCCGATAAACCCGGTAAAATCATAGCTAATAAATTATTGTATAAGCCTAATTCAGTAATGATAATAAAATTCGGAACGATATTTATTACGCCAGGAATAACCATAGAAATTAAGCAAATACTAAAGATTACTTTTTGACCTTTAAACTTTAATCTAGTAAAAGCAAAAGCGGCCAATGAAGCAATTAAAATATATAAAAATGTTTGCGTAATTGATACAATAAAAGAGTTTTTTATCCAAGTTAATAAATGCGGTGCTCTTTCTTGTATTTTGCCAAAATTTTCCAAAGTAAAGCCTGAGAAAAACTCTTTAAATCCATCAAACATATGAGGAATATTTGCTTCTTTTTGGAAAGCTAATAAGAAACCAAAAATAGATGGTGTTAAGGATAATAGCGTACATAACGCAACTAAAATATAAATAAATATTTCAAACTTCCGATTATGCATTTTTATTACCTCCTCTATTCAAGGCAACTTTTAATGATAATAACGAAAATACGCCCATAATAGCTGCTAAAATAAGGGCCATAGCACTTGCTCTTCCATACATATTACTGCCAAATGCGGTATTATAGATATTTTGAATAACTACTTCTGTTGATTCCGTACCTGGCGTTAATACCATTGGTTGTCCCATGACATTAAAACATGATAAGATAGTCATAATGATTACATAAGAAAAGGTATTTTTTAAGCCTGGTATCGTAATATGGATTACTTTTTGCACAGCGTTTGCACCGTCAATTTCGGCTGATTCATACAATTCTTTAGGAATATTTTGCAATCCTGCAGTAAATAAAACCATATTCCCACCAATTCCCCACCAAGTAGATAATAAGAAAATGGAAATCCATTGATAAGGTTGTTTCGTTAACCACGGTATCTCCTTGCCTAAAATCAAATTAAAGATACCTGTATTTGAATCTAGGAAAATAATGAAGATAATACCAACGGTAGTGATTGATAAAATACCCGGAAGATAAATTAAAGCTCTTGCTGCTTTAAAACCTTTTAGTTTAAAGTTTAACAAATAAGCTACTAAAAAAGGTATAATTATCAAAATTGGCACTTGTACACCAACAAACAGCAAAGTATGTTTCATTGAATTCCAGTACTTTTCGCCGGTAAACGTGGAAGAATCAAGTATCAATTTGAAATTCTTAAAATCATTCCACTGCATTACTGTCAAATCATTTTCACAATCGGTAAAACTCAAGATGATTGTCAAAATAACTGGCGTCAAAGAAAAGAGCACAAAGAAAAATAAGTAAGGTAAAATGAAAAGGTAGGGCGAAATGTGTTTTTCATAAAAACCTTTCATTTTATCCAACTTCTTCTTATTTTCAATCGTCATTATTGCTCAGCCAACCATCTCTTAAAATTATTTACTTGTTCATCTAATGCAGCTTGCGCACTCTTTTCGTTATTTAAACCTCTTGATACTGCTGTACCCATATAGTTATACATTTCATAGAAATATGAATAAGTTGATGCCCCAACATTTGCTCTATAAGCAGTTTGGGTAAATGCATCTAAGAATTCAATAGCTTTATATTCATCAAGACTATGTACAGCCACTCTTGCAGGAACTTGACCAGCCTTAGCCCATTCTAAAGCATTCATACTTAAATAATTAAAGAAAGTATAACAAGCTTGACGAAGGCTATTATTAGTTACCGTATTTTTCGCTAAACATAATTGATGTGAACCAGCAAATGAAATACCATTATCACCAGTTGATTCAGGCATTGGCATTACCCCTAAATTTCCATATTCAGCAAAATCACATGATTCTTTTAAAGTGTTAATCATCCAAGGTCCATCAAAATAGAAAGCAGATTTACCAGCTCTAAATAAGGTTAAATCACCACCATTTGATACAGTAGTTGAGGAAACCGGATTAGATCCATATTTTAAATCCATTAATTCAGATAAAATACTTGCGGCTGTACTTGAATTAAAGATAGGATTGTTACTATTATCAATAATACTGGTATTATTTTGCAATAATTGCGTATAGAAAATATCTTTAGTGATTGAATAATTATTTGGAATAGCCCAACCAAAGACATCACCTTCAGTAAATTGATGACATGCAGCATAAAAATCTTCCCATGTAGCATATGGTTCTAATTGACCAGTAATTTCCTTGTTATAAAAAATTGCTGTAGGATGAATATCTAGTGGGAATGAATAACGCGTACTGCCAAATACACCAGCATCATAAGCAGCTGGAATAAAATCGGCTTTTGATAATTCTAATGATTCCATAACATCATTCATTTCCACAATCATATCACGTTCAACTACACTGCCAATGCGATTTGCAGGTACAGCAATGATATTAGGTGAAAATCTTGGATTCTTTTTATTTTGATAAAATTTTGTAAATAAAGTGTCCCAATCAAGGCGATTCACTTCAACTTTGATTTTTCCAGCATATTCTTTATTGAAATTATCAACCATCACAGCCATGTTATTTCCATCAGTGCCGGTAAAACCATGCCAGAAACTTAAAGTGATTTCTCCTTCAATAATATCAGTTTGTGTTGAACCATTTGATTCTTTATCGCCTCCACAAGCGATTAAGCCAATGGCACCAAACATCAAAAGTAAACATAAAACTAGTTTTTTCATTGTTTTTCCCTCTTTCTTTCACAATTTTTGGGTTTTTGGTAAAAAATAGCAATTTTTAAGCCAATTTTATTGACTAAAACCCTTTACATCTTTATTATAGAAATGAAAGGAAGAGTTGTAAACGCTTTATCTTGCTTAAAACAACCCAAAAATTGCTAATTTATGAAAAAAGAATTCAAACAAAAAGAAAACTTTAAAACAACACGTAATAAAAACTCGCGAATTATTCATTACGATAATGACGCAATTTCGACGCATTCCCATTTATTCTCTTTCACGGATTGTGGCTATGAATATAACGATAATGGCTACTTTTACGATCGGGAACATGACTTAGGTTATATGTTTACATATACCATCAGCGGGACCGCCGAATTAACCTACGAAGGAAAGAATCAAATCCTTCATAAAGGTGATTTATGTATGATAGAATTAGAGAAAAAAAGCATCTTAAAAGTAATCAATAATAACCATTGGGAAATCTATTTTATCCATCTTATTGGGGCTAATATTGATGATATTTATCGAGCTTTTGTCAATAATTGTGGTCAAATAAAACACGATTTTAATCCTGAAAAAATGATTAATTGTGTCGAAAACTTGCTGGAAAGGCCTGATAAATATCGCACCTCATTATTGATATATGAAACATTAATCGATGCCTTAGAACAATCTTCTTCTATTGATAATGAAAACATCGGAATTAATAAAGCCATCAATTATTTTTATGACATGTATCGCGAAGAAATCTCTTTAGAAGATGTTTGCAATGAAATCAACTTTTCCAAATTTCACTTCATTCGAAAATTCAAAGATGCAACTGGAATGCCGCCAAAGCAATTCTTGTTAGAATTAAGAATTAAAAAAGCTTGCGAATTATTATTGACTTCGAATATGTCTTTAACCGATATCGCTGTGCACTGTGGTTTCAAAACGGCTAAAAATTTATATTATTCATTCACCAAGATATACGGAATTGGTCCACGCGAATATCAAAAATCACGAAAAATCGAAGAAAAAAGCTAACCACAAACAGGTTAGCTTTATTTTCTATTCATCATATCGATCTTTTAATTCTTCGATCAATTCCGGATAAAGATTTTGATATTCTTTTGTAATTTTTAAGCGTAAATTATATTTGAATTTAGTTAAAGCATCAAGCGCATAAATATAGGCTGCATTATTTTCATAACCATCGTATTCTTTTTCTATCATTGTCATTCTTTTCTTAATGCCATGAATTAAAATTTCTTCTAAATGATTATAAACATCATATTTTTCTTGCATATCTTTTTGATACTTTAAGATTCCCTCAATGAATAACGGTTCTTTATAAGTATAGATTGATGGCGCCCGATATGCATACCTTTCATCAGTCACAACCGCTTCGTTTGGATACGATAAAAATTCCACTATCTTAAAAACATCATTAGACTTAAGTTTTTTATAATCATTTAACTCAACTAAATAGCGATCTTCTTTATTAAGTTTATCATAGAGACTGCCACCAAACATAATCGCAAGCCCATCTAAATTTGAAAAACGACTGATTCTATAATATTTTTGCCTAAGCGTTTTATTATTTGGTTTTAATTCAATTGCTCTTAATAACATTTTAGAACTAAAGTATTTTGAATTGCAAGAGGTATTGATTAATCTAAAAATATGCTTATCAACATTAACTCCTTTATCAAAGTAATATATTGCAAAGCTATATAATAAATCATTATCTTCAACTGCTATTTCTTCATATAAATCAAAATCATTAATATAACGCAATAAATTATTCAAGAGTTTTAAGTCATATTCATATTGACTATACTCTTTGGCAAATCTTTTCAAGGTTTTTAAAGTTTTTTGACTTTTAGATTTATTAGTAACAAAATCTAAGTCATATGATAAAAATAAATTTAAAAGGGTATTGAAATCATATTGTTTAAGACATTCTTTAAAAGTATCTTCAACCTTCCATTTTACAATTAACAAAGGACTTAATGGATAAATTTTCTTCCCAAACGGTTTGTGAGTAACAATGATTTTATATTTCCCTTCAATTAAGTGTGACTTGGAAAATTTCACTTCTTTTTTATTACGGTCGATATCCGCAACCAAAAAAGTTAATTCTTCATCTTGGCACCTTAGAGTAATTTTATCATTTTGATCGATATAACGTAATGTATCTAAATCTTCAAGATAAAAAGGGTTTTTCTTTTTGGCAATTTCAAAAAGACCTGCGTTAACTTCAACTTCAAAATGTTCATTTTCAATCGGTTTTGAAACAAAGTCATCAACATCATACTCTTTTCTGGCAAATTTTAATTTATCACCATCAATACTTTGATAAAAAGTGAACCTAGCATAATCATAGTCGCCAAAAAAACCATATGCTTCGGCCATTACGCTGCCCCAGCCCCGTTGTGAAAACACATGCATTTTTCCATCATTTAAGATGGGAACTGCATTTTCCCATGATTCTTGATGATGCCACCCAGAAAATAAGTACCTGCGTTTTTTTATTTCATCAACAATCGCATGACGTTGTGCATATGTTAAACTAGTTTGCGCATAAGGAATTTCCTCATTTTCATAATAAGTCCAACCGATTACTTTATATTTCACTTCAACCACTCCTCATCGTTAGTCATTTATAATTATATCATTGAAACTAACGAATTAACAACCAATTGTCGTTGAATTTAAATCAAGTCGCTTAATAATATCCTCTTGAATCTCTGGTGATAAATCCAAGAAATTCACAAAAGTTCCATGAATCCGCATGATATAAACCCCACTAGGTGCGTATTTTTGCGGATTTGCTAATACTTTTCGCAAAGTATCTGGTGTTGTAACATTGACATATAAGTAAAATGGCGAAACCCCTTCTTTCAAATCATTAAAGAATAAAGGTTTAATGACATTTTCATAAAATTTAACCCCTTTAATAGCTGTTTCCTCCCCTTTAAAGAATTTAGGATCAATTCCTAAATGCGATGCATAACCGCCAGAAAACTTTTCAAAAGGTAGGCGCATATTTGATAACATTCTAAAGCCTAAACCGTTAGCAGCTTCTCCGTATAATGGATCAACCCCATAACCTAACATCTCTCGACTTAACCTTCCATCAGGGGTTGCACCAACCCAATAACCGTAAGTTAGATGGGTAGAGGGACTCGAAAAATCAGGCCGGAATGGATTACCTAAATAATTCTTCTTCCGTTTTAACATGTCACTAACTTTAATCGCAATCTCTCTAGCTTCAAAATCAACTCTAGCAATATTATTACCAAATTTAGGTGCATTTAGTAAAAATTGATGTAATTCCTCATATCCTTCAAAGTTATGTTTCAAAGCATCTATTAATAATTCTTTATGTCCAGGATATTTTTTATTAAATTCATCAATTGCTACAAAAGAATCTGCCAAAACAGCTAGACCATGCACTAAGCAACCACTGCCATTATATTTTGTGCCTTGATTTATCACATCGCGCATATCATAGCCGGTTTCTATACCGCCCATAAAAGCACTTAAAAACGGGACTTTTAATAAAGATAGAGCTTTACTAGCAGTATTAGCTGAAAAAGCCATCTCATCAATAACTTTTTCTAACAATTGATAGTAATCTTCGCGAATGTTATCTAGCGAATAAGGATTCGTATCGATTAATTTTTCACCAGTAATTAAAGAAACTCCACCGGTTAATAACATCTCTAAAACTTTTGGTAAATTCAACCAACTATTCGTGGTATTTCCATTATCTTTCCCCATAATTAACGGTTCTTGACAACCAGCAATCGAATAGTCTGACAAATCCGTTTCTACAATCCCGTTTTCTCTTAAAACTTCAAACAAACTATCGTCATTAAATAATGAAGGCGTTAATACGCCAGGGGTAAAGAAAAATTTACCCATTTCTTGATATAACTTCATTGGCGTATTTCGATGTAATTTTACTGACAAGATAGGTTGCGGTAAATTCATATCATAATAAGCATCCATAATTGCATAACTCATTAAATTAGTTAAGTCGTTGCCATCTTTATCTTTACCCCCAATAATAACATTTTGACTAATCGCCCAACTACGGTCACCAACATTATAGAAAACTAAAAAGTGTTTAAATAATTCAGCGGCTTCTTCTCTGGTTAAATCATTGATATATGGGTAAAAGATCCGGTCCGCATTACCAATTGAGAAGGCATAAGGATTAGGCGCTTGCTCTAAACACATTATTTCCCAAAGCAAAATATATAGTTGTAATGCTTCATATAA
>JAEIGA010010932.1_pt1 | contig 13769 bp, 12 predicted proteins | sample 9270691 | NCBI WGS metagenome assembly JAEIGA01 (sample SAMN17057246, study PRJNA624740) | gut metagenome | biome: biome; isolation source: fecal sample | host: Bos grunniens | place: China: Xizang | collected 2019 | reverse complement strand
TCAAGAATTCCAGCTGTTCAAGAATTAGTTCGTCGTGAACTTGGTAAAGAACCAAACAGAAGTATCAACCCTGATGAAGTAGTAGCAATGGGTGCTGCTATTCAAGGTGGTGTATTATCAGGTGATGTTAAAGACGTATTATTATTAGACGTTACTCCACTTTCACTTGGTATTGAAACTTTAGGCGGTGTTTCAACTCGTTTAATTGAAAGAAATACAACTATTCCAACATCTAAATCACAAATTTTCTCAACAGCTCAAGATAATCAACCAGGTGTTGAAATTCACGTATTACAAGGTGAAAGACCAATGGCTGCTGATAACAAAACTTTAGGTCGTTTCCAATTAACTGGTATTCCAATGGCTCCACGTGGTGTTCCACAAATCGAAGTTAAATTTGATATCGATGCTAACGGTATTGTACACGTTTCTGCAAAAGATCTTGGAACTGGTAAATCACAAACTATTACAATTAGTGGTGGAAATGGTTTAAGTGATGAAGAAATCGAACGTATGGTTAAAGAAGCAGAAGAAAATGCTGAAGCTGATAAATTACGTAAAGAAGAAGCTGATCTTCGTAACGAATGTGACCAAATGGTTTTCAGTGTTAAAAAATCAGTTGAAGATTTAGGTGAAGAAGTAACAGCTGAAGAAAAAGAAAAAGTAGAAGCTGCTACTAAAAAATTAGAAGAAGCATTAGCTGGTAATGATTTAGAAGCGATTAAAGCTGCAAAATCTGAACTTGAAAAAGATGCTCAATCAATTGCAATTAAAGCATACGAAAAAATCCAAAAAGAACAACAAGCAAAAGAAGCAGCTCAAAATCCTGAACAAAACAGTTCAAATGATGATAACACAGTAAATGCTGATTTTGAAGAAGTAAAATAGTAAATAATTAGACAGGAGGCTATTTAATGGCTGAAAGAGATTATTATGAAATATTAGGAGTTAGTAAAACCGCAAGCGAAGATGAAATAAAAAAAGCATATCGTACTCTTGCCAAAAAATATCATCCTGATGTAAGCAAAGAACCCGATGCTGTCGAAAAATTTAAAGAAGTACAAAAAGCATATGATTGCTTAAGTGATGAAACAAAACGTAAAAATTATGATCAATTTGGATCTGAAGAAGGTAATCCATTTGGAGCCGGCGGATTTGGCGGCGGCTTCGGTGGAGGCTTTGGTGGATTCGAAGATATCTTTTCTTCATTCTTTGGTGGAGGTAGAAACCGTCGTCAATCAAATGGTCCAACTCGTGGAAACGATATTCGTGTAAATATTAATCTTACTTTTGAAGAAGCAGCATTTGGTGTTAAAAAAGAAATTAAAGTTGAACGTCATGAAGAATGTACTAAATGTGCTGGAACTGGTGCTGAATCTAAAAATGATATTCATGTTTGTAATAGATGTCATGGAACAGGTCGCGTTTTAACAGAACAAGTAACTATCTTAGGACGTATTCAAACAGAAGCTGCATGTCCTGATTGTCGTGGTAAAGGTAAAATTATTGATAAGGTTTGTTCAAGTTGTCGAGGTGCTGGAAAAACTCGTAAACAAGCTAAAATTAACGTAAATATTCCAGCTGGTATTGATGATGAACAAACATTAAGATTATCAGGTCAAGGGGAAGCTGGTTCAAATGGTGGACCTGCAGGCGATTTATTTATTAATGTTTCAGTTGCAGAACATCCAATTTTTGAACGAGATGGTAATGATATTTATTTAGAATTACCGGTAACATTCTCACAAGTTGCACTTGGTTGTGAAATTGAAGTTGCTACAATTCATGGTAAAGTAAAAATGAAGATTCCTGCTGGAACTCAAACAGGAACTAAATTTAAACTTGCTGGTAAAGGTATTCAAAACCAAACAAGTGGTAGAAGTGGTAGTCAATATGTTATTATTAAAGTTATAACACCTACTAAACTTGACAATAATCAAAAAGAATTATTTACAAAACTTTCAAATACTGATGAATCGAAAGGCTCAACTTTCTTTGAAAAATTTAAGAAATTTTTTGGTATTTAAACTCCGTATAGCCATTCCAATTAATTGGAATGGTTTTTATTTGCACTTAAAAAAATTGATATGATATAATATATCTAGAGGTGATTAAAATGAAACATGTATTTAAATTAATTCTAGTTTTATTCTTATTTACACTTGCAAGTTGCAATATGCAATTTGAACAAAATTTACCAAGCATTGAAACTACTAGTGATAAAGTTGAAATGTTAGTTGGTGAAACAACACAATTAAATATCGAATATAAAAATGTTAAAGATAAAACATTGAATATTGAAATTGAAGATAACACGATCGTATCAGTTGATGAAAATTTAAATGTTACAGCTTTAAAAGAAGGAACAGTTAAAGTTGTTGTTAGTTTAAAAAGCGATCAAAATCAAAAAATTGAATATACTATTGAAGTAGCTAAACCAATTGAATTTGAAATTATTGGTAATAATTTGCTATTAGTTGGTGATGAAATTACTTATAAAACATCACTAGAAAGCGATGAAGAAGTTGTTTGGGAATCAAGCAATTCAGAAATTCTAAGTGTTCAAGGTAATAAAGTAAAAGCTTTAAAAGAAGGTATTGTAACACTTACTGCAACTTATCAAGGTGTTACAAAAGAAATTTTAATAACTGTTGAAGAACAACCATTAGATTTTGAAATTTCAGGAAAAACTTCTGCTAATGTTGGTGATAAAATAGTTTTAGATGTTACTAATTATAATCCTCTTGATTTAAAATGGTGGACACTAGATACTGACATTGTTGAAGTTAATAATAATGTTATTACTGCTTTAAAACCTGGTACAGCAACAATTTATGCATCTTACAAAGATATTCAAAAGGAATTCGTGATTACTGTGGAAAAAGATCAAATTAAACCTGTTATTTCTTATTATGGTAAAGATTCAATTGTCGTTAACTGGAACGATACACAAGCTCTATTAAACGACGTGACTGCTTCTGATAATATTGATGGTGACTTAACAAGTAAAATTGTTATTAAAGATGGATTTGATATTCAAAGTTATGGTAAACAAGTAGTTACATATGAAGTAAGTGACTCTTCAGGAAATACTGCTAGTATTACAAGAAACGTTGAAGTTATTTGGAATAATCAAGTTTCATTTATTGGACATGCGGGTTCATATTATGGCCTAATGAATTCAGAAGAAGCAATTCTTTATGCAATTCAAGTTTTAAAATATCAATATGTTGAAATCGATTTAAAACAAACATCAGATGGTGTATTTGTATTATCTCATGATGATACTTTTGGTGACTATACACTTTCTACTACACCTTGGAGTGTATTAAAAGATTATCAAATTACAAAAGCCAGAAATGGTGGATATCCATCTAATAATGGATCTGTAACAGGCTCACCATATACAGCAGGACTTTGTACTTTAGAAAGATTCTTAGATATTTGTAAAACTTATAACGTCAGACCAGTTATTGAACTTAAAAGTTCAAAAGGTATTACAAATAGTGATCAATCAAGAATGCAAGCATTAATGGATGTTATTGAAAGTTATGATATGGTTGATCAAATCGTTTTCTTAGCATCACAATATAATTGTTTAATTTGGACAAGAGAAAATGGTTATGAAAATGTTGAATGTCAATATTTAGTAAATTCATGTGAAAGTGAAACTTACTTACAACGTTGTATTAAATATAACTTAGATATTAGTATTAACGTTACAGGTACATCAAGTAATAGTGAAGCTTGGCTTGCAAGATATAAAGAAGCGGGACTTAAGATTTCTACATATACTTATTCACAATGGGTTAATTATGATGTAGTACAACAATGGATTAATAAAGGTGTTGACTTTGTTACTTGTGATTGGCATCGAATGGATGTTTTATCATTACCTGTAAATAGTGGTGAAATTGGTGTTAAACACAGTGTAGTGTTTAAAGATTTAGATGGTACTATTCTTAAAGAAACATCTGTTAAAGATGGTAAAACTGCAGCTGCACCAAGTGAACCAAGTCTGATTGGTTATGAATTTATTGGTTGGGATAAAGACTTAACAAACATTAAAGAAGATACTGTATTTACTGCTTGTTATAAACCAATTAACTATTCAATTACTTATGTAAGTAATTTAGAAAAAGTTGTTAAAACTTCATTTGGATCTAAAGAACAATTTATTGAAGAACTTTATAGTGATTTATTTAATTGGATAGCATCTCGTGGTACTGCTATTAGTGGAATGAAAGTTAATAATGGTGTTTATACATTTACAAGAAATGGTAAAACTGTATCCTTTAGTAATGTAGATGAATTATTAGCACTAGATATCTATGATTTTGAACTTACAATTTCTAATATTTTGTATAAAGAAGTTGTAAGAAATAGTGATGGTACATGTGTTATGTTACCTGATGAAGAATATTTCTTTAATAGTGATGAATACCGTATTAAATATCAAGGTGTTGATCAATGGTTATATAATGCAATTGTTAATGCTTATGATTGGTATGATGATACATATAAACCAACATCATCTGGTAAGATTCAAATTTTCTTTAGAATGCATCAATGGGCTAAAGGAGCAACTATTGGTATCCTTGATAAAATCCCTGCTAAATATGAAGTGGTTGATGAATCATATAATGTTGTATTACCATCATCACCAACAAGTTATACAATTGAACAACTTGTTGTGTTATTACCTGCAACAAGCGATTTAACATTCTTAGGTTGGTATGAAACACCAGAATGTGATGGAGATAGAATAACTGTGATTGAAAAGGGTTCAACAGGTAATATCGTTTTATATGCAAAATGGGAAAAAGAATAAGCTTAAGCTTATTCTTTTTTTATCAAATGGTTTATCTTGCAAAAAAAGTCTTTTTTTGGTATAATAAGAATAATTAAAGGAGGTAGCTTATGCAACGTTATTTTGTTGAAAAATCAAGTGTGATTTTACCTAACATTTATATTACGGGTGATGATTGTCATCATATTAAAAACGTTATGCGTATGAACATTGGTGATAAAGTATATGTAAGCGATCAAGATAATAGTTGGATAGCTATTATTGAAAGTATTGATTTAAATCAAGTTGTTTTAAAAGTTGAAAAAGAACTTGATGAACAAAAAGAATTACCACTTAATATTACGATTGCTCATGGACTAGTTTCAAGAGAAAAGAAAGAAGAAACTATTCAAAAAATTACACAACTAGGAGCAGTTTCTTATATTCCTGTTTTAATGAAAAAGTCTGTTGTTAAACTTGTCAAAGAAAAAGAACAAAAACAAACTGAAAGACTACAAAAGATTGCAAAAGAAGCTTCAGAACAATCTCATCGTACTAAACTTTTAAATGTTGAATTACCAATAACTTTTAATGAATTATTAAAACTAGAAAAAAACTATGACATTTGTTTATATGCTTCAACTGTTTTAGATCCAAAAGATCAATCTTTTAAAAAGATCATCAAAGAACAAAAATATAAAAACATTTTAATCTTAGTAGGACCAGAAGCTGGTATTGATGAATCAGAAATAAGTAAACTTTCTAATTGGACAGCAATTACTTTAGGACCAAGAATCTTAAGAACAGAAGTTGCACCTTTATATATAATGAGTGCAATTAGTTATGAATTAGAGTTGGGTGAATAATATGAAGTTTCAAACATTTTCCTTAGGTTGTAAAGTAAATATTTATGAATCTGAAGCAGTAAGCTATGATTTAATTGGTAAAGGCTTTGTTCAAAGTAATGATAATCCTGATGTTATTATAATCAATACATGTACTGTTACTAGTCAGTCAGATGCAAAATCTAGAAAATTAATTAGAAGTAAAAAAGAAGAATTTCCAAATGCAATAATTGTTGTAATGGGATGTTACTCTCAACTTGATCCAAATACTGTATCTGAAAAGCTTGGTGCAGATATTGTAATTGGTACTAATAATCGTAGTAAAATTTATGATTTAATAATGCAATTTGTTGAATCAAAAAAGAAAATCAATTTAGTAGAAGATTCAAAAAAATATCAAGTATTTGAAGAACTTTGTTTAAATAAATTAAGTCTTCACACAAGAGGTTTTATTAAAATCCAAGATGGATGTGAAAACTTCTGTTCATATTGTGCAATACCATATTCTAGAGGACCAATTAAGAGCCGTAATCCACAATCAGTTATTAATGAAGTTAGTAGTTTAGTTGATAGTGGTGTAAAAGAAATTATTTTATCGGGTATTAATACAGGGACTTATGGTAAAGATTTAGGTTCGATTAATCTTGCTAAGTTAATTGAAAAAATTATTGTTGAAATCCCTAACCTTTATCGCCTACGTTTATCATCAATTGAACTTATGGAAATTAGTGACGAATTATTAGATGTAATTGCTAAATATCCTGAAAAGATTGCAAGACATCTTCATATTCCACTTCAATCTGGCAGTAATGGTGTTTTAAAAAGAATGGAAAGAAAATATTCAATGGAAGAATATTTTTCTAAAATTGATATAATCAAAAATCGATTTGAAGACATTGCAATTACAACAGACTGTTTAGCAGGTTTTGTTGGTGAAACGATCGAAGAATTTGAAGAAACTTGTGAAAGTTTTAGAAAAATTGGTTTTGCAGAATCGCATATTTTCCCATATTCGATCAGACCTAACACTAAAGCATATAATATGCCAAATCATTTAAAACCAGAAGTTATTAAAGAAAGAGCTCATAAGCTTCAAAGTCTTGCAAAAGAATTAAGTTTAGAATATAAAAATAAATTTATTGGAAAAACTTTACCGGTGCTTTTTGAACAACTAAAAAAAGGTTATTGGCACGGTCATACTTCTAATTATTTAGAAGTTAAAGTAAAAGATCAAAATATTGATTTAACAAATAAAGTAGTAGATGTTAAATTAATAAATTTAGATAATAATATTATTATTGGAAAGGAAGTTAAATAATGAAGTTTACTGAAATGAAATTTAAACCATTTATTTTCGAAGCACTTGATGAACTTGGATTTGTTAACGCAACATCAGTACAAGAATTAGTGTTTAAGAAATTAAAAAGTAATTCTAATATTATTGTTCAAAGTGCAACAGGATCTGGTAAAACACACGCATTCTTACTTCCGATATTTGATAAAATTGATGTAAATAGTAAAACTGTTCAATCTGTTATTATTGCACCTACACGTGAACTTGCAACACAACTTTATAATGTTGCATCACAAATAGCTAAGTTTGCTGATGTTGATGTTCGACTTTATATTGGTGGTGCATCTAGAGACAATGAAATTAGAAGATTAAATTTATCACAACCACAAGTTGTAATCGGTACAATTGGAAGAATTTACGATTTAGCTGTTCAAGCTAATGCTTTAAAAATTTATTCAGCCAATGATTTAGTTATTGATGAGGCTGATATGGTTTTTGAAGAAAAAGCAATCATTGAAGTAGATAAGGTATTAAGTATTATTGTTGGTAATCCAAAGTTCTGGCTTTTTTCAGCAACTCTTACTAAAGGTTTACGACAATTCATTAATAAATACTTAAGTGGTACAGATGAAGTTATTATTGAAGAAAAAGAATTAACAAAGAGTTCAATTGAACATTGCTTTATTCCATGTAAAGCAAAACAAAAAGAAGAAGTTTTATTAAACTTAATGGATTTAATTAATCCATACTTACTATTGATATTTGTTAATACTAAAGAAAAAGTAATTGAACTTTCTAAACATTTAGCTGATCATGACATTAAAGTTGCAACACTTCATGGTGACTTAGATGATAGAACTAGACGCCAAACATTAAAAAGAATTCAAGATATGCAATATCGTTATATAGTTGCCAGTGATATTGCTTCTCGTGGAATAGATATTCAAGGTGTAAGCCATGTTATCAATTTTGATCTACCTAAAGATACAGAGTGGTATATTCATAGAACAGGAAGAACTGCTAGATATGATCAAACAGGTATTGCTTTTGCATTGTATGATTACGATGATGAAAAATACGTTGACTTTTTAAGAAAAAAAGGATTAAATGTAAAATTCAAGAAAATTGTTAATGGAGAGCTTGTAGCAACAAAACTTGAAAAAGCTATTGGAACACAAAAATTAAAAGAAAAAACTGATGCAGTTCATGCTAAACATCCACTTCCAAAGAAAGTAAAACCAGGATATAAAAAGAAAAGAATGGAAGTAATTAAAAAAGAAATTAAAAAGATTGAGCGTGAAAGAATCGAAGAAATATATAGAAAGAAGAGTCGAAATGAAAATCGGAAGTCACGTTAGTAACAATGGTGTTAAAATGTTACAAGGAAGTGTTGAAGAAGCCTTAAGTTATAATGCCAACTGTTTTATGGTTTATATGGGAGCACCTCAAAATACATTCCGTAAAAAATCTCATGAGATGAGAATACCACAAATGCAAAGTCTCTTAAAAGAAAATAATATTGATATTAATGATGTGGTAGTTCATGCTCCTTATATTGTCAATCTAGGACAACAAGATCCAGAAAAACATGACTATGCTATTAGATTTTTAACTGAAGAAGTTAAATTAATTGATGCGACTGGTGCTAAACTTATGGTATTACATCCAGGTGCTCATGTTGGCTCTGGTAGTGCTAAAGGGATTGAAAGAATTATTTTAGGTATTAATATGATTCTTGCAAACACACCTAATTCTGATGTTATAATTTGTTTAGAAACAATGGCTGGAAAAGGTACTGAGTGTGGAAGAACTTTTGAAGAAATTAAGATGATTATTGACGGTGTTTTTAATAAATCAAGAATTGGTGTTTGTTTAGACACTTGTCATATTCATGATGCTGGTTATGATATTGTCAATAATTATCAAGAAGTAATTACAGAATTTGATCAAATTATAGGTCTTGATTATTTAAAAGTAATTCATGTAAATGATTCTAAAAATGTTTTAGCAAGCCACAAAGACCGTCATGAAAACATCGGTTTTGGTAATTTAGGTTTTGATACTGTTATGCAATTTTTTAATGATGAAAGATTTGTAAACATTCCTAAAATCTTAGAAACACCATATATTCCTAGTACATACTCAAAAGATGTAAGTTATGCACCATATTTATATGAAATTGAAATGATTAAAAAAGGTGTATTTAATCCAAATCTAAAAGAAGAAATTGTAAAAAATAGAGAAGTATAAAAAACTTCTCTATTTTTTTATCATATTACTTGCTAAATCTTACAAAAAAGAGTATAATATAAAAGTAAAATAAATGGTCCGTTGGAGAAGCGGCTTAACTCACATGCCTTTCACGCATGCATTCACGGGTTCGAATCCCGTACGGATCACCATTTAAGTTAATAATTCTCGGTACAATTATTGTATCGAGTTTTTTATTTATATATTGAGTAAAGAATATTCAAAAAAATTTAAATAAAAATATAATCATAAATTGACAAAATAATAGAATTGTATTATAATAATAAAAAAAGGAGAATTAATATGACAAAACGTGATATATTATCTGTAATTTTATTATCTATTTTTACATGTGGTATTTATAGTATTTATTGGATGTATGTTTCTACTGAACAATTAAATAGCCTTGAATCAGAAGAACCACTAACTAATTATATTTTAGCTATCGTACTAGGTATTTTAACATGTGGTATTTATAGTATTTATTGGCAATACAAATTTTATAAAAAAGTAGATTCTGTTACATCTGAAAATAATTTAGTAATTAATTTTATATTATCTATTTTAGGGTTGTCAATTGTATCAATGGCAATCGCTCAAACTTCTTTTAATAATATGAATTAAAAATTTAAAGGGATTCAATTGAATCCCTTTATTAATATGGTGAATTTATGAAAAAGTATTTGAATACACTCATAAAATTTATTAAAACTTACAGCATTTTAATAATTCTATTTGTGTTATATATCTTGATAACTTATTTATTAAAGATTCCTAATTGTTTGATAAAATTAATATGTGGGTATCCATGTCCTGGATGTGGAATGACAAGAGCGGGAATTTCAATTTTAAAATTTGATTTTGTAAATGCGTTTAATTTCAATCCATTAATTTATATTTTACCGTTGGTTTTATTTATTATTATATTTAAAGAATATTCAATTGTTAGTAAAATTTATCATCAAAAGATCTTTTGGGTTAGTTTATTAATTTTAACAATTAGTTTATATGTTTATAGAATGATATTTGTTTATCCAGAAGTACCAATGAATTATGATAATAGAAATTTAATCGAATGGATCAAAAACAAAATATTATAATAATTAATTTTTAATGCAAATTAAATTAGTAATTTTACTGATTAATTTGCATTTTTTTGATATACTTTGTTTATATATGAGGTGTGTTATATGAAAGTATTAATGTTAAATGGTAGTCCCCATCTTAAAGGCGCAACTTTTATTGCTTTAAAAGAAATGGAAAAGATTTTTCTTGAAAATGGAATCGAAGTTGAATTAATTAATGTTGGTCTTGAAAACGTTCGTGGCTGTTTAGCTTGTGGTAACTGCTATAAAACAGGAAAGTGCATTATTGATGATATCGTTAATAAAATAGCAGTTAAGTTTGAAGAGTGTGATGGTTTAGTAGTAGGAAGTCCAGTATACTATGCATCGGCCAATGCAACATTAGTTGCAGTACTTGATAGACTATTTTATTCAACAAGATTTAGTAAAGCGATGAAAGTCGGTGCAGCAATTGCAACTGCAAGACGTGGTGGTATAACTGCTACTTTTGATGAACTTAATAAATACTTTACTATTAGTGGTATGCCAATAGCATCTGGCCAATATTGGAATGGGTTTCATTCAGGTTATGGAGAAAATGCTTTACAAGATCAAGAAGGTTTACAACAAATGCGTACACTTGCGAGAAATATGACATTTTTAATGAAAAGCATTGAACTTGGAAAAAAAGAATTTGGTTTACCAGAAAAAGAAAAAGGCGTTTTTACAAACTTTGTTAGATAGCCAAATACTTAAAGAAAGTAACCACTTAACTTAGATTTATTGACATTTTTATTAGATTGAATATAATTATATATGGAGGTTATTTATGGAAGTACGTGAATGTATTTTAAAAAGAAGAAGCATAAGAAAATTTAAAGAACAACAAGTAGATAACGATACAATTAAAGATATTTTAGAATGTGCAATGGCTGCACCTAGTGCATGTAATAAACAACCATGGGAATTTTATGTTATTAAAAATCAAGATTTATTAAATGAAATTAAAAGTGTAGGTCGCTATACTAACTTTAATTCACCACTTGTAATTGTAGTATGTGGAAACCGTGAAAGAACACTTTCTGATCGTGTTAATGATTTTTATATTCAAGATTGTTCAGCTGCAATCGAAAATATTTTATTACGTGTTACATCACTTAATCTTGGTGCGGTTTGGTGTGGACTTCAACCAATGGAAATTCCATATAAAAAAGCTAAAGAAGTATTAAAACTAACTGATAATATTGAACCACTAGGTATGATTCATATCGGATATCCTGCTGAAGAGAAAGAAGAAAGAACACAATACAATAGTGATTATGTTCATTTCTACGAGTAATTAATTTATGAAACATATTATTGAAATTAAAAACTTGAAAAAAAGATTTGGTGATATTCAAGCAGTTGATGATTTGTCATTTCATGTAAATGAAGGTGAATTATTTGCATTTTTAGGTATTAATGGTGCTGGTAAATCTACAACAATCAGCATTATTTGTGATCAAATCGCTAAAGATTCAGGTAAAGTATTTGTTAATGGAATTGATATAGATGTTGATTCAACTAATATTAAAACAATGATAGGGGTTGTTTTTCAAAATTCAGTATTAGATAAACAATTAACAGTATTAGATAATTTGATGTGCCGAGCAGCACTTTATGGGTTGACAAAAGATCAATTCAACAATAAAATAGAAGAACTAAATATTTTACTTGATTTAAAACCATTACTTAATAGAACACTTGGAAAACTTAGTGGTGGTCAAAAAAGAAGAGTTGATATTGCAAGAGCACTTATACATAATCCTAAAATATTAATTTTAGATGAACCAACAACAGGACTTGATCCACAAACTAGACAAATGGTTTGGAATGTTGTTGAAAAACTTCGTAAAGATCAAAATATTACGGTATTCTTGACAACTCATTATATGGAAGAAACGCGTGATGCTGACTATGTAGTTATTATAGACCATGGTAGAATTGTTGGACAAGGAACACCAAATGAACTTAAAAATGAGTTTACTACTGATTATATTAATTTATATAATGTAACTGAAGAAGAAGTGAAGAAACTAAATATTTCTTATAACGTTATTAATGATGGATTTAGAATTAAAATTGATTCGACTGCAAAAGCAAAAGAATTAATTAATGAATATCCAGAACTTTTTAATGATTTCGAAGTTGTTAAAGGTAAAATGGATGATGTATTTTTGAACGCTACTGGTAGAAGTAATAGTGGGGGTATAAACTAATGAATTCACTTACTTTTTTAATTAAACGAAATATTAAGTTGTTTTTTAAAGATAAAGGTGTCTTTTTTACATCTTTGATAACACCATTAATTTTACTTGTTTTGTATATAACATTTTTAGGTAATGTTTATAAAGATTCATTTTTACAAATATTTAGTGGTCCGATTGCTATTGATGATAAATTAATTAGTGGATTAGTCGGTGGACAACTATTTTCGTCACTTCTTGCAGTTTGTTGTATTACTGTATCATTTTGTTCAAATATGATAATGGTACAAGATAAAGTTACAAATTCACGCGGTGATATATTAATGACACCAGTTAAAAAATCAACACTTGCTTTTTCATATTATATTGCTACATATATCAACACTTTAATTGTTTGTTTTACAGCAGCTATTTGTTGTTTAATATATATCGCAATTATTGGATGGTATTTAACAATTGTTGATGTTTTATTGATTTTTTTAGATGTTGTGCTTCTTGTTACTTTTGGAACAGCTTTATCATCAATAATAAATTATTTCTTATCATCTCAAGGTCAAATATCAGCAGTTGGTTCAATTGTTAGTTCTTGTTATGGATTTATTTGTGGTGCATACATGCCGATATCTAGTTTTCCAAAAGTCTTACAAAAAGTTATTGCTTTCTTACCGGGTACTTATGGTACATCTTTACTAAGAAATCATACAATGGGATCAACAATTAAAGAAATTGAAAATACAGGTATTCCTTCTCAAGTAACAAATATTGTAAAAGATTCTATTGACTGTAATGTTTATTTCTTTGATAATTTAGTAGATACATGGCAAATGTATTTAATCCTTGGATCTTTTGCAGTTGGACTTGTTGGGGTATATGTTTTAATGAATGTAATTTCTAAAAAAAGAAAACAAAATTAAAATCGTTTAGTAAATTCTAAACGATTTTTTTATTTATCAAAATAATATTTAAAATTTTATAATTAATTACTTGCAAAATTACAAAAGATTTGGTATAATAAAGAAGCCTAGTAAATAGGGGCTTCGTACAACGGTAGTACACCGGTCTCCAAAACCGTCAATGTGGGTTCGATTCCTACAGCCCCTGCCAGTCAATCTCATATGGCGAATGTGGTGAAGTGGTTAACACAGCGGATTGTGGCTCCGTCATTCGTGGGTTCGAGTCCCATCATTCGCCCCATTTTAAGAAATCTATAGGTCTTCTGAAAAGAGGATCTATTTTTTATTTTTATTAGGTATTTTAGCTAGTTTTAGTTAGAATACCTTA
>JAEIGA010010931.1_pt1 | contig 13769 bp, 29 predicted proteins | sample 9270691 | NCBI WGS metagenome assembly JAEIGA01 (sample SAMN17057246, study PRJNA624740) | gut metagenome | biome: biome; isolation source: fecal sample | host: Bos grunniens | place: China: Xizang | collected 2019 | reverse complement strand
TTCTTCCCGCCTATGTCCGATAATCGGTCAAGTAGGGGGGATATTTTCTCGATGTTTGACTCTCTCTTCCTCGCAATAAATCAATTTTCCGTCTTTGCCTATCTCGTATCGTCTCTCACGTCCGAAGTGTTCCTTGTTGTGACAGTCCAAGCAAAGCGACTCTAAGTTATCGAAGCCGTAAAGGATCTCTGGCTTTCTGATATCTTCTTTCGTGAGATGTTTCTTGTGATGTACGATCTTTGCGGGAATATATAATCCTTTCTTCAAACATCGCTCACAGTATCTATGAGTCTGTATGTAGCTACTCTGTACTCTTTGCCAAGTCTTATTCTTGTAGAACTGTTCGTCGATAGATCTCATCCGATTTCCCCAATAGTAAAGCCGCTATGTGTCGGGTAACTCATAGCGGCTTATACGAGACAAAGACAAAAAGTAATCTAATACTAGACTCAATTCGTCGATATCATTTTAAACTAGAATTAACTCTTATTTACTCTCGACTCTAAGTACTTAAACATCTTGATTGATAGATCGAGAGCTTCGATCACTTCATCTCCAGAGTGAGCGAACGGACATTTAACGCAAACATGATCGCATTTCCCGTCCTTTTGCTTATTCAGACATCGGACTTGATCTTCAATGATAGCTTGAGCCTGTCTCCCTTTCATACCTCGTCTCCTAGCTCTGGGAGTGTCCTTTTGTCCTCACATAAGTAACACTTTCTTTCTTTGTCCTCGTACTTGTAGCGAGTAAGCGTCTCTTTAAATCCGCACTTCGGACACCTGATCTCGACTACTGAATAGTTATCTTGTCTCGTTATCTTGGTTATTATCCAATTCACGATTATTCTCCTTTTCTACTATTTCTTTACAGAACGACTCGAACTGTTCTCTAGTTATCGGCTGTGTCATTGAGTAGTGATAAACAAAGACTCCGTTCTTAAATTGCGTTACTCCTTGTATATCATCTTTGCACTCGTGATACTCGAAGTGATACTCTCCGACTTCGTGATACATGATGTGAACGTCCATTCTCTTGAGACGTTCACATTCTCTGTAAATATCCTCTTTACTCATGCTTCGTCTCCTCTCTCATCCGTCCAATCTGTATAGCCTGTCAGTCTCTCTAGTTCCTCTAAACCCTCTTTGTGGAATCTATACACGCTTTGCTTTGAGTAGTTACACGCTTTGGGTATATCATCCCAAGACAGACGGCGGATATATCGAAGATATAAGACTTGATACTGCGACGGATTCGTTAAGAGCTTTAAGATATCGTCTGTCTCCCTGTCTATCTTCACGAGCTTAAATGAGAGTTCGTCGCACTCTTTCTTTAGTTCTGACCAACGAAGAGCGACTGTTTCCGAACTGTTGCCGGACGGATAAGTCTCGATCTCCCTCTCTCCGTACTTGCTTATTACATTGGACAACGAGTCCAAATGTGCTTTCTTGACTTGGAGCTTCTTATAAATAGTCCAAGCTCTATTGATATATTGCTTGAGTTCCATTAGTAGAAGAAACCCCCTTTGCTCGTGTCGATCCTTATCTCATCCACTCCGAGAGCCTTTGCTATCTCGAGTAATCCTCTAACAGTCGGCATAGCTGCGTATTGCTCATAGTTCTTTATTGTGGAGACTTTACAATGTCTTGTCATCTCGGCAAGTTCGGCTTGAGATAAGTTTTTGTCGAGCCTTAAACACTTTAGCGTTTCTCCGTATGTTATCGAGTCAAACTCCCAAATCTTCATATCAGCTCTCCTTTATCGTGTTGATAATTATCGTTACTTTGGATATCTCGGAATATCGCTTCTCTAAATGAAGTTTGCAAACTTGGGAGTCATCCGCCCAGAATAGCTTCGTATCCGTGATCGAATCGAGAATGAGTTTAGTTTGGTTGTCGACATCTGGACGGCTTGTCTTGAGCTTTCCCCAGAACTTACGATTCTTTATCGGGTAGTTGTAGAAGATCCCGACTTCGTATGCCAGATCTCCGATATCGGGATAAAGCTCTTTTATTATCATTGCGTCTTTTAAGATGTGAGAAATAAACCAAGTCCGAGCCTTTATAACTTCGGGTTTGGTATAGAATCTTCCGTGAGATATGCCCTTTTGTTGAGCCGTAACAGTCGGGAAGTCAACGAATGTATTAGCATATACAGTCTCTTTTGTCTCCATAGTCTCTGTCTCCTTATTGTGGCTTTTCCGCTTGAGCTGCTTCGTATTCGGCTTTTTTCTTATCAATGCACTTTTGACAGATTGGCTTCTTCCAACTCTTCATCGTCTTTTTGATGAGAGCTTCATCTTTGATAACGGCTCCGCAATTTTCACACTTAGTCTCTCCGTTCGTCTTGTCGGGATCGTTTGTCGAGTCATCCAAGAGAAACAATCCAGTCAAAGCATACTTTCTCGCATAAGTCGCCGCCGATCCTGTGATCTGGGATTCGTCCTTTCCTTTGGATGTGTCCGGCTCTCTTGCATAAGCTACGCTTGAGACTTGGTAGCACTTGTCCGAGTGCTCAAAGTCAATAAGTGTTGCCGTTGATTTAACATAGAATCTATCGGCAATATTAACGACATCGTCTGTCAGCGTGAGAGATACTTTGTACTTATCGAGTAAGGGCTTCAAAGCCTCGTTTATCGAATCTATCGTTCTGTACTTATATTTTCCGAAGTCGTTATTAGCGTTCTTTGGAGCTTTTAACGCTTTCTGAATAGCCGTTAACTTCTCATATATGAACATATCGTCTCTCCTTTACTTGATCTGTATATTGTTTGTCTCTCGGATATATGCTCCCGAGATACACTCTCCGAGCTTTAAAAGTTCCTTAATACGTTCTCTGTCTGGAGAATATGTGATCTTCTCTTTGAAGTACTTCTCGTTTAGGAGATTTTCGTCGATAATGACTTTCGAACTCTTTCTGAATGTGACTGCTACACGAGCCGTTTTGAACGCTTCACCGCCGAGAGCCGATGACAGATACATTTTTAATCCCTCGGCTTGTTTTTCCGCCTGTTTCGCTCGTTTTTCGAGTATGTCCGCTTCGGCTTTTAAGTCCTCGGCTTCTCTTACAAGCTCTTTGTAGTACAAAGTGACGTTCTCGAGCTTCTTCTCTCGCTCTTCGTTGAGTTCGGACAACTTCTCCATATCCTCTGGAGCTATACATCCGTCATCGTCTATCTCTAAGTTGTCGAGCAGTTCTCGGATCTCATCGTCTATCTCGAATAACTTCCTACTCATTGTCTAAGTCCCCCTCGTTCATTATTTCTTCGTACTTGTCTTTTAACCTGTAGTACTCGTTTATTAGCAAACATCCCGTATCTCGGATAGCTTCGAACGGGTTTTGATCGTACTTTGCCGCTACTTCGTTGATCTCTAAAATAAAAGTACCCAAGACTTGAGACGCTTCTTCGGCATAAGCTCTGATTCTTGCTTCTTCGTCCATATCAAGCTATCTCCTTTAACAATGTGTACTTAGCAACTGTCGCTTCTCCGTGAGCCGTTTTAACCTTTATAAGCTCGGATGAGATAGGAAGTCTCTCTTTATGTTTCAAGTCCCAGATCCTGGCGGAGAGCCTACGTATCCCAAGTTTGGTAAATGCCTCAAAGTCTGTTATAGAGCCGTTCTTCTCTAAATAGTCCTTTATTAACTCCGTCTGTTTCATCTTTGCTCTTTCCTTTCGATCATCATTGCATTTAATACAGTTATTGCGACTAGTCCTTGCTTTCTTGCGATACATTCCTTTATCTCTGGGATATCTTCTAACTTGACGATGTCATCGAGCCAAATCGTATCGTTACCGAATACTGTTAATCCCTTTTTATCCGTACCGATAAAGGATATTAAGTAGATGTGTTGTCTCATTCCTTGTCTCCTTTACAAATTGCATTTGATACCCAGACAGACATCATGATAAGGGCAATACTTACAACCGTCACTTTCTGTGTCCGCCTGATCGACTCGGCTCACGGCCGCTATCACCTTTGGCTCATTGCTCATTACTCGAAACTTCTCGACTTCGGCTCTAAGTTCGGCTATTGCCGGAAAGAACTTGTGTGATGTTATAAAGTGCTTTGTAGCCGTAAAGACTACATCCGCCTTATATTCCTTAAACATCAGCTCCCAGAGATCTATCGTCGCTTTGTTCTTCTCGAGCTTGTTCGTCGGATATGCCGTGTCTAGGATCTGGAGTAGCGTTTTAATCTGTTCTCTTTCCACTTGTTACTCTCCTTTACTCGATATCAAAGAAAGTGTTATTGACTCTCGGCTTCTTTTCTTTGCTTTGCCAAAGTCTGACGGCCGCTTTCCAGTCTTTCATCTTGTTTTTTCCGACTTTCCAGTTGTTAGACTCGTAGTAGTTAAAGAATGATTGTGGATTAACCGAGTAGCCCTTTTCGAAGATGTAACTCTCTATTTCTTCCAAGCTCGGTTTAACGAATCGCTTTTCTTTGGTACTTTCTTTATCCTTAGTTACAGTATCAGTTACAGTTACAGTATCAGTTACAGTTACAGTAACAGCTTCATTTGCTTCATTTTGCTTGAACGATTCCGAAGCAAAATTAAGCGTTGCTTCGTTTTGCTTCAAGCACTTTAAAGCGTTGCTTCGTCTACTCTGTCCGCTCTTGATACCGCCTAAACGTCCCGCTTCGCTTCGCTTTTGTCTCTCATCTTCCCACTTTCTCAAGTTCTCTATGATCTTTGGGGATAAGAACTTCCAAGCAGCTATAACAGGATCTGTTAACTCTTCTTCGCTCTCTTCTCCGTCTGGAGATACTAAATCGAACATAAGATAAAGAAGCGTTACTCGTTCTTTATCCGTCGGGAGAAGCTCGAATATCTTCTTCCAATCGGCATAAAGAATAAATGAGTTGTTATTCATTGTCTGTTGTCTCCTAATTTGCGTTCTTCTAGTATTTGATGTTCCATTTGCTATTCTCGTTAATCCAATCAATAACGGATTTATAACCGAGTCCGCCTTTGTCCCAATCTCGGAAGAGATACTCGTAGAGCTTCGGATGTGTCTCTTTCATCCTCTCGAATCGGTTCGGGTTTTTCTCCAAGTGGCAACCATAGCCGCAAAACATACAACCCGTTCTCGAACACCCTGTCGTTTTAAGCGGCCTTGTGTCGCTAGTGAGTCCCAAATCAGAAAAGCTCACTTGTCCGTCGAAGTTGTTCTCTCCGTTGTCCGGCACGATAGATCCGTAAACACTAGCTAATTTGAGTTTGTTCTCAACGATATAACGGAGTACATCTTGTTCCGTCCAGAAAGACATCGGATTCGAGATAATATGTCGTCCCTCGTATATATTGCAGCCGTGAGTTAACCATTGACTTTGCCTTAATGCTGATTCTTCCGTCATTTGAGCCGTTATCGGGTATCTTCCGCTCTCTTTACAGTACTTTGTAAGTGGTGCTTTTTTCATCGCGTCACAACAACGACTACTTACGTTAAAAGGAGCGTCTAACATAAAAGCCCAATGAGACTTATCGTATCTTTTGGAGTAGTCGCCCTCTTCGGCATATATACTCGTACTCGGAAGTTCACTGAGAATTTGTAAAACATTTGCGGGTAAATGGTATTTATACTTACTAGGGATAATCCCCTTTATTAGTAGTTTCATTTCCTCGGAGTCCCTCTTCTTTCGTCTTGGAATCCCGAGAACGTCGGAGACTGCCCAAATATAACGACAATTTCGTCTGTCTGTCTGTCTGTCTGTCTGTCTGTCTGTCTGTCTGTCTTAGCGATTGTGGGCTCTACAACGTATTTGTACAAGTACTTTCGTGTAGAATCGAGAGCTTTTGACGTTTCTTTACTTATCATCGGGTAACCGTAAGTCTCAATAACCTTGCGAAAGTTCATCTTTGGTTTAACCCAAGTTACGTTATCGAACGTCTTAACAAACTCTCGTATCTCTGGGTACTCAAGACCAGTATCAGAAAATACGGCGGGGACGTTTGGATAAATCTTTCGAACGATATCGAGTAAAACTGTCGAATCTTTGCCGCCGCTAAACGATACGTACACTCCGTCGACTCCGAATGTATCAACAAAAGCTCTAATTCGAGTTTGTGTCATTGCTACTTTTATAGACAACGGCATTGCTTGAAACTGTCTCAAATCGTCCATTGTATGAACTCTGGGTTTATTCATCGTCGCTCTCCTTGTATTCTTCGAAACACTCGGAGCCGCAATTCGGACAAACCATATAGTTGTTATAACTAGGTTGTCCCCAGAACTCCCCGACATACTCTCTTACTGTCTCGGCTTCGTCCTCATCGAAGATTTCTCCACACTCGCACTTATACTTCGTCATAGTCCGTCACCTCGTAGAGCTTGTCGTGCAAGTAGCCGTAGTAGTTAATAAGTGTTGGTATCTTGAGACTCATTACGGCTTCGTCTCTGATAGCTCCTAAAAGATCATGTAGGATCTCTTCGAGCTTTCCTACTCTCGCTTTTAGTTCTTGTATTTCTTGATATTCGGTATAGTCTGTCATTTTGTCTCATCCTCTCTCATAAATGCGAAGCAATAAGGGCACCTGTCGAACTTGCTCAAGAACTCGCACTTACAATTCGAGCAAACGTATGTGAAGTGCTTTCCGTTGGGTATCCAATGAGCCGTTACAAGTTCTTTATCCTCGTTGATAATCTGTCTTATTAACTCGATAGCGGCCGTATCTGACATCTTGGATAGTGGCTTGTTATGCTTCTTTAAAACTTCGGTAATCTCGAGCAGCTTCTCTTCGTCGGTCATTTCTTATCTCCTTTGTTCGGGAAGTCTAGCTCTTGCCAGTTGATATCATCGAATCTCGGTATCGGGGAGCAATGAAACTTTGGTTTTACTATTAGCTCCGCTAATTTTGCCGATAGTTCCGAGTTGAGCTTGTCGAGTCTGTCGATCTCTCCTTTGTGCTTCATCGTGAGTCGAGCATTATCGACAACGAGTCGTGCGTTATCTTCGACTAGTTCGTTTATCTGTTTTGAGTCGAAATAGTATCGAACGAGTAGTCCGGCAACAAAGCCAAGTACGAAAGTTGTTATAACAAGTAGAAATATCGTCGTTCTCATTCTTCGTCCCTCTCTTCCAACCACTTTTGAAACTTCGCTTTAGGGATGAGATATGAGAAGCGTCCGCCTGATCCTCTGACGGCTACTCCGAACGGGAGCCGCCCTTGTTGGAGTCCCAGTCTGACGAATTGGGGATTAGCACCCAGAATACGAGCCGCTTCTTCAACTGAAATAGTCTCGATTTGTGTCATTGTCTCTCCTTTCTTCACTCTAAGTGTAGTTCAAACCCAAAATAAATACACTCTAAGTGTAGTTCTACGGCAAAAAATAAGAGCCGCTCACTTTGAGTGTATAAATGAGTAGAACACGTCCACGATCGAAACATCGAAAAACTCCGCTATTCGGACTTTGACTTCATCCCTGGGAGTCTTTATTCCCTGTTCATAAGATGACATAGCGGACGGACTTACTCCAATCTTATCCGCAAGCTCGGCTTGTGTGAGTCCTTTCTTTTCTCGAAGTCCGACCAAGTACGAGTTAACCATTTTGTAACAATTCCTCCTTTCCTTATTATTTCATTCACTAGTAGTGTAGTAGTTTTCACAAGATTATTATAAAAGACTAGTAACACTATGCTTTGTCGGTTAGATAACGTTAGTTACGTTACGCTCGGTTTCCAACAAGTAAAAATATTTTAACCCCCCCCCGCTCACTCGTCAACACTAAAAGTGTTGCAAAATTGTTAACGTAGTGAAATAATACTGTCAGACAAAGACAACAGCCTTAAAAAAGAAGTGGAGACTCAATTTATGGAATTTAAAGACAGACTGCGAGAGCTTAGAACTTCTCGCCACTTATCCCAGTATCAATTAGCAAGAGCTTTACAATTATCCCCAAGTACTATATCTATGATAGAGCTTGGGGAACGTAAACCGAGCTTTGAAACCGAAGAAGCGATAGCGGACTACTTCAACGTAGATCTAAACTACCTTAGAGGGAATACCGACGCTACAACAAAGATTATTACTGGAGACGATCATCTCTTGTTACATATCTTTCACGATATGGACGAAACATCTCGTAAGCTGCTTTTGACTTACGCACAAGGTATGTACGATATCCAGAAAAGCAAAGAGAAAGGAGATAACGAGTGAAAATCAGAAAATGGAACGATGAAAAGAATGACTACGACCTCGTAGAAATTCCCAACAATTGGAAGTGTCCTATGTATTCGAATGATATGTCTCTTGAGATTAACTGTGTTAATTGTGGAGCTTCTCTCCCTTACGGAGATGGTTATACATCTATGAGATATCACAACAACTCGGGATTCGGCTACTACGAGTGCAAGAAGTGCTACTACGAATACTACGAGAAGAGAGTCGAGAGAGCGAGAGCTAAAGGAGAGATTAAATGACTGACGCATTAAAGCAGCTTGTCGAATCGGCACCGATCAAGAAGAGCGGATACTTCGACCGCTTTATGTTTGTATCGAATGGAGAGTATGACGGATTCTGGGGAAAGAACGGCTACGATAATATAATCGTACTCGGCAAAGCGGCCGACGATGAAAAATGGTATCGTATCGCCTGTGAAGTAGATGTTTTTAATGTTAACTTTCACGAGATCCCAGTAAGCGTATCAATTGACATCCCCAAAGAATTTGGAATCCCGAATTTATTCTTCCATACTCCAATACAAATTGATTATGACGGCTTCACATCGTCAGTACTAACTTTCATTGATTAACGAGACAGACAAAAATAATCGAAAGGAGACTTGATTTATGAGAAATCCAAACGGATTCGGGAGTGTTATTAAGTTGTCCGGCAATAGGCGGAATCCCTACGGAGCGAGAAAGACTGTCGGATTTAAGGACAACGGACAACCGATTTATAAGTTTATCGGCTTCTATGTAACCAGAAAAGAGGCTTTGTCGGCTCTTGGAGAATATAACAATAATCCCGAGAATTTCGTAACAAAAGATAGTAAGTTAATCCCTATTAATAAAATCACTCTTCGGAGAGTCTACGACGAATGGAGCGATGAGCACTTCCAGACGCTGAAAAGTAGTGCTCATTATAGAAGTGCTATAAAAGTTGTAGAGCCTTTATATGATGTTTCTATTACCCAACTTAAAATTAATGACTTCGAGCAAGTGTTTAAAGATTCTCAAAAGAACTACGACACGCTCAAAGTAACTAGAATAGCTTTAAAATTGATGTATCAATTTGCATTTAGAAAAGGCTATATAAACGAAGCAGCCGTTAATATTCCGACATTCATCTCGCTTGAGTTAGCAAACAAAGTAAAAAGAAGTGAGCGTAGACCGTTTACACACGATGAGATATCAACTCTCTGGGAACACAAAGACGATGACGGAGTTCAGATCGTCTTATTTATGATCTATACTGGACTTCGTATTTCCGAAGTAGTCAAACTCAAGAGCGAAGATGTTTACATCGACGACCGATACTTTGTCGTTAAAGACTCAAAGACCGAAGCGGGAATCCGTAGAGTCCCGATAGCTAACAAAATATACGATTTTGTCGAGAAGTGGTATTCCGAGTCTAGAGAATATCTTGTCCCGCTAGGCGGCAATAAATACTCCGTGAAGATAAAGCCAAACTTTAACGGCTTTAACGACGCAATATCAAAATATCTCACAGAGAAGCACGAGCAACACGAAACGAGATATACTTGTGCAACTCTCTTAACCGAAGCGGGAGTCGATGATCGTCTTATTAAATTAATAGTCGGTCACGCTTCACAAGATGTCACCAACAGAGTATATGCAAAGAAAGTGGATATTAAAATATTGCTCGAAGCAATTAACAGGATCTAAAAACGATAATCTATGGAAACCGAGGGAGTTTTACACTCCCTTTTTCATAGTGAATTTGTTACTAGTGTGTTACTAATAGCCACAATCTAGCACAAATTGCCAAAAACAAAAATACTGAAATCATTGAATTTGCTAGATTCTACGTTATCATCCTGTTATCATGCGATTGTACAAAAACGCTGAAATTTCAGCGTTTTTCACTTTGCTTGTTACTTGTTTGTTACTAATAGAGAAGCACACAAACAAACGCTAACAAACAAATCAATAATATCACACTTTGTTTCAACTCCAAATCGAGAGGATAACCAAATACCACAAAATATACATAATGTATATTTCTTGTCTTTCTCCAGAAATAGAAGAAGTGCCCGACAATAAGCCGAGCACTTCTTCTTTTAGAGGATTCTTTATATGACAGACATCATATAAACTTAATGTGATTAGCGGAGACGTAGCCTTTGCCGTCTGTGAGCTTGTAGAAGCCGTTCTCAAGCTCTCCGAGATAAACAATGTCTCCTTTATTGAGCGAACCGACTATAGAGCCGTTAGGACGCTTTCTGACGTTCAGCTTATCCGCCTTAGTGATGATCCTTGCCTTGTTGCCCTCTTCGATCTGATCCGATGTGAGCTGCTTTGGTTTGAAAATCTCGGGGATCTCGGGAGCGGGAGTCTCTTCCTTTACTGGACATCTCAAGACATAAACCCAAGGTAAGTTATAGTAAATACTTGTAACTACCTTTTCCGTCTCGTTGTCGTACTGGATAAGACAAGCTCCGTTATCTTCGATAAAGAGAGCCGTCTTTTTCTTTGGAGTTAACAGGATGTCTCCGTCTATAAGTCCCTCGCCTGTCTCCAGATCTACTTCGCTTGTAACATCTACGAAGCCGTTCTTCTTTAAGTTGGAAAGCATATTTCCCGAATGAGTCGCTCCGCCGATATCATATCCGGCATAATCCAAAGCTCCCAGTACTAAAGAGCTTGAGTCGGAGTCCTTGCCGAGATCGTCGACTCTTGCGTCGTTCAAAGCTCCAAGTAGTAAACTATTAATACTCATTTTCTCTTATCTCCTTTATCTCTTCCGAGTAGTCCGATAATAACCATTGCCGAGCAAAACAGAATAAAGAATAGAATCGTACTCAATATCATGTTCGGCTCCCAGATCATACTTGACTAACTGTATACTGTACTTGCATATTCTGCGAAGAGTTCTTATTAACGGGAGTTATATTATTCTTCGTCGCACAATAAGGAGCTTTAATTTGTGCTCCCAAGTTATAATCACTATTCGAGCTTACAAGCCAGACTCCGTTCTCGTAGAAATAGCGTTTCTGGATATAGTTATAAAAGTGAATATTCGGATCAAGTGTAGTATATGTAATCGGGTTTACAATTCCGTTATTAATTACAAAATGTTTTCCGTATACATTGTCGGAGCCGTCACAAGCGGAAAGAGTTTCGTTTGCCGCCGCATTACATGAAATCTCGGTTACTTCCAGAACGTTTGACAAGTTGCACTTGTAGACTTTACCCGCAACAGTAGCTCCCATATAAATATATCCGTTCTTTATAGCGAAGCCGTAAACGGAGCTTGTAGAATCGGGAGCCGCGAAAGTTAGACTCGTTCTTGTAAGAACGGAGCCGTCGTCGGTATCTATCGTTATTATCTCAAGAGCACTACTTCCCGTAGAAGCTTTGCAATAGCCGTAAAGCGTCCCGTTGTCGAATTGATACTGTGTATTGGAAGAGTTGGTGAACTCGCCTGTATAATCTCCAGTCCATGCCAAATAGGGCGGCGGTGTATTATCGCTGTCGATATACTCGGGAATCGAACCGCCAATCATAGCAATTAACTGTAGATCAAATGGGCAAACCTTATAAAAGCGTGTTATTCTTCTATCGTTAGACGTTGGATCATTTGTTAATATTCCATCTTCGCTTCCCGTATGCGGTAAGCTCTGTTGGAAAACTTGCGCATTATAACCGCTTCCGCCGCCGTTTTGTTCCGAGTACTTGGGAAAATTACGAATCGCTCCGTCGTTCCAATACTTGTAACAGTTTTTATGGGAGAGTGCGAGAGCCGCAATAGGTCCGTTGCCGTTAGAAGTGCTCCAATCATAGACGTACTTATAGCCGCCCGTAATGACTCCAGACAAAACACTATTAAACACTCCTTGTCTTGAATCATCCAAAGTGTAAGCAGCTCTTGAAGCGTAAGCAGTCGGATAATTCGTATCGAAAGGCGGGTAATAGTCGTCGAGTCCGTTCCCTAGATCATCGGGAAAAAGCATAACTCCGCCTAAGAGAATTTCGAACAAATTTCCGAATCGTCCGTTTTCTCCAGCGTCCGCCGACATAGTACTATAGAAAAGAGTTCTCTTATCAAGTCCCCACGGGCAACCATTGAGAGCGGAGTCAAGAGCGTTCGTGAAAAAGTTCTTGTGCTCGACTCTTTCAATGACTTTGCCGGACTTAGCGTCTGTAAGAATGAGACTCGCTCTGCCCTCTAAGTGTGAGTTCTTCGACTTTAAGTCGATACCCTGTGTCCTCTTTAATATGTGCATATCCTGTCTCCTCTCTTATGTGAATTTGATACCACTGACGTAATGGTATGGTGCACTCGACATTCCCGTATCAGTTATTCGTATCAACGTAAAATCGTTATAACCATTAACGATAGCCAAATACCCCTCGGAATCCGTATATATTGGCTTGCTTATCGGTATCGAGTTAGGTTGGGTAAAAGCTAACGAACAAGCCACGATAAACATATCGTAGTCGAGTAAGTCCGTTCCGCTTATAGTCCTACGTTGCGTATCGTATGACGTTTTCTTGTATATCTCCGTTTCCGTAACAGTGAAGTTATCACAAGTCATACCCGTGACCTCGGAGATATACAAATTTCGACTACCCGTCAACGTCCATACTGTATTACTTGTTTTTGCGTATCTCGTATACTGATTATTACCAAATTCGTTAAACGCTATTTCGTTATCAGTAGGCAAGTCGAAGATAGAATCTATCATATCGGGTGTACAAAGATAGTCGGTCACTTCTCCACTACTTTCGTTAACGCACTTAACATTAACGAAGTCGTAGTCGTGATAATCTTCCGTGAACGTAAGTGTTCCCGCACTCGTACCCGTTGCTATGGTCGTTTCCGTAAACGCAGGCAAACCGCCACCGCCACCGCCACCGCTTGTATAATTCACATCGGCAATTTCCATGCCGTTATATATCAGTTTTGGCATTGTTCGCTCCTTTCTCTAACTTGCAATCATCGTACTCAATAGCTACGCTTGCGTCGCCTTTATAACAGTTTTCATCAAAATACGGGCATTGCCTATAGTAAATGCAAATAGTACCCATTGTCGCTCCTTTTAACCTTGTGCATAATAGGTAATTGAAAAATTAATTGCACTTGATACGGGTATATTTGAGCCACTTTGATTATATAAAGTAATATCACCCGTACTACTATCAATTCTTACCATGCCGACTTTACCGCTAGATATAAAAGTTGTACTAGGATTAATACCCAATGGTTTATTTATAGTAGTTCCAATACTATATAAAACAAGAGTGTCATTAGTATTGATAGCAGTTTTTAAAGTAGTCTGACATGAAATAGTCACTAATCTACCATTACGTGAATACAACATATCATCATTTAAATGAATTGATGATAAAGTATTATATTCCTGTGTGTTATTCGACTTCAACTCATTAATCGCACCAACGATAGTATCAGCCGTAGTCTGTAAGTTAGCGTCCTGTTTTGTCTGATATGAGGATTGTGCGTCCGTGATGATGTACAAAGTAGACGTGTCGGGAGTAATCAAGTCGTATTCAGCCTGTGTGAGTGCGACAACACGGGAATAAGGAGACTTTCGCCAAGAGTTGTTTATCTTCACGAAGTAT
>JAEIGA010010930.1_pt1 | contig 13769 bp, 8 predicted proteins | sample 9270691 | NCBI WGS metagenome assembly JAEIGA01 (sample SAMN17057246, study PRJNA624740) | gut metagenome | biome: biome; isolation source: fecal sample | host: Bos grunniens | place: China: Xizang | collected 2019 | reverse complement strand
GGGCCTATTAACGCCACCCGCCCCGTGCTCGTCCTCGTCGGAGCCATGCTGTTCTTCGGTGAGAGACTGAACATATATCAGTGGACCGGCGTCCTGCTGGCCATCCTCTCCATCTTCCTGATGAGCCGCTCAAGCAGGAAGGAGGACATAGATTTCAGGAGCAACAGGTGGATATGGTGTGTGGCTGCCGCCACCCTGCTCGGAGCCGTGAGCGGTCTCTATGACAAGTACATCATGAAATCCCTGAGCCCGATGTTCGTTCAGAGCTGGTTCAATTTCTACCAGATGCTCATTATGACACTGGTCTGCGGACTCATCTGGTGGCCGTCACGACACCGGAGCACCCCATTCCGCTGGAAATGGTCCATCCCGCTGATATCCATATTCATATGCCTTGCGGACTTCGCATATTTCACCTCCCTCAGCGACCCTGATTCGATGATTTCCGTGGTATCGCTGGTGCGCAGGAGTTCGGTGATAATCTCGTTCGCATGCGGAGTGATAATCTTCAAGGAGAGGAACCTGAAGGCGAAGGTCGTGGATCTCGCCCTGATACTGCTGGGAATGGCTTTCATCTGGTTCGGTACACGATAACGACAAATGTCTTATCTGCAATATCTGAATGGAGAAACAGGCTGACCCTCGGTTGTTCTAAGATTTGCATCCGTCCAGTTGTGAAATGCATATCTCAATTCAACAGGGGATTGCACATGAACAGAAACAACTTTAACCTGATTGGTATTTTCCATCACTTTTGCTTCTGCCGGATAAAAGGTCCCATCTTCGCCAGCCATTTCAAAGCCGCGGATCGGACTGACAGAGTGATCAAGACTGCCCACTGCAGCCGGAGCATAATCCGGGACACCCGAAAACACCACGATTGCTTCTGCACCTATAAACTTCACTGTATCAACGACAGGTGCATCCGGAAGCAGCCCATCAATATGATAAACATGCCCAAGCGCCAATGAGGCCAATCTCCGGGAAACCTCTTTCTTCTTGGGAGGATGTACAGTTTCAATGCTTCCAAGGTCTGTCGTTACTGCCATCCAGGAATCCGGTATCAGTTTCAAAGCTCTGGATTGGGCCTCCACCGTCAGAGGCAATGCGACCCCGTCCGGATCATCATATGGGAATGGTGTCAATTGGGTAAAGAGGAATGGCATCTTCTCGTTCTTCCATGCATCTCTCCATAACCTGACCATGGAAGCCATGAGTTTGTCATAGTCTTCTGAATTATGCATGTTGGACTCTCCCTGATACCAGACGAAACCTCTGGAAGAGAAGCCGGCAATCGGGCTGATCATGCCGTTGTACAAGGTGGAGACGCAGGCTGCATCGAAGTTTCCCCTCCGCTCCAGAGACCGCGCATGATTGATTCCCGAAGTGTTACGAATAGATTCTGACGTCATCCAAGATTCAATTGCTATTCCACCTACATTAGGAGTTATCAGCCCGATCGGAATTCCAAGTACCTGATTTAGATATTTCCCAAAGAAGTAACCGACTGCACTGAAATCCCTCACATTGGATGGAGAAGAAACTTTCCATTCTCCTTGACAATCCTTCAATGGAGAGAAAGACGGAGTTGGCGGAATCGTAAACATCCTGATATCAGGATATTCATTTGCCTCGAATACCGCATCTGCACTTCCTTCAACAGGCTGCCCGTAAAATCCGTGCACAGGCATTTCCATATTGCTCTGACCTGAACAGATCCAGACCTCCCCGATAAGGACATCCGACAAAGACAACATCTCCTTGCCACAACAGATATCTATTAAATACGGACCTCCGGCTTCTCCTGTCTCAACCAGAACTTCCCAGGCTCCGTCTTCTTGAGCACGAGTGACATATTTTTGCCCATTCCAAGATGTCATCACCTCTATTTTTTCAGACGGTGCCGCCCATCCCCACAGACGGGCAGCACCATTCCGTTGCAGCACCATATCGTTCCCGATTATAGACGGTAACCTGATTTCCGCTGCACTCGAAATAGCAAATATAATCAGAACGATTGTTGACAGAACACGTTTCATCATCTTGTATGAATTTCTGTTACTTTTCCGCTGTTAAAATACATGACAGAATCCTTGTTCTTGCTTTTATGATATACTACATCCTTCATAACCGCCTCCCCGATATTGTCAAAGAGCAATGCCGGACGAAAATCTGTTCCATCCAGACAGAATTCTATGTCGCTCATCTTCAACTGACGGACATTCCGTGCATACAACGCCCAGCACGGAAGCAGACGGGAGTCTGCAGGTGGCTGACCAACATTCAGGGAGCTAAGAGAAGAGTCATCATGTCCTTTGAAAGAGATGTTCATGTTCCTGAATTCCGCATTTTCGTACACACCTCCTCTCCAACTCTCTATCGATATGGCACTCTTATATACATTTCTGGCACTTATGCCTTCTATGAGGATATTTTTGCCATCGTTTCCTTCATTCAGCACCAACATAACCGGAGTCGCCACGTTGTCGATTTCAAGGTCATGTATATGAATGTTCTCAATATCTCCATATGCTTTACCCCAGCCGCCCGGCTGTAAAAGGACAGCCGTTAGCATATTAGTTCTTCTTGCTGGACCGGATGTTCTATGAGGATACATACCTGGACCGTAAAATCTGCATTCAGATATCTCAAGCCCGTCACATGGCATAATCATTCGTATTCCGTTGCACGAAGAGTTTATCTGACAACGGCTTATGGACATGTTCTCCCAATACCCTCCGGCAATCGCATCATCGCCCGTATAGAATTCACAGTCGTTGATCACTACATCTTTACCTCCTCTGATATGGATCCCATCCCACCCTTCCTTGATGGTCAGACCCACGAAACTGGCATTCTCTATTCCATATGACATGAAGGCATAGTTGGCGGAATTGATTATTGTAATTCCAGAGAGGGCAATATTTTCCGACTCTGCAATAAGGATTGTGTGGGGACCGCGCATATGTTCTTCTCCCAACGGATCATAAAGATGCCGGCCATCTATCACACCGCTGCCCTCTATTGACACATCAGAAAGCCCGACGCCAAGTATGAGGGCACGGTTCCATCTCAAATCCTTGGAATTATTGGAATTAACCGTCCCATCTCCGCTGTCGTATCTTGACATATCATTTGTCGGAGAATATGATTTATATACATCCGGATCCATGTGACCCTTGATTATTGCTCCATCCTCCAGATAGAGGCGCACCCCGCTCTTCAGATGAATCGTCCCGGAAAGGAACTCTCCGGAAGGAACGACGACAGTACCTCCGCCTCCTGCCGAACAAGACTCTATCGCCGAATTGATGGCTGTCGCATTGTCGATATATCCATCGCCGATGGCACCGAATTCCATTATATTATAAATATCCTTCCCTGCTGCTGAAGCACGGACATCATGGGCAACTGACAGACACAGCAGTCCCAATACTATAACTATAATTATCTTTTTCATTCATTCAGTCCTTTACAAACACGGCATATCCATTCTCTGCAAGAGGGAATCCGCCCGCCCTGATCTCTGTCCAAGTGTTGCTGAACCAATCCTTCCATTCTCCTTCAGGATGGGTTCCCTTGAAGCGACACTGAACGGCATAATCACCCAGATTCAAGGCGACAAGTACCTCTGATGAACCTCTCCGTCTGGAGAATACAAGAAGATTCGGATCACTGACGCTCCAAAAATAGATGTCACCCCTTTCTGCACCATCTTCAAGCGCCGGATGAGTCCTTTTAAGCAGGGTGAGCTTTTTATGAAGAGTTGTCCACCTTTTATTGGTCAGCGTCCAGTCTATGACCATGTCCTCCGAGAAATTTATGGACTGATCGACACCTGCTTCCTGGCCGTTATAAATCAAAGGCAGATCAAACACGGTATATACCAGAACCGTCAACGCCAGGACATTGTCCGAGAAACGGTGAAACTCCGTACCGTTAAAAGCATTCAGGTCATGATTAGTGAGATATACCATGCGCCCTTTGTCTTCATATGCCGGGTCACGGTGCAGGTCGAGACATGCATTCCTCAACGCGGAAACATCCTTGTCGGAACCAAACGCAGCGAGAGCATCCGCAAATGACCAGGCATAATCATAGTCAAAGACCTCAAGCAGGTCCGTGTCCCATCCTTCGTTCAACCATGTCACCCTCTTGACAGCATCGACTTTTGCTCGCAGGCCTTTCCAGAATTCCAATGGCACCCTGTCACCTGCATCACATCTGAAACCGTCAATATCAAACTCTCTGACCCAATATGCCATAGCATCACCCATAGTCTCCATAAGTTCACTATTTCCATGATCAAGCTGGATGGCATCATGCCATCCTGGTGGCGAATAAGGACGTTCACCATCCTTTTCTGCATAGAAATCCAGGTGATCCTTGACCCAGACATTATCCCAGGATGTATGGTTGGCAACCCAATCTATCCATAGTTCCATCCCGTTACTGTGAGCTGTGTTCACTAAAGAGCGGAAATCATCCTTCGTTCCATATGCGGGATTTACCTCCAGATAATCCCGGACCCCGTATGGACTTCCGATTTCGCCGTTCTTGTTCACTTCTCCTCGTGGATGGATCGGCATGAGCCATAATATATCGACACCTAGTTCCTTCAATCTAGGAATGTCTTTTTCCAAAGCCAGAAATGAATGATCTTCGGAATACGACCAAAGGTTCACTTCGTATATGACCCGATTCCCTTTTGTCACCGGAACCACGGAAGTGTTGTCTGGATCTGTCCATGTCCTGATATCCTCACGGCTGCAACTCGATAAGGATGCAGCCATAAGGACAATCATAAAAGCATATATAAGCCTTGACTTCATGTTATCTTCTCAACACCCAATAATGACCTGTGAGATCATTGAATATAACTCTGTAATCAGCTGCATCCGGCCCAAAATAGATATTGACATCGTTCGCTGTTGAGGTGGTCATGCATCCGAATGGGGTTGACCACTCAAAGCCGATTCTGTTGTTCCAGATATTTGCCCAATCATCTTCTGCCCTGAATTTTCCACAATGATATGATTCAGTTGAGGCCGGTACGGAGAAGTCTCCTCGCCAGATATGGTTGTTCTCATCCGAGAATCTGACCAAGTCCCAGTCTGCTCCCCAGCCGTTGATCGTGCCGATAAAACCTATTGTATTCCACACCTTTGCCTCAGAGACATCATAGTCCTCAACGGAATAAGTCATCGTTCCCAGATTCAAGGTTATCTTCTTAAAGCCTGCGGTAGAGTTCCAGAATGAAATTCCATTTCCTGTCGGATCAAAAACGACCTTATCCGAACCGTCAGCATACAGACAGAAGGCATTATAAGAACCTATGCAATACTCAGGCAGGAATTTATAGGCAGTCTCTGCAGGCATATATCCCACATAAGTATATACATAATTGTCTGGACTGCTGTTCTCCTTGAACATCGGATACATGGCATCGACATTTATCTGATTCCATCCGTTCATTCCTCCGCAGATGTACATCGGACGCGTCATATCAAGATTCGCAGGAACAGCAACCGGCTGATAGACATGCTTGTTACGTCCGGAAATATCATCCCACATAGACACAGCCGGTTCCTTTGATGCCCATATCACCTTTGACTTCTGTACTCCGTCGGAATATGTGAACGTAAGTTTCAAGCCTCCTGTTGCGATAAAACGTCCCGTTGCAACCTGTATGCATGCAGGTGAATCCATCTTCAATGTCAACGGAGTTTCGGTTCCTTCTCCATCCACAAAAATTACCCTCGTCTTATGAGCATCTGTTCCAAGACTCTCAACCGTAACGGTTCCGTCCTCCAGGTCGATTTTTCCTGCAGCAGACATAAAACTAAGTTCTGAGGCATTGCAAACAGCAGCGTCAGCAAGTTCTACATCTACATACTTGATATCCCCCTGACCGGTCAGAGCAAGTTCCAATACAGGCAAGACAGGTTTGAAAGATAATGACACCGTTCCGTTTGAGGCTTCACTCTGAAGTCCTTTTCCGGCCAATGGAGATTTTGTGTCCATCGACACCTTTCCTGTTGCTACATCCACCAGGCAATATCTTGTGACAGGAAGTTCAAATCCAATCGAAGTGTAAACGTCCTCTGTCTGCGAATATGGATAATAAGCATAGTATACCTCAGATTGATCCACACCGTCTGCCGCCGGATTGAACTGCACAGAGGCGCCGGAAGATGCTGCCACATATTCCTTATTTATGTATGTCTGATCTGTCGAGACAGCAAACACTCCGATTCTGTCATTCTGTTCCCAGGCACTTTTCCCTTCATCCAGGGTCACCTTCGTCTGTTCTATCTGTCCTGTGAAGGATATTCCCTTTTTATCAGGCTTCTGTGTCTCGCTTATTTCATTTGCACATCCGGAGGCCGTGAATGCTATGACCGCAGCCATAGTCATGAATTTGATAATTGTCTTCATGGTAAGTCTGATTTTAAGATTCTACTCCTGACCGAGTTCTTCAAAGAAGTACTCCTCTACGGTAGTTGCCGTAAATGAAGATGTCATGCACATCTGCTCTGGATTCATCTGTAAGATGTCTACAGAGGGGTTTTCATAAATCTTTTTCATAACAATGTGTTTTATGTGGTTATTTCCTTCTTAAGATATAATGCCCGGTAATATCATTGAACACAACACGATAAGATGCTGGGGACATATCAAAGTATATGTTCACGTCGTGCTCTATGGACCTCGTCATGCTTCCGAATGGGGTTTCCCATTCTTTGCCTATGTAGTTGTTCCATAAATTGTCAAACGATCCGTTTGCCCTGAACTTGCCGCAATGGTAATTTTCCGAACTCCTTGCAACATCAACATCCAGATGCCATATATGACTGTTCTCTTGAGAAAACCTAGTCATAAAGTGCTCCCTACTCCATCCGGTAAATGTTCCGATGAAACCCATCTGATCCCAGACCACATATCCCGACGCATCAAAATCTGTTATTTCAAATGCCCCGGTCTGGACATTCAGAGCTATTGACTTGTGCCCCGAAGTCAGACATTCGTATCCTTCTTCTGTGAAGCCCTCCAGTTCAATCCTATCTCCATTTCTCGTACAGACGGCAATCATTCCGGAGGCAAGATAACCTGTGAACACGTAATTGTAATCTGTCTCTGAGTTACTGTTCTTGAACATAGGCAGCATCAGATTGACATCTTCCACACTCCATCCATTAAAATCTCCAATTATGAATATATCCTGCAAAGCATCAAACACAAACGGAGGATCATCCGGAACTTCCGGGATCGAAGGCTCTTCTGGAATCTGTGGTTCATCCGGGATCTCAGGGCCGACCGGATCATCCGGAACCGCAGGGGGCTCCGGCAGCACCTGGCCGTCAGAGATAGTTATTGTAATCATCACAGGATCGGACAGAAGAGTGGTTTTCTCTCCGACAGCCTTGACAGTAAGTGCAATCACGACGGAACCATATTCTTCAGTCCCGCGAAACGACTCAAACAAAGATGCCAATGTGGGAATATAGACATCAAGATAAGAAGAGTCTGAATTCTCAGCCAACTGCACCGGAGCAACAGACTTGTCATTTGCAAGGGAAGCCTCGACATTATAGACGAACTTCGCTTCGGCATTGAAAAACCCGTCACTTATCTCTCTTGCCCTGCTCCAGAACAGTCTGAAGGCATGGTCATCCCGGCTCCAGTCCTTCTGTATCACAAAGCCATCGACTTCCAGAGCAGATATGACTGGTGATACATATTCGATGTCACTTCCATCATGCTCCGAACAGCATACGATCAGCTGGAACATGGCACAAAATATAAATCCGGTAAACAATCTCTTCATGATCCTATCATCTCTTGATTATTGCATAATGCCCTGTCAGGTCATTAAAATAGATTCCATAGAGTCCGCCCTCCCTCAACACGATGTTCGGATCTGCCTCATCCATAGTCAGAAATATCATCTGACCATAAGGTGTTTCTTCCGGAGAGACAGCCGCCCATCTGCTTCCCCAGCTTCTTTCTGCTCGGAACTTGACGCTATGCACTTCTCCTGAAATCAAAGGGGGAAGTTCATATTCCAGATACCATAAATGAGGATTTGAGGACGCTATCCTGCTCATCAGAGGTTCATTTTCCCAATTGCAGAAACTTCCGATAAAGCCGAGATTGCCCCAGACACCAGCACTGGAAGCATCGAAATCCTCCATAGTCCACAACATTGTCCTCAGATTGACGGTAATGCGCTTGTATCCGCCATTCTGACAAGTGAATGGATCTCCAGACATGGCATATACAAGCTTCCCGTCCCCACCATCAAAATACATCATTCCTGTTGTGACACAATCCTGGGGAACGAGCTGAAATTCAGATCCATCAGGAATATACCCAGTAAAGATATATGTGTGATTGGTAATGGCACTGTTATCCTTGAACATTGGCAACATTCCGGATGGATCATCTGTAACCCAACCGTTGACATCACCAGCCAGATAAAGCATCTGTAACGGATCCCTGTCCTGATATGGCACAACAGCCAGAGTCTGTACGTTGGAAGACACCTGTTCCTGCCCTCCGCTCTGACCGTATCTTGCAAGTATGCGGAAGTCCACCTTGGCTTCTTCGCCCGCCTTCACCATCAGACTATCAAGAAGCAGGAGGTTGAATTCGCGAGTTGTTATGTCAACTCCAAGCATGCTCGTCTGAGCTACAGTTACAGGAGTGTCAAAATCTTCTCCGGAAAGATCCATCTGAAGGGCATAGGTCACAGGAGCAACCGGAACCTGTCTTCTATTATCGGCAGTATACCATTTCGTTTCTGTCCAGACAGCTGTCATCAAGACTGAAACATCCTCACCTGTGTTCTTCAGCACATATCTTTGATATGGAAAAGAATACAACTCGGATGGTTCGACATCAATTATTCTGGCTTCGTCTCTGACAATTTCACAAGAAACCATCAATACTGCCAGAGCTATAGCAGTCAGTATAAATCTAATTCTGTCCATAATCAATATCCTGCATTTTGTATTATATATGGATTGACTGTTACCTCTGTCGACGGAATCGGATATATGGAGAACTTGTCGTCCACCTTCATTACACCGACATGGACACCATTCTTCCACGGCCAGTTATAGTTATCCGTAAACCTGTCAAAACGGATGAGGTCCGTCCTTCTATGCCCCTCCCAATACAATTCTCTTGACCGTTCATCCAGCAAAAAATCCAAAGTCAGGTCTATTTCTGTTATCCTGTCAGCCCCAGCTCTATCACGCAATGCATTGATATAGGAAATCGCTTTATCCCGTGACCCGGATGCAGCTCCACGAAGCACTGCCTCTGCATAAATCAAGTATGCATCAGCAAGACGGAAAAGAGGAAAATCCGTGTCTGCATGAGACGTATTGGAGCCAACTGTTCCATCACTGTTAAGGTTGCTGTACTTAACCACTGACCAGCCGTTTGTAAAATCATACCATATGTCCGTCTCCCTTGTCCGGTTCTCTTTCCAGAACATTGCCCTGGAATCATTTGCGTCAAAGCGGTCGGACAGAGGCTCCAAAGCCCTTATGTTCGACCATGCCTGTGAAAAGCCTCGTGTCGATGTGGGATTCATGTCTGATTTGGAAGAGGCGGCAATCAGGTAGGTGGTTCCACCGAATGTTGCGGCACGACGTCCATCATATATTATAGGAAATATTATTTCCGGGGACAGGTGATTGTCTGCGCAGAAAATTTCCGCATATCTGTCATCAAGGGAAAAATTCTCGCTTATCACCTTTTCTATTTCTGTCAGACATTGGTCATACATCTTCTTTCCTACCCATATTTCGGAATTGAGATACATTTTGGAAAGAATCATACGTACGGTCGCGTCGTTGACCATACCGTAATGAATCTTGTCAGCCGGCGGCAGCTTTCCCTCTGCTGCCCTCAGTTCGGATTCAATCCATTGAAAGAAGAATTCCCGTCCTTTCTGCTCGACTTTATTTTCTCCTATCGGGAAAGTCTCATCAATGAACGGAACATTCGCATACAGGTCCATCAGAAAGTAATAATTCATTGCCCTGAGCACCCTCGCCTCATTCCTGAAACCTTGGATCCTGTTCTTCATCGCGTCATCAAGATTTCTTGAGGAAAGTTTTTCATAAGTCGTTTCACGGAGAAACTCATTTGCATACGCAATATTCAAGTATATCCGCGTGTAGTTCAACGATATAAAGTGATTCGTCGAATTCCACTGCATGAATTGCAGGCCACGCATTGACTCGTTATCCTCTGAGCAGACAACTTCATCCGTACATAGCTGCTGCATATTCCAATATGAACGAAGGAAAGTCGCTTCTCCTTGATCGGCAGCGGACAGATCCGGAACCCCAAACGCCCCTGAATTGCCGGATAGAGCGAGTCCGGCATATATCTTTGATAAAAGTTTCTCATAGGATGCCGTATCCTGCCAAGCCTGTTCGCCGGCAAAGACGTCCTCATTCAAAGGCATAGTATCCAGATCCTTGATACAGGATGCAGACAACAGCACCAAGATAGTGGCAAATATATGGAACGGATTCTTCATGGTCATCATCAAAAATTAAATGTCACACCCAGCATATACGTGATCGGACGCGGATACAAGGTTCCGTCATGTCCTCCGAAGACTTCAGGATCAAGTCCCGTGTAAGAAGTCATCACCAACGGGTTCTGGACATTGAGATAGATCCGTCCATTCGCCCTTGATTTGAACAGCGAATCAAATGTCCAGCCTAACACCACACTATCTATACGGAAAAAGGAAGCATTCTGTATAAAGTAGTCTGAATATGGCTGAGGAATCTGAAAACCGGTATCAAGGGCACATCTCAGTCTGTTGACCAATGTTTCGCTCACATAGACAGATGTGGCGCTCAACGCAGACCCCGATGCAGCTACAGCGTTGTAATTATAGGCTCCGAAATTTCCATGACCGGAAACCGTCAGATCAAGACGCTTCCATCTCAACTTCGTGTTCAATCCAAGTGTCCAATCCGGAGCTGCTTTTTTATATGGTCTCAGATCATCGGCACTGATTTCCCCGTCCCCGTTGATGTCACGATAAAGTCCTTCTATCGGCTTTCCTTTCTCGTCATATAGCTGCTCATATACATAGTAGGTATTTGCAGCCTGACCGACCATATTGACGGTAACTCCATTTTGAAGTCTCACATCGCTGTCATCCCCATCATTAAGTTTTGTGATGACGTTCCTGTTATATGTGAGATTTGCTCCAATGTCCCATCCGAAATCCTTTTTGTCAAACATAACTCCGTTAAGCGTCAGCTCAACGCCCTTGTTTACCAGAGCTCCGATATTTGTGGCGACAAATTCCTTGAAATTGGTACCTGCTGTAGTCTTGGTCTGCAGATTTATAAGATCGTTCGTCTGTCTATGATAGACATCAATCGTTCCATCCAGACGACCTTTCCATAATCCGAAGTCCAAACCGGCATTCAAAGTGACGGTCGACTCCCACCTCAGGTCCGGGTTATATGACTCCGGTCTCAAAAGTGCGCTCCATATCGGCTCTCCCTCAAGAAAACCTCTGATATAGCCGACTTCTGTTCCTGTAGAATGCAGATATGTCCGCAGATGACCATAATCAATGTTTATCTCCTGCTGACCTGTCACTCCCCACCCAAGCCTCAGTTTCAGGTTGCTGACCAGACTCTGGCTTTTCATGAATGGCTCCTGAGATATTCTCCAGGCTAATGCAACCGAAGGGAACAGAGCCCATCTGTGCTTTTCTGAAAAACGGGATGAACCGTCTTCCCTCAGGGTGAACGTCAGGAGATATCTGTCCAGGATATTCAGATTCAATCTTCCGAAGAACGATATGAGGTAATGTTCATTCTCATATCCATGATCCTCGACAAGGATAGGGTCTCCGTCACTTTCATATTGGGTTATCCTATATCCGGTCGTATAGCCTTTGCGCCAATAGTGCTGCCATTCATATCCGCCCATCAGGTCAAAATGAAATCCCTTGAACTTCTTTTCATATCTGGCATATGCTGTCAATGATGAATTGGAAACGCTTTGAGTCCAATTGGAATCGTATCCTCCATACATATAATCTGATGGCATCCACGGATCGTAGTATTTCAGCCCGCTGCTTTCGGAAATGTCAATACTACCATTTACATTGAGCCTGAGATCGGGAAGGAAATGCACCTTATAATCAATTGATGCGTTCCCCTTGAAGTTATACACCTTTGCCTTGTCGCTAAGCATTTCCAGGGTCGATAGCGGGTTCTTTGTCGCGACCTGAATTATTTTCCGGTCTTCTCCCACCCACGTAAAAAATCCGCCATACGGACTATCCTTATCATAAACTGCCTGAGTGGGATCCATCGTGACAGCGGCCCCGATGGCACTCCAATCTGCAAATCTATTGTCAGACACATTGCCTCTGCCGTTCAATTCGACCTTGAGATGGCGGTCGAAAAACTCAGGCGACAAGGAGATGCTTGCAGTATATCTCTCTGTCTTTGATGTCTTCAATATTCCATCCTGTCTGGAATATCCGGCGGAAATACGATATGGCAACCAATCCCTGACCGAGCCATACATACTCAAGTTGTGTTCTGTGTTTATTGCAGTCTTGAAGATAACATCCTGCCAGTCCGTGTTTACCAGCCCCTGCCTGTCCTTCATGCTCTGATACATGACTGTTTCCCCGAAAGACTCTTTAAGAAAAACACGGAATTCATCACCGGTCAGCACATCCAGTTTTCTCTTCAGATGAGACACCGACATATTACCGTCATACGAAACCTTCAATCCGGCATCTGTTCCTTTCTTGGTTGTTATCAGGATCACGCCGTTGGATGCCCTCGAACCGTATATCGCAGTTGCTGAAGCATCCTTCAAGACCGTGAAGGACTCTATGTCGTGAGGGTTGATGGTACTCAGAATGTTTCCGGCACCATTTATTCCCTGACTATCTATATAAACGCCATCAAGAATGATCAACGGCTCGTTATTCGCAGACAACGACGAGCCTCCCCTGATCCTGATGTATGAATTCCCTCCTGGAGCACCACCCTCATTGATTATCGAGACTCCTGCAACCTTTCCAACCAGCAGGTCCTGAGCACTGGCTGTGAATCCTCTTGAAATATCATCCACCTTGACACTTGTAAGTGAGCCGGTAACATCTTCCTTGCGCGTCTGGCCATAACCGACGACCACTGTTTCCTCAAGCATTACAGAAGAATTCTGCAATGTCACGTCCAAGACATTTTCGCCATTCCAGATCCTTTCCTCTTCAAGAGGATAATAGGAATAAACCAGCACAGCACCGGATGTCAGACCTGTCAAGCTATATGCTCCATCAACACCGGCTACAGTTCCCTTTGCCGTACCTTTGACATAAACCACGGAACCCGGAAGAGGATTGCCTTCATCGTCATAAATAGTTCCCCTGACAGCACCGGACTGTGCCATCAATACACAATTTAACCCCAGCAACAACAGGGTTACCAATAACAGTCTGTTCACTAATATCTTCATATCATCGGACTTCTGAAAAAGAGAACGGCATGTCATTCTGACCTGTACCTCTGCCATAGGAAGGTGTTCCGCTCATCTGGAATCTTATCGAACCTCCCCTCTGCAACTGCTCATGAGTAAAGTAATTCCTTGTGGTCTTTTTCCCGTTCACAAGTATCTTTTCTATGTACACATTTGTTTCCGAATTCTCTTCTGCGATCAGATTCAGAACCTTTTCATTTGAAAGAATGATTTTC
>JAEIGA010010929.1_pt1 | contig 13770 bp, 9 predicted proteins | sample 9270691 | NCBI WGS metagenome assembly JAEIGA01 (sample SAMN17057246, study PRJNA624740) | gut metagenome | biome: biome; isolation source: fecal sample | host: Bos grunniens | place: China: Xizang | collected 2019 | reverse complement strand
TGGGCTCTGCCCGTACCGAGCATCTGAACTACACCCGCCGCTACTTGCGCGAGGACGGCAGTTTTCACGGGGTAGGCTTTTTCACCCGAAACAAATCTCCCATTGCCCGTCACGAAAGCGATGCAGACGATCTGATGCAGGTGATTCGCTACGTTCGCCCTGGAAAGAAGGACGTTGTGGCGGTCAACTGGCAATGCCACGTGACCACTACCAGCGGTCTGAAGCGTACCGACGTTTCTGCAGACTGGGTCGGCGCGTTCCGCGACGTGGCAGAAGGGGAACTGGACGTTCTTTTTGCTTATTATCAAGGTGCGGCCGGAAACGTAGTGCCCAATTCTTATTTGCCTGAGGAAATCAGCAACAGCGATTACCACAAGCACGGAAAAGACCTGACCGAGGTGCTGAAAAAAGCACTTTCCGAGATGAAGCCTGTTGAGGCGGCTCCCATTCGGGTGATCCACCACAATCACTACGGCCATTTTCAGACCGATACGGAGGGAAAAGATCTGGATCAGGCAAGAGAGATCTGCGCCGCCTTTGACAAAGGTGATTCGGATGCGGTGCGGGATTTGTGTCTGGATTACGGATTCCACTCCTATTATCACGCGAAAGCCATTCTCGGCAGAAGCAACATGGCAAAGGATGCAGGAAAAGAGATTCAGATGGCGGCTCTTTCCATGGGACCCATTGGCATGGTTTTTGCGCCTTATGAAATGTACGATACCAACGGAATGCAGATCAAGGAGCGTTCCCCCTTTGAGGTGACGCTGATTTGCGCATATACAAACAATGCCTTTGGCTACATCCCTTCTGCGCTTGGCTTTAAGAACGGCGGTTACGAAGTGGATGCCTGCACCTTTGCGGCAGGAACGGGAGAAACTCTGGTAGAGGAGTACCTTCGCCTTTTAAATCAAATCAAATAAAGAGGACCTTATGAAGCGTTTTATCTTGTTTACTTTGGCGCTTGTTGTGCTGCTGACAAGCCTTGCCTCCTGCACGTCGTCTTTGCCGACCGATGAAACAAAGGACACCGAAGCGGCTGTGAGCGGCAAGGAGGAAACGAAAGGCGGCAGCGAAAAGCGTGATCCCGACGGCTTTTCCGCAGGCTTTGGCAGAGCGGTTATCAGCCCGAAAGGCTCTGTAGGAATGGCAGGCTACGGCAATACCGAATTTCGCCGTTCCACCGTGGTCGAGTCTGATCTGACCGTATCTTGCACCGCCGTTTCCGACGGTGAAAGCACCGCTTTGCTCTTCTCTGCGGACGTGATCGGCCTTTCGGAAAAAAACTGTGATAATATTTATAAGCAGCTGGAAAAGGCTTTGGGAATCAAATCCGAGTACGTGGTGATCAATGCTACCCATTGTCACTCCGCCCCGGACGTCAGCAGTACCGGCGATGATTCCATTGCCAATTATCTGCGCGTTTTCTATCCCGCGTTCGTGAAGGCTGCCAAGGATGCCGTGGCAGATCTGGACCGATGTGAAATGAAGATCGGTCGCGCTGCCACCACGAATCTGAACTACGTGCGCCGCTGTTTCAAAGAGGACGGAAGCTTGATTGCGGACTGTGTGATCAACCTCAGTAAAGCTCCCGTTGTTCGCCACGAAACCGATGCGGATAACGAAATGCAGCTTTTGATGTTTGATCGGGTCAACGGCAAGGATATTCTTCTGATGAACTGGCAGTGCCACGTGACCGCCGCCGGCGGAAGAGAAAAGACCGTGATTTCTCCCGACTTTGTCGGTGTATTGCGCAGCAAGATGGAGAAAGAAGCAAACGTGCATTTTGCATATCATCAGGGTGCTGCCGCAAACATTGAGCCAAACAGCTATATCGAGTCCGAGCCGGATCATCGCGATTACAAAAATCACGGCACTTTGATTGCCGACGTTGCTCTGGCGGCTTTGGGAAGTATGGAAAAGGTGCCCGACGGCAAGATTCGCGCCGTTAAAAAGACCGTGACCTGCGATCACGATCTGGACGTTTCCAAATATAATCTTTCCGAGGCACAGCAGATCACGGATCACAAAAATGCGGATGAATTTGATAAGGCAAGAACCCTTTGTATTGAATACGGGTACAATTCTCCGTACCACGCGAGTGCCGTAGTAGCCAGAAGCCGTCGAACCGAAACGAATTCTACCATGGATATTTCCGCGCTTGCCATCGGTGATATCGGCTTTGCCGTGGCACCATACGAAATGTTCGATACCAACGGAATGCAGATCAAGGAGAAATCCTCCTATACGATGACCTTTGTCTGCGCGTACTCCAACGGCAGATACGGCTATATTCCTTCCGAAATTGCCTGGCCAAACGGCGGTTACGAGGTGGATACCTGCAAATACGTCAAAGGTACCGGTGAAATGCTGGTGGAGGAATACGTGGGTCTCTTAAATCAATTGAAAGACAGTTTGTAAAAGGGGAAGATTATGAAAAGAATTTTGTTTTTTGCTCTGGCTTGTGTGATGATGCTGACTGCATTCACCTCTTGCGCGTCGTCCGCATTGACTTCCGAAAGCGCACCCGAAAATCAGACCGCAACGGCTGAAAAGAAAACGGAAGAGGTAAAGGAAAAACGCGATCCTACCGGCTTTGCCGCAGGTTTCGGTCGCGCGGTGATCAACCCCAAGGCATCGGTTGGTATGGGCGGTTACGGCAACACCGAGTTTCGCCGTTCCAAAGCGATTGCAAACGATCTGACCGTTTCCTGCACCGCTGTTTCCGACGGTGAGAATACGGCTCTGTTTTTCTGCATCGACGTTTTGGGAATGGGAGTTAAAAACGTAGAAAGCATTCACAAGCAGATCGAGAAAAACCTGGGAATCAAGCCGGAATTCGTTACCATTTCCGCCACCCACTCTCACTCTTCTCCCGCCATCAGCGATATTGAGGATGGCTCCGTTGCCAACTACCTCAGAACGTTTTACCCCGCTGTTTTGCAGGCTGCAAAGGATGCGGTAGCGGATCTTGACAGATGTGAAATGAAGATCGGTCGCACCACCACTACGGATCTGAGCTACGTGCGCCGTTATTTCCGCGAGGATGGAACCTTCTACGGAACCAACTACGTATCCGCGAGCAAATCTCCCGTTGTTCGCCACGAAACCGAGGTGGACAATGAAATGCAGCTTCTGATGTTCGACCGCGTGAACGGCAAGGATATTTTGATGATGAACTGGCAGTGCCACGTAACCACCGCAGGAGGAAGAGATAATACCACCCTTTCCCCCGACTGGGTCGGTGCGATGCGCGACAAGCTGGAAAAGGAAGCAAACATTCACTTCACCTACCATCAGGGCGGTGCGGGCAACGTAGTTCCCAACAGTTTTATCACCTCCGAGCCCAGCAATGCCGATTATAACATTCACGGCAAAAAGCTTGCCGACGTTGCCCTTGCGGCTCTTGGCAATATGGAAAGCGTTCCCTCCGGCAAGGTTCGCGCAGTTTCCAAGACCGTGACCTGCGATCACGATCTGGACGTTTCTATGTATAACCTGCAAAATGCACAGCTCATTGCCGATCCCTACCGCGCAGGTGATTATGACAAGGCAAAGAGCCTCTGCCTGCAGTACGGCTTCAACTCTCCTTATCACGCCAATGCGGTAGTGAATAAGAGCAACAGAACCGAGGCAAATTCCACAATGCCCCTTTCCGCAGTTGCCATCGGTGATATCGGCTTTGCCGTAGCGCCTTACGAAATGTTTGACACCAACGGTCAGCAGATCAAGGCAAATTCTTCCTACACCATGACCTTTGTCTGCGCTTACTCCAACGGCTCTTACGGCTATATCCCCTCTGAGATTTCCTGGCCCAACGGCGGCTATGAGGTAGATACCTGCAAATATGCCAAGGGAACCGGCGAAATGCTGGCAAACGAATTGGTTTCTATGCTGGAAGGCATCAAGTAAAAAAGAAAAAAGAAGGCTTTTGCCATGGCAAAAGCCTTCTTTTTAGTCCGCCTGATTGCGGAAGGCGGTAGGGGACAGTCCCGTGTATCGGTGAAAGGTGCGGGAAAAATATAAAGCATCGGAGTAGCCGACTGCTAAGGCGATTTCTCCCACGGAAAGCTCGGTGAAGAGGAGCAGCTTCTTTGCTTTCTCCATACGGGTTTTCAAAATGAATCTGCTTGGAGGAAGCCCGGTGTGGGCGAAAAAAAGCTTGGAAAAATAATTGGGGTTGAGAAAAGTCGCGTCGGCAAGGGATTGCACGGAAAGCTGCGGATTGCCGTAATGCTCGGATATGTAGGAGATGGCTTCGGAAACGGCGGGGACGGTTGCTGCCGCAGGGGAGACCAGCGCAAGGTTTGACAGCAATTCGTAGAGGAGAGATAAAGCGGAAAGTTTATTTTTCAGGTCATCCTTTAAGGCAATATCAAACAGTTCCTTCAAGATGCGCTCCGCTTCCAAGGGATTGGATGCGGTAAGAATGGGCTGGCTTGGTGTGAACCCGATCATGGGAAGGACCTCTTCCAGCTGAGAACCCGTCATAGTGACCCAGCGGATGCTCCACGGGACCTTTGATTTGGTGGTGTAGGAGGCGCCGGATGCGGGAAACGATACGAAAAAATCACCGGCTTTCAACGGCATTTTTTTATTTCCCACGGAAAGAGTCGCCTCGCCTTCCGCCACGTAGGTCAAAAGATAGGCGTTTTGCGTATGGGTATATTTGTGGTCGATGGATTTTTCCCGATTTCCGCAGTAGAGCAGATTTAAGTCACCGCGGAATCCAAAATTAAAAAAGTGATCTTGAAACGTATTCATAAAACCCTCCCGTAAAAGTGTAACACGAAAAAGCGAATTTGTCCATATAAATCCGTGTTTTTTCCATTGAAACGGGGTGGATTACGGTATATAATCTTGGCGAGAGGAGTGATTCTTTTGGATAAGAAAGCTTTAACGGCTGCGATTAAGAAAATGGCGCTGGACCTTGGCGCCGATATGGTGGGCATTGCCCCCGTTTCCCGATTTGAGGGAATGAGTCCCATGCTGCGCCCCACCGCCCACTTGCCCGAGGCAAAATCGGTGGTTTGTCTTGGCATTCATCATCCCGATGCTTCTGTGGATTGGTGCGGTGAGCCCAATCCCAATTTCCCCGCCGCGTTTCAAATCGGTATGATTCCCAAACTGGATGAAATTTGTTTCCGTATGTGTAAATGGCTGGAACAGGAAGGGTATCCCACGATTTGCCAACCTTGTACCACGTATTGGCGTCATCGCAAATACAAGGATATCCCTTATGAGCATACCGCCGCTTGGAACCATATGCCCGCGTTTGTTGCCGCAGGTCTGGGTGAATACGGCTACCACGGTATGGTAATGTCTCCCAAATACGGTCCCCGTCAGCGAATCATTTCCTTTATTACCTCTGCGGATTTAGAGCCTGATGAACTGTATCACGGTGACCCTCTGTGCGATTTGTGCCTTGGCTGTGCCAAGCATTGCGCAGGTCAAAACTATAAAACTTCCCGTCTCAACGAACCGAAATTTTTTGACTTTACCATTGAAGATAAGCATTTTCGCTATCCCAATATCAACCGCTGGCGCTGTTTCTACGGTGAGCAGGCGCATCTGGATACCAATCTTCTGGCGGAAATCGATGAGATGGACGAGGAGAAAATCTACGAGTCGGTGGAAAAAGGGGTGCGCGTACCCAATCACGGCTATATGTGCAGCTCCTTCAAGCATTGTATGACCCCGAAAATGCGCTATCTTGATCCCGCTTATACCCCCGGCGCTCTGCGCAAAAAAGAGAAGCAGGAAAAGACGAAAGAAGAGCTTCTTTCCAAGATCAAGGAATTTTCCATTGCTGCGGGTGCTGACCGAATCAGCATTCGCCCTCTTTCTGATTTTGAGGAATGTAAGGGAAATATTGCAGCGGGATTTCGTACCGAGCAGTTTTTTGATACCTTTACCACGGTGATCACCGTTGGACGAAAGACCAATCTCTTCCATATGGAGGATGATTTTAACCGTCGCAACCGCAAACACTTGCACGCGTCTATGGTGGACCGTCTTTCCTGTATGGCAATCGACGTGACCCGCTATCTGGATGATCTGGGGTACGAGGCGATCCAGGATTGGCCCGCAACCGGCTTTGCCCGTAAGGCAAGTGTGGATGCAGGCTGGGAAAGCGAAGGGGAGAGAGTGGAGCTTTCTGCGGTGATTTGCAACATCCCCTTTGATACGTGCAATGAAATTTTGCGGGAGTGGAATGAGGACGTTGTTCCCAATCTTTCCCCCGATCTTCCCATGTTTGAAAATATGGACGTGGTTTCCGTGGGTTCTTTGGAGGACGTGAACTACAAAGGTATGGATTTCATTCGTGAAAATTATCCCGGAATGAAGTCGATCGTGGTGCTTGGCGAAAGTCTGCCCGAGCGGGTGGTGGAACTGGCAGGTGTTCAGGAGGCAGAGGACGGCTCTGCTTATGCCTACGCCCATTATGAGATCCATAAGGAAAGCATTTGGGCAGGCGTGGATCTGTGCAGTACCTTGCAGGCAAAAGGACACCGTGCCATCGTCTTTGGTGATCTGGCTTACGACGTGCCTACGACCATCGGAAAATTCGGTCGCCATATGCCCGATTTGCGAGGAAATGCGCCCTTTGCCGTTGCGGCGGGATTGGGTACGCTTGGTAAGAGCGGAATGGTAGTACATCCCAAATACGGCCCCCGTCTTCGTTTCATCTTCGTTTTGACGGATGCGGAACTGACTCCTACCAAGAGAGAAGAACCTGCGGTTTGTCCTGCAGATTGTACCGCTTGTGCTACGGCTTGTCCCATGGCGGCGCTTCTTGGTGAAACGGAAATGGTAGAGATCAAAAAGGGAATGAGCTTTCCCGTATTCCGTCGGGATGAGACCCGATGCGCGTGGGCGCGCTCCCTTGCCATGTGTGAAGGGGCAGGCTCCGCACAGCTGGGATGGAAGCTTCCCGACCTTCCCGTTCCCGAAAAACTGGATGAGGAAACGGTTAAAAAGGTGCAGGCGCAAAAGGATAAGATCCAGACGCTGTGCTACCAGAATCCCCATTTTATCGATATCGTCATCGAACGCTGCTTGCAGAATTGTCCCATCGGTAAAAAGAAATAAAAGAAAATGCCATTCGCAATTTGCGAATGGCATTTTTGTGCTTTGTCAGCGCAGATTCATAAAGGTTTCCGATGCCATATGGCGCATATCGGCAAAGTCCAGTTTCAGCTCTGCGACGGGGGTATTTCTCAGGTAGGCTTCCAGATCGGTAAAGTACTGCATGGGAATGGTCTGGTTGCGGGCGTGAGAGGGAATCAGGTAATCTTCCTTGGTGTTTTCCAGAAGGGTAATGACCTCCAGACGGAAGTTCTTCTGTGCAGCGGCAAGGTCTGCCATCTGTGCGATGATCGCCTCGTCCTTGGATTCTGCATAATTTGCTGCCATCTCGTCCAGATCCATCAGGGTGGTCCAGTCGCGGCAGATGGCGGTGTACAGCATCATTTCGTAGCGGTAGCGCAAAGCAAGTTTCGCAGAATCGGGATTCTCCTTGGCAACCTTTTCGAAGATTGCGGCAGCTTCTTCAGCCTCCTGCTGCATGGCGCGTACGTCGGCGCAGAATTCGGCCTCGTCGCGGAGTCTGGGCAACAGCTCACCGGGGTAGTTTCTGGGGTAATCTCTGCCGTCAATGTAGTAGGAATAGCGGTAGTAGACCAGAGATTCGAAGATTCTCCCGCGACGGTTGGAAAGGGTGTTCTTGGGATCCTGAGGATTGGTCTGGCGGGTTACGTCATCCCAAAGATCAAATGCAGTCGTTGCCGCTTCGATGGAATTGGGGAAGTAGCGACGTACGTAGCGAGCCTTTGCTTCATCCATGGTGCCGGTACCGTTCCAGTTCCAGGACCAGTCAGCCTGAAGCTGGTTGGGTCTGTGGAAGGAATTGTCCCAGGAGGAGTAGGAACGCTTTGCTTCTGCTCCGGCAGCGTGTGCCATTTTGAGCATGTGATAAACGTTTCCAACGGGATGGAACACGTGAGACCAATGATAATAGCCGTTCCAGGGCTTGATGGAGCTGCGGAAGCCCAGCTCGGGGTGCAGATCGGAAAAGCTGAGTCTTTCGGGGATGTCGTTGTAGGACCACCAGTCTACGCAGGCAACGTCAAGCAGTCCGTGCTTTGCCAAAGCTTCCTTCAGAAGGGGAGAGTGGTCTGCAGGTTCGGGATTGCTCTTGGTCTTGTGCTCGACCACCATATCGTTGTACATATAAACGGTCTTTACACCGCGGGAGTGCAGGTGCTTCATCAGTTTTGCCGCGTGCTCGAAGAAGATCTCCTGACGGGTCTTTGACTTGCAGACGGGGCACTGACACCAAGCATTGTGGCGGTGGGTAATGTCGTTGGGGTCTACGGCAAATTCATTGCGAATTTCGTCCAGACCGATGTCAAAGGACTCGATGGGGTTATCGGGGGTGCTGTAGCGGTCGATGATCTGATCGTACAGATCGAAGAGGATCTCGTAGGTCTTAGGCTCTGCGGTACAGAAGCCGGTATTGGAGGGATTGCCGTTTTCATCCTTTGCGGAAACCTCGGGGTACAGTCTGGGGATCAGGGTATTGTGTCCCAAGGAGTTAAACATGGGAACGACCTCTACCCCGCGCTCTTTGCCGTAGGCGCGAAGCTGCCCGAAATAGTCCTTTTCCGCCATGGGGGTGTTTACCTTGTCAAATACGTAGTCGCCCTTTTTGGGGGAGTAGTATTTTTTGTAAACGGGAGTTTTCAAATCCTCGTAGCCCTTGAAGGGGAGGAAGATGTATTCGCTGATACGCTTGTCGTACTGCATGCTCCAACAGCCGTAAACGGAAACGGTGAGCTGGTTTTCCTTTACGTCCACCATTGCGTCCACTACTTGCTTCCAATCCTCCAGCTCCATCAGGTCCGTGCCGAAACGGGTCTCTACAAAGTGACCGCGCTTTGCAAGATCGGGATAGTCCAGAAGGTCGAAGGCGGGGATGGCGAAGGCGCCGTCTTCTTCTTTCAGAATCTGCAGCAGGGTGGTGACGGCATAGTATGCGCCTGCTTCACCGAAGGCAGTCAGAGTGATTGCTTCCTTTTCAGCCTTCACGCTGTAGCCCTGAGCGGGATTTTTTACGCCCTCGGGGGCATCACCGCCCTGAAGGGTGATGACAAGGGAAGCATCGGCAGTTGCTTCACAGCCGAAACGCTTCTTCAGTTCCTCTTTCAAGCGATTTGCTGCCTTTTCGGTAGAAAAGGGTGCAGAGGAAACCTCCACGCGATACGCGACTTTGCCGAAGGCGCCGAGGGAAATGGTCTCCTCGGAAACGTTCAGCTTTTGGGGTGTGGGAATGATGCGATCGGATAATTGCATAATACGCTCCTCTCAAAAAGCTTTATTGTTTATTTTTCTGCCATTGGCAGGGTTGCGCCGCCGTAGGGCATTGCCAGAACGGTGGCGTTATTGCCGTGTTTCTTCATTGCACAGTCGAAAGCCGCCTGCGCAGAGTCAAAGGGAGTCAGGAAGATGCTGCGGACAAAATCGGGATCCATTTCGGATACGAAATAAATTTCGGCATCCTCCAGTACCATACCGATTGCCGCCGCCTTGTGACCGCCCAGTTCAAATTCCTTATGAATGCGCTCCACCATCGAGTGAGCGGTAGGCGCGGAGGTCAGCCAGGATTCAAACTTTTTACTGCCCATTCCTTCGGGGCAGGCACCGATGAGAATAATGGTACCGCCTTTTTTCACCGCGTGCTTGGCATTGTCCAGAGCCTTCTGGGTCTGGTACAGATTGGCATCCTTGGGTGCGCCGCCTTGAGAAACCAGAACGATGTCAGCGCGCTCCTTCAAGGTCTTGCGGTACATTTTATCCAGATAGCGGCAACCGTCGCGGTGGGCTTCGGTTACGTCACCCGCTACACAGTAAACGATATTTTTATGCTCGTCCAGTACGGCATTGACAATGTAATCAATACCGCAAATTTCGCCCGCTTCCTCAATGTCCTCGCGGATGGGATTGCCCTCCAGTTTACCTGCGTGGGCATCGGGAGAGACCATCATACGGTGATTTGCCTGAATAGCCGCGGGGGTGGATACACCGGGCATAATTGCCTTGGCACCGCCGGAATATCCTGCAAAATAGTGAAATTCGATATTGCCGAGGCAAATGCGGAAATCCGCTTCTGCCACCGCGCGGGAAATATCCACGGGAGTGCCGCTCTTGGTGGTTCCCAAGTGGATGCAATCCTCGGGCGTGGAGTCAATGCACTTGACCCGACCGTAGGCTTCTGCGCCGCAGAGGGCGATTTTTTCTTCCTCGGTGTGTTTGCGGTGTGAGCCGAGGGCGAGAACTACGGTAATATCCTCTTCCTTTGCTCCCGCTTTTGCAAGTTCATCCAAAAGCGCAGGCAGAATGCGGTAGCTGGGCAAGGGTCTGGAAATATCACTGGTGACGATGGCGATCTTTTTACCGCTCAGGTCATAGGTGGAAAGTCTTTCCTTGCCGATGGGATGCTCCAAGGCAAAGCGAACCGCTTCTTCGTGAAAATATTCGTGCTTGATCTCGTTGGAAAGGAGAACGTCCATCAGATTTTTCTCGTCGAGAAGAACCTCCTGAACGCCTGTTCCGTAGCCGAATTCTAATTTCATACTGATTCCTTTCGTTTAACGCTGAATTCCTAAATCCTCAAGAGTCAGGGAAGAGTAGTCTTCTTCCTCTTCTTTTTCGTCCTCTTCTTTTTCTTCCGTTTCTTTTACCTCTGCTTTCGTGCCGTCCCCGTCCTTTTCATAAGCAGCTTCTTCGGGAAAGGGAATCATACGAAGTCCCAGGGAAAGCGCGTAAAAGCTATAATATAAAAACGGTGAGATTGCAAAAAATGAGTAGCGGAAATAAGAGGTATGCCCCATGGGAAGGAGCTGTGAAAAATAGAAGAAGGAGTATTTTTCTTGCAGAAGTGCCGATAGGATCAAAAGCAGAAGTTCAATTCCCAGATAGGAAAAGATCATCACCGGGGCGATTTTTTCCGCATCGGGCAAAAAGGCGGCAAAGGCGGAAAATACCCCGATCAGAAGAATTCCCAGCATGGTCACGAACAAGGTGCCGTGGGTCTTTTCTTCCAGAAAAGAGGGAACGCGCAAAATCGCGTACAAAGTCATGGGAAGGCAGGAAAGCAGAATGCCGATGCGCCTGGTTTTTTTCGTAAAGAAGAGGGAAGCCAAAAGCAGGAAAAAGGGTGCTGCCATCCATACGCAGTCAGCGATTGTGCTTAAAAGACCGCTGTTGACACCCACGGGGATTTCCCAGCCCATTTCAAATCCCTTGGCATCGGAATGCCAAGCGAGGGTAAAAAACGTGAAAAAGAGCATCCCCATCGCACAGAGTGCGGAGAGAAAGAGGAGGAACCGACGGGGTGATCTCATAGAAATTCTCCTTTGATTTACTTGCAAATATCATAGCACAAAGCGCTTTTTTTATCAAGGTACTTTTGTGATTTTCAAAAGGTTTTCAATTCCTTGCGCCGGGTGCTGCGCCAAAGCGTTTTTTGTAGGCTCGGAAAAAGGTGGTGTAGTCCTTAAAGCCGCAAAGGGGAGGAATTTCGGTTGGCTTTTTCCCCTGCTCTAAAAGTTCTTTGGCAAAATACAGCCGCTTGATGGTGATATATTGCCAGACCGTGGTGCCGGTGGCAGCGCGGAAAATTCGGTTCAGGTGGGTTTGACTCAAATAAAACCGTGAGGAAAGCTCCTCTAAGGAAAGATCCTCCGCCAGATGTTTATTGATGTAGGACACAATGGCGGATGCGCGGTCGGGAGCGCTGGAGGCGGGATTTTCTTTTAAGGTTTCAAAGGCGTTTTTGATTTCTGCCAGAAGGGGAAGCAGGTACAAAAGCCGATCCTCCTCTTTTGCTTCGCAAATTCGCTCCAGATCTTGCTTGAAGGAGTGGGAGGAAAAATGGACGGCGGGATAGTGATTCAAAGCACCCAAGGGGCGGTCCAGAAAAGGGGCGACAAGATGGGTCATTCCCAGATGAGACAATAAAGGGGAAATATCAAAATTGACGTGCATTCTCTCGTAGGGGGCGGTGGAGCGAAGACGGAACATATGCACCTCGCCCTTTCGCATCAAAAGCAGGTCTCCCGGGCGGAGGTGATAGCGAGTTCCTTCCACCAAAAAATCCGCATCCCCGGAAAGAAGGTAATAAATCTCGTAGTTGTCGTGGCTGTGCATCATTCTCTCTTCCAAAGTGGGACTTTGGGTATATTCATGGGCGCAGGTGATCTTTTCCGGCATATTGCTTCACATCCTTTCTCACAGATTTTAGCAGAAAAAGTGTAAAATTGCAATGTTTTTCCGTTTATTTTTGTAATTGATTGTAAATATATTTATGTTATAATAGAATCGTAAAGAATGAAAATGGAGGATGTTTTATGAAAATTCGTGCAATTTTGATGGATATGGACGGAACCGTACTGGGTAACAGTCAGGTAGCCATTTCCCCTCGCAATATGCAGGCAATTTACAAAGCAATGGAGAAGGGTGTTCACGTGATTCCCTGCACCGGCAGAACCTTTAACTGTATGCCCCCTCAGCTTTTGACTTTGCCCGGCCTTCGCTATTTTATTACTTCCCACGGTGCAAGAGCGTACGACCGTGAAACCGGTGAGAGCATTTACGAGGATCTGATTCCTTACGAAGAGGCTGCAGAGCTTCTCGAAATTCTTGAGAATCGCGGTCTGTTCAACGAGATTGCTGCCGATAAGATCGTACATATGGAAAAATCGATGGTAGAGCCCATCGACTGGTCTTTGGTACCCGAGCATCATCTGTGGTACATGCGTGACGGTAGATACGTTACCGTTGAAAAGCCCTCCGAGTATTTCCGCAAGAATCAGCTGGGCGTTGAAAAAATGAACATCTACAATATTCCCGCGCATCTGCAGCAGGAAATGTACGACCGTGTTACCGCAACCGGCTACATCTATCATCCCAAGCCCGGCGCGGCTCTTCACATGGAGTTTTTGCGCAAGGGTCTGGATAAGCTCTGCGCAGTAAGAGAGGTTCTTTCCCGTCTGGGTGTTTCTTTTGAAGAGACCCTTGCCATCGGTGACAGTGTCAGCGACCTTGCCATTATCAAGGCTTGCGGTGTAGGTGTTGCCATGGGCAATGCTCCCGAAGATATTCAGGCAGCTGCTGATTTTGTTACGGCACCCAATTCCGAGGATGGCGTGGCAGTTGCTTTTGAAAAGTTTTTGGAACTGTAAGGAGAGAAAAAATGGCAAAGCCTTATCTGGTATGTATTGATTCCGACGGATGCGTTTTCGATACCATGGAGATCAAGCACAAGGAGTGCTTCTGTCCTCCTTATATCAAGCATTTCGGCTTGCAGGCAGTATCCAAGTACGCCCGTGAAGCTTGGGATTTCAGCAATCTGTATTCTTCTACCCGCGGTATTCACAGACTTCTTGCCCTCCGTCGCGCTTTGGACCTTTTGGAAAAGCGTTTCGAGGTTCAGGAAAGAGGATTTACCGTGCCCCGTTTGCAGGCGCTCCGCAATTACATTGATAACGGCGGAAATCTGAGCAATCAGGGTCTGGAGGATCACCTTGCAAACCATCCCGAAGAGACGGAGATCCGTACGGTTCTGGATTGGTCCTACGACGTAAACTACCGCGTAGGGGATATGGTACACAGCGTACCCCCGTTTCCCTACGTAAGAGAGTGCCTGGAGACACTTTCACAGGTTGCTGATATCGTAATCGTTTCCGCCACTCCCGAGGAAGCTCTGGA
>JAEIGA010010928.1_pt1 | contig 13770 bp, 18 predicted proteins | sample 9270691 | NCBI WGS metagenome assembly JAEIGA01 (sample SAMN17057246, study PRJNA624740) | gut metagenome | biome: biome; isolation source: fecal sample | host: Bos grunniens | place: China: Xizang | collected 2019 | reverse complement strand
GCAAGGGTTTCACGGCTTGCAACGTCTGTAAGCCTTGGTATTACAGGCTTTGCGGTACTGTCCAATAAATTGTATATCAAATTTGAGAATGTTTCACAGGATGCGTGAAACGTCCGTGAAACGTCCGACCGGAGAAGGGCGTGAAACGTCAGGACGGCAAACGCCCCGGACCCAACAAGGAAGATCCGGAGCGCAGCGCAAGGAAAGTGTATATTGGATTGTATCAGGTCTTGCCGTGCTGGAAAGCTACCGGGAACAGTTCAAGCTCAAGCATATTAGGCGATATCGCGCCGTTTCCGGCCGGTTTTGTCGCGAGCTCAGCGATCATGTTTGATCCTACAATTCTATTAAACCCGTAATACAGCGTATTGTTGATAGTGTCTGTTATGGCTCTAGCTGGCGGGATATTAAGAGTACCAACCCTGTCGAAGCCGTCAAGAGGGTATATGCACTGCCCGTTAGAATCATAGGTGATTGTAACTCCGAACGGCTGTACATAAAGCCGTCCGCCCTTCATAGTGTACATGGTCTTTTTGTTGGTCAAGGTGTTTGTGAATATCCGATATTCATCTTCAAAGGACCTTGAATCACCCCTGTTCACTATGCTCTTCAATATACAATTCCCGTATCTGTTAATAGACTTAGCATTTGCCGGATGAAAACCATCACTTGTAATGTCTACGGGGATCTTTAAGCCGTCAATAACATATACCTCATGATTCGCACAAGTATTCCATATGACCTGGCGGTAAGCATCACAAGGGAAGAACACATTTCCGTCTGTGTAATTCTCAGGAATATATACACCGCTAACCGGAGTAGTGAAATATATCTCAGCATTTGAATTTATTGCCAGGATCTTTGACACTATATCAGCAATACCAAGCGCAACATTCATGAAATACTTTGACTTATTCCAGTCATTTATACCTGCCTTGATGAGATATATATCAGCCGTGAAGGGATGTGCTGTAATGGCATTGGATATATTATTATCCTCTGTTATGTCAAGGTGTCCGCCGTATGCCGTATTGACAGTCTCTCCTGTGGCGTTCCTGATTACGTCAATCCAGCCATTAAACGACGGATTCTGTACCCATGAGTCCCCGTATATTGCTATACTCTTACCTTTAAGGTTGGTGAGCTCATAAACAGCATCAACCGCATCCGATAGATCCGATATCTGACCGCCCATAGTGAGAATGCTTCCGCTGATGTGCTGGATCTCTTCATGAAGTTCCGAGATTGCGCCGTTATAATTCCCGGTCAACACCCAATAATCCGTGTTGGTTATCGCGATCCCTGTAGGCACTTCCTTCTTGCTGGTGTAGTAGTCATTTCCATGCTTGACTATGGTCAAAGGCTCATAAGTATAGGTATTATCCCATTCACCGCCGTTGACGTCTGAAAATTTAGGGACATAACGCGCCCCGACATACTGTCTGACTGACATTCTATGTTACCTCCTTTAATATGATATTGTTAAGTGTCCATAGTCTATATCTACCGGGAAGGTATCAAGACCAGTCGTCCCAAACTGTAAATCATTCCATGACTCCGGGACATACGCTACAAAATAGCCGTCGTTTGTAAGCCCGAAAAAAACCATTGTTGCAAGCTCGCCTACAATGTCAAGCGCGTTTTCTCTCATCCAAAGGTCGAAGCCTTCCTTTACAGGATCCGGAAAGTCTCCCGCCATGATCTCATTATAAAGCTGCATCATGGTCTCATTATCAGCTTCAAGATCATCAAGCCTGTTTCTTATATCTGCTGCGCTGGTGCTCGACTCATAAACAACTTTCAGGATCCAGTCAAGGTTAAGCTCGTGTAAATCCGTATACGGGTACTTATTTGTAAACCCGTAACTTTCGATTGAATTGGTGTTATTCTCATTCGCCATAATATCACCTCTTATTCATATACGGGAATAGTAAAATCCCGTAAAAACATGTCAGTTATATGCTCGTATATATTCCATGTGGCAATATCAAGTTCTGACTGAAGCATCTGCTGTGAAGTAGTCACACCGATATTGCCGTACAAATGCCCGGTATGCTCTGACGTAAGATCCCGTGAGTTCTTATCCGTTCCGCTCATCTGATTGGTTACGGTTCCGGTGTTCTTTGTCTCGGTGTCAGCGTCAACAATGCTCTGGTCATACGGCTGGTAGGTGCTCGCATCCATAGCAGAGCGCTTCCCTTCAGTCTCACTGTCAACTTCAACGGTCTCGGTCAGATCGTTGGTCTGTGTGTTTTTGGCTCCATGTATAAGCGAAGTCTCCCCGGTTTCCTCATCGGTCCATTCCTCGTACCGGTCGTAGTTATTTAATGGCTCATATTCTATATTAAGCGCATTTATCCATTTATCGAAGGTGCGATAGTTGCGCCTGAACCAAAACCCGATAAAGGTACGCGCCGTGTCCGGATCCGGGTACAACACTTCAAACTCTCCGCCGTTCATAAGGATATTATTGACAAGAAGGTTTTTCTCGATCCCTTCAGGAAGTGTTACCTGATCCCAAAGATCCCGCCTGTACTGGCTCTCATAATCGGTCAGTCCAATAAGTGTCAATTTAGCTCTGCTCATTGTCTGCCCCTCCTTCCAGCATTTCCGGGTAGCGCATTTCTATATTAAGTGCGATATCCGGATATAAGGCTTTAACCTCTTTCAAGGATCCTTCAAGGCTTTCCTTCCATATAGTCAAGCGTGATACCGCGTCAACGATCCTCGACTCCGCTTCACTCTGAACCATTCTTTCCTTTTTCTCATAAGGGATCGTAGGTATTCCAACCTCACAGTCGAAGTTGTTAAGAATAGTATTAAAGTCTTTTAACTGATCCGTGGTAAGATAGGACTCTTTAAGGTTCCGGCGCTCCAAAAACTGAAAAGGGCTTTCACTGTTCCTGTTCTCCTCACTGTCCATTATCCTCGAGTCATAAATCACGGCGGGCTCACCCTGATTGATCTTATCCAGCAGCTTCTTTAATGCCTGGGCTGCGCTCTTGGTCTTTGCTCCAAGGATAAAAGCAAATTTATTGTTTATCAGGGACATATTGATAGCATTATCAAGCGTAGAAAGCTTTTCAGCGTAATATGAGATAATATCCCATATCCCGGTGTAGTCCGGTGTCAGCTTCAAAAGCTCGCACTCCTCGCCGATCTTTAACCGGGTATTCAATGCCGGATTGCTTATTATTGCTTCTGTCGGCTGATAATAAAAATCGTAGCCGTACAAGCTCGCCGGCTGGAAAGTAAGACCAAACTTATCACTGTCAAAGATTGCTACGAAGCCGAACCGGTAAAGACAATAAATAAAGAAGTCTTTTGTCTTACCGTCCCATTCATCCGGCACATCAAACTTGAAAACTGATGCTGCGCGCTGAAATAGCGACCTCTCCCAATATGCAAAGGTTAAATTATTGAACGCTTTAACGCTCGACGGGGAATAGGTCCCCGCCGCTGCGTTAAGCTGTTCATAATTCAAGGGATAATAGCAAGCCATATTTAACCTCTATCAAACATCATTACCAAGATAGAAGATAACTCCGTTCTCGGTAAAGTCGTTGATGCTGTTCTTTGAAATATGCCAAAAGATGTTCCTGTACATCTTGCGCGCTTCAAGTGGTGTCGTATAAGCGCTGTCAAGCTGATAGTCGATCATCATAGCATCCTCGTCATAGAGCACACCGACTACATTATCAAGCTGTACCCTTGATCCGGCGGTCTGTGCGGTAGGATCTGAAGTGTTCGGGATAGCCGGTGTAACGTCGATCGCTGCCGGATCGTTTATGTTCTGCCAGTAGGTGACCTTCTCAAACTGACCGACATCAAGATACTCAGGATTGAAGATCCCCGACATCACCTGTGCTTCTGCGTCATGGAAAAGCGGACTGTACAGTATAGCGCGCTGTCTTGACTTGGGTGTATGCCTGAGAAGCTCATACTCTACACCGTTGATCGTCTTGGTAGGTGACCAATGATACTGCATAGATCTTACTTCCATAGCATCCGATATTGTCTTGTAGGTTGCTACAAAATACTTCAGAAACTCAGGAAGATAAGTAGAAAGAAGCTGCGCTGCTGTGTAGTTTGTGCCAAATTTAGTATTAAATCCGGCTTTAAGGTCAACGCGCTGCATCCCCTGATTCAGGTCATAAAGACCAGCCATGAAGTTGAGAACCGTCATTCTATTGAATGCTTCCTTCTGAGACTCCATGTCATTTTCAAGCTCGGTCATGATCCCGCCGACAAAGCGAGCGAAGGACGCTTCATCCCTGAAAGCCATCTGAAGTTGATTCTCATAGACGGTCGTTGACACGTCCCAAACGTCGCGCCCCTGAAAATTGACTTCAAGAGGGATAGGCGGGTTCTGCTCCCACATGTTGGGAAGTCCGCCCGTAGGAAGGATTGAGCCGTTGTAGATCCTGTTCGTGCCGTTATCGAGTCCCGCGCCGTGCTGGGTGTAAAGGTTCGTGTTAAAATCTCCGCTCGCCTGTGCGTTCCTTGAGTAGTAGGATATTTTTCTTACTCTCTCAGAAAAAAGCCCGGAGTTGAGAGCGTTGATTATGGAAAGTTTCGCATTGTAGGGTCTTACCGCTACCATGGTACGACCGACAAGCCTTGAAAGTGCATTGAGCACATTTTCGGTGCCGGTTGCGAGGACAGTCTCACCGACTGACACAAAAGTAGAGGAATTGACCGCCTGTATTGTTGCGTCCTGTCCGGTTGCTTCCTTTACTAAGAGATTCATGATGCTGTAGGCATCCTGTGGTGTTAATGATCTAGCCATTTTATTACTCCTTTCAATAAAAGTTTTTAACTAGCTCCTCAAACTTCTGCTCGTCCGTCATAACATCGCCTGAGATATCCTTACGGACTGTCTGCTTCTGAAGCTCCTTTATTTTATCATTTAGAGATATGATCTCAGCCCGCAGCGCTTCCGCGTCCTTCTCCGGATCCTCCTTGTCAGGTTCGCCTTTATCGTCCGGGGATGTCTCTTTGTCATCCGGCTCTGTAGGCTGTGCTGGTTCATCCGGTACCGGTTCGGTTGCCTGTCCAAGCTCCAAAAGTTCCTTGATATCGCTGGGTTTATAACCCTGTTTCGCAAGTGCAATTATATCTGTTATGTTAAGCATATTAGTCTCCTATATCCGGCGGGCTTTATCGCTGGTCAAGCGTCCCCGACTCCATTACAGAGTTGACCCCGGGAAAGTGCCCGCCTACATTAAAAATATCACTAGTTACCATAAATGTCAACGTTTCCGGAATATGGCATATACTACCCAATAATACAAAATAAGGGATGTTATCAACACTATATTATTCATAGTAGAACCCCGTATTGAGATAATTATTGACAATCTCTATCTCTGTGTCCGGAGCTGCCAGGGCAATAGAAGCAGCTTCACACTGGATATAGCCGGGAAGTGTTGAAAGCTGCCTGTTACGGCAGAGCGGGCGACCATATACAGCGTTGGGCGAGTCGCTGGATCCGTAGGCTCTCTGATATAATATCAATCTCGGATGTGATATAACTTGGATCATGTTACCTGTTGAACCGTATACATTCACGTCGCTATTATCTTCTCTGAATATTCCTGTTACAATATTTCCGGCAATTTTGGCTGCATGTAAAAAGTTCGCAGCCTGCTGACTCCAAAAACCACCGGAAGAGAAAGCAGACGCCGTTGTCAATGAATCCGTCTGCCCGCACTGGATAGGCACCCCTAGCTGTGATGAAAAGGTGCCAAAACAATCCTTATTCACGGTATCAGTTCCTTGGGTGCTTCTCTCATAGAATCCTATATTCATGCACCCCGTTACATAGTCTATTGATATTTCAGCGTATAAATTAGCTGATAATGCCATAGGATCCAAGTCAACAACACCAAGCCCTGGAATATATGCTTTAACCTCAGTGAAAGCTTTTGAATTTGCCCTAAAATCACCACTATAATATCTTGTTGGCTTATTTATCTGTACATTCGCAAAATATCCCGGACTTGTCATCAATCGCCAACTTAGATATGGGTCGGGTGAGCTGGGATATGGCACATCCCACCAGCCAAGCCTTAGATCTTCATCACTTCCGGGAATATCATTCCTTGAAATAGGGAACCATGTGATTGATATAATATACTGGAATGGGTTAAAAAATGATTTTGTCACAGCGTCGTCAAGAATATCGCCAAAGTCAGGGTTATCTTCATCAGTGATAAAATCAAGCAGAGCACCCAGCTCACGCTTTGACATTACATAAGAAGCAATTCCCGTAGGTGATCCCCCTGAAGGGGACACACAACGCACTATAAAGCACCCGGACTGATCCGCATCAAAAAGATCCGTAGTTGCCATATACTCATTTACTATATTCTGATCTATTGATATAGCATCGTCTATGATATAGGGCGAGCTCGCTGCCGATGCTCTCTTAACATATCCGGTATAAGCTCCAATACTTGCCTTATGTGTAGCCAGTACATCAATGGAACAATGAAGCGCTACCTGATCTTTGCTTAACATTTCAATATCATCTATGAAATAATAGTTACCGGCAAACTGGCAATAATTAATCCCAGCATCAATCCCGGTGCCGATGATAAATACAGGGCTCTCAATGCTGGTATTCTCTTTCATATACACCGTATAGTCCCGGCTGGATCCGGACGGCTGCGCCGTGCTGTTTTTCTTTTTTGAAAAGCTCCATGTCTTTAATGTCATAATGTCACCTCATAATAAAAATACCGTTGTTATTATATTTTCTTATCGCAACAAGTAAAAGTCAATAGGGGACCCGTTAAGAGTCCCCATTGAATCAATCGAATGTTATCTGTTTTGCTTTTATGGTGATATCCGGCTGCCGGGCATCTTTAAAGATAAGCCTGATAGATCCCTTGGTACATTCCAACATTTTCAAATGTGAAATATTGACCCTGTATATTGTCCCGGTCTTTTCGTCTCTTATGTTAATCATAACACTGCCTCTATTCCCTTCTCGATCTCTGCAAGGGTATCATCTGAGATCTTAAACCAAACATAGCTATAATACTTATCATCTGATCCCTTCCGGCTGGGAAATGAGACAAAAGGTGTTTTGACCTTCTCTGACTCGTTCATGTAGGTGCAGTTGTAAATCTGTACCCCGTTGACCTTCATGTCAAAGCTGATATCCCCGGACTTGAACTCGTGCGCCCTTGTAACCTCAATTTCAAACTTTTCCTCTGCTGCTGCTTTCCTTTTCACTGCCATTTCTTTTACCTCTCTTTCGTTTACCTTTAGTTAATAGTTTCTATTTTTTCGCCACTTCTGACGGAAAAATCAAATGCACACCCGCAACCCTTCAATGATCCGTTGCTCCTGTATTGCCAATACTTATAAGGATATGAAGGACCTTTTGAGTTGTTGTAGCGCGCGACCCATAAAGGGACCCCGGCGGACTGGATATCCTCATATATTAAATGGTCCTTTATCCATGAGTTACTGGCATAGATCCCGATTGTCCATGTCGGAAAAAGGCGGTTGATGATATTCTTGATATCCAATAATCTCGCCGTTCTATCCTTCCGGCTGAGATTGTCAGCTCTCCCGTCCCCGTGGTGCGCGAGCTCTGAATCAAGCCATATCGTTATAGGAAGGTCTTTATATATCCTTAATCTATACATAAGCCATATAGCGGACTCTACACACTCACTGTATGAAAGATCCTGAGGGAAGTAGTAGTACTCCCTAGGTATACCCAGCCTGTAACACTCTGACTCATTATACTCAAAGATTTTATCTTCTACTATCTTTCCGGCGGAGCTGTAGCCCCTGTAGCCGATCCGGAGTATAGCACCCTCAATCTGAGGTTGTATTGCTTCCCAGTCTAAAAGACCGTTGTGCTTAGATACGTCAATAATAGGTTTCATATTATCCCCCTCTCAATCTTTACTGGACAGAATTTCATCAAGCATATCTGATGCCTTGTGACTCGGTTGCACAATCTTTATCTGTGCTTCTAAAGCTGCTATTCCTGTTATGTATTCATGTGAATAATGAATATCCATATAAGGAGCAATACATTCCGCAAACTGATTAACAAGCTCTCTAATTGCAAACTCTGAATACTCTTTCGGTGACAATCTCAGCGCATAATCATCAATAGCTAATTGAGTTTTTATGGTATGTACAGGATTCCGAAATGTTTCAATCCTCATCACATTCCCATATTCTTCTTTGTATCTCGTTCCGCAGTATTCACATATCATCGTTGCTCTATTGATATTTCCACCACAACAAGAGCATTTATATTTAATCATTCCCATTTGTTCCCCACCTTCTTATTTATCCTTGTCATAATATCCGCGTTGCTCAAGTATATTAAAGATTGCATTTCCTTTTTTCATGTAATCTTTTGCGAGTACTTCGTGACCGTCTGCAACACATTCATCCGAGACCCGATAAAAATAACCTACCATTTTATTGAGTATTGACTCGAAATCTGCTGATACCTCTACATCTTTTAAGATCTGCTGGAACTCATCAAGTGTCATAATTGTTTTCATCTTTTGTTTCCCCTTTCGTAGGTGCATATTTACTTGACAAGATTATAATACTATAGACATTAACAGATTGTCAACTATTTTCTTTATCCATGTTCTTTAGTATCTTGTAGAGCTTTTCCGGGACAGGAAGTCCCAATGTGACGACGTTTTCAAGAATTGAAATACCCTCATTGGCAATATAGAAGAATATAACCGAAGATCTGACCGCAGCGCCTTCTTTAATAATGTAGACGTCAATTACATTACCAACTGCGACAAGGATAAAAATACAAACTTTCTTGAATATGCCCTTGTACCCAACCTCTGACGATAAAGTATGTGTATATATCGCATCCAGTACCCCGGTCATATAGTCGATAACTACAAATATAATCAGCGCTATGTATAAGCTGTTCATTTCTCCGAATATCACACCGTGCGCCATGCCGATCAGGGCAAGCGAATATTTAATCTTGTCAGACATGGTGTTATCTCCTCTCTTTTCTTTTATGATATCACAACTTGTATAACTTAATAAAGTTATTAACTACATAATACATGGTGTACTTACTGAAGCATGCTTTATTATCTATCAGGGCATCCAGCAGTCTGATCCGCACATCAATATTAAACCTCTTTACATCATTATCTTTTGTCAGGTCATAAGTCGGGACGTTCTCAGCTCTGGACGTGTTCATTATAAAGTTACCGTCCTTGCGGTATAAATACCAGATATCATCATTTTTATAGATGATCTTTGCTATTGGCTTATATCCTTTTATCGACAAGTTGCCAACATTGCTCACATCATCATAAGCAAAGGTATTGTCATATGCCATTTTGCCCCATGCCGTTTTTGACATAGCCTTATAGATAGGGCTGTCTGAATAATCAATGAAGTTGTCCGGCATTACATGTGTCATGATATCCCGGTCGATATCGTACTCCTGTCCGCTGGCTTGCATATCTGCTATTTTATCTGTGATCTCCAAAGTTTCACATACCGGATTGAAAAGCCTTACCGCATTGGCAAGCAGCACCAGCTTCAGGGGCTTTTTTCCTCTTTTCTCCCGGTCCCTTGCGACGGTTACATACAGATCTAAGAGTTGTTCACCTTCTTTTGAGTTGATCCTCTCCCAAGGTTGCGGGATAAATTCATCAAATATGATGATATCGCACTCGGAAAGATCGAATCCCTTGAACTTCTGAACCGCGTTCAGCGCTAAGATATATCCTATAGGCTCCCCGCATGAGTCCTCGCCGGAAAAGCGCCAAAAACCGCCTATACCTTTATCGGATATAAGGCGAGATTGAATATTACAGCCCAGGTCCCTATTGATAGGCTTAAAAGGTGAAGCGTCGAACTCGTACTCGCTGAGCTTCCCTCTATTACATAGGAGCTTTACATCCTCAATGGTCCGCTTTACAAAGATAAATTTTATCTTTTCCTTATAGCAATATTTTAGGGCACTGTATGTTTTTCCGGTAGTACGTCCGCCGATAACGGCATAACACCAAAGATCCGGATACTTCTTAAAGTCCTCGCGAATGTCATAATATTTCATAGTTGTTTACCTCGATAGTCTCACAAAGTATCTTCTCCCAATCAAACTCATACTCTGACTGTAACAAATAGTCGCATGGTCTCAGGTCGATAGAGTCCGCGCACTCGTTCCCGTATTCATCAACAAATATATCTGAATGGAAATAAAAGTGTGTCTTCTTTCCGGTTGTCTCGCCGTCAAATATCATCCCGCTGGTGAAGCGTGATATATCATCATTAAGACATTTTACCCCGTTCTTTTTCGGTACTCCGGCAACCGTAATATGAAGCTCGTTATCTTCCGTTGACCTTCCGCAGTATCTCTTGGCGCCGACTGTCCGGAACTCTGAGTATTCACCGTCAAATTCTGCGACCCCTAACCAATAATCACGTCCGTTGTGCTTCACGGGTCCATATCCGGCAAGCTTCAAAAGCTCCTGACATTTACTATTATAATATGATACTTTCCGATCATCCCAGCCGGATCCGTATACGGAGTCGGTATCTGAGTAGATCCAATCTGAGCAGCACTGACCCAATATAAAGAGATTTTGCATAGCATATGCCGTAACCCAAACACCCCATTGATAAGGAAGTATGCTCGTATATCTGTTCAGATATTTCCGGTATGTCTCGGATAGATCCTCATTTTCTACTTGTTTATATTCTCCGGTTTTGTAGTCCTGTTCAATGGTAGGTCTGACGGGATGCTGGCAGCACATGCCGTATAAGCTATTGAGTCTCGACTTTGCCAGTGCATATAATACAGGATCCCCGCCCTTAAAGGTTGTTTTCTCCTCGAAGCACTGAAAAACATAATCACGGAACCAGCGGGGCAAGTATGATTTTTTGGCATATTCGACTTCTGTACACAATGCCTTGTCCCAATCGTATTGATCCGCGATGATAGCAAGGTCAACCTCTGTAAGATATATTTCAGCAAAACCCGCAGCCAATATGCGCCCGTTATCCGTTACCGCGTCGATTGTCTTGACACACTTGGAAAGCTGCAAGGCGGGCATCTCTACCGCGTCGGACTTCAGGGACGGCTTCACCAATATGCACTTAAACATGAAAGCATACTTGTCTTGAAGGTCCAGGATCTCTTTTATAGTGCAATTCCTGAAGGGTGTAAACTTCTCCATAGGGAACGCATGAGTCAGCATTATAAAAGGGTAGGAGCTTGCGAAGTCGTAACATTTTATATCTCCTGTTATAGTACGGTTCAAAAAATGCCTGTTTGCGTGTGTATATCCGCCATGGTAGCACTTCTCCGCCTTTTGTAGCTGGTCCCATGAAAGCGCCTGAGCTAAGAAATTCTCGTGTGCGTGGTGCTTCTTTCCGATCTTCCGCACCGCTTCGCGTGGTATTCCGGTAGCGGTATACGGCATAGAATATACGCGCTTATTCAGGGACTTCTTCAGAGCGTCAAGACACTCAACACCGACAAGCGTATCATGCTCTATATATTCAAGCTCCGCATCTGTGAATTGATGATCCTGTCCGCGTATAGCGTCATATTCCCATGAACCTACGGCTTTTTGATGCTCGGTGTTGAGATCCTTGCCCCACTTATCAAGCGATCTCTGAGCCAAAATATACGAATCCTTAAATATAATATGAGGGTTATCGAACTCGACAACAAGCGGGTATAGTGGCTTTATGTTTAACTGCTTCTCAGGAAAGCCCCATTTATCAATCATGAACTTATATAAAAAGGTCCAGTCATACGCGAGATTATGAACATAGATATATGTAACCTCGCCCGGAAGAGCTTTAGATATAAGCTCTAAGCACTCGATGCACTCTGAGGGCTTCCGACCGTAAAGAGTGCAAATATTATGGTCGCAAGATCTGATTGATACAGTAAAAGCGCAAATATGATTTTGCTGTGGAAGCGGGTCGTCATCTTTCCGGCTGGTCTCTGTATCTAACATAATAAAACAGTCGTTATATAATAACTTGCGACCTCTCCCGCTGGTCTGCTTCGCTTGGATCTCTGACAGGATCGTATAATCATAGTCGCTGTATTCCTCTAAGCAATATTCAATTTTATGAATTTTTTCTCTTTGTCTCTCCTGAAGGGTCATTTCAGGTCACTTATCTTTAATCCTTCCTTTGTTAATATATTCTCGATAGTTTCGCTCAATATAGCGTCATACTTTGCCGGCTTCTCACTTGCCATAATCTCAGATAATGATATATTTTGCTCCTTTGCTTCCTTCATCATCTGTTCTATTTCGTCCGCGTTCTTGTCAATGGTCCCCAGTGCTTCAGTCGCGGAATAGAAGCCGTATTTCTCAATGAGCTTTGAATAGATCCCGCTGTTGTGTAAATGCTCCCATTCCTTCACAGAAAAGTCAGTATTAAGAGACTTATTTACGGATGTAACACGCTTCTTTTCTATATTTCTGATACCGGCTTTTGTTGACGTGTCCATGCTAAGGAAGTTTTCAATAGCTGAAATTTTCCGTTTTAGCTCGGCTTCGCGCGCCGGTGGCTTGATATTAAATCTTGTGGCTTCTTTACCGCCGTATTGTTTAATATCGTGCATAGCCTTACGATAAGCCCAATCTAAAACAGCGGGCTTTTCGACTCCCAGCTTTTCAAGCCGTACAAGTCTTTGATCTGCTCTCTTTGCGAGCTTCCTATATTTTTTTAATAAATCGTCATAACTTGCCATTAGATATGATCCCCCTTCTCATAAGATCCCGGACTCCGCCGTAAACGTGCCTCGATACTTGTGGCGGTGTTGGTCCAGGTTCCGGCGGGTCGGGTCCCGGATCCGGTACAGGAACATCATTCTCTAAGTAGTCATACCAGTTTTCAGCGTATTCAATGCGAAGATCTGACCATGAACCGCGCTCTCTCTCCCAAAAATAAGCGTTGGCTGCTTCCTCGTAGTCATTAAGCTGGCAATACTGCGACCATGTATAGTTGTAGCCGTTTTTAGGGAACCATAAACCACCGCAGCCGTCGGTCTTTTCACCTTCGCATTTAATACGGTAACACTGTGTGTCCCCGTCATACCATGTCAAACCGCGGGCATTACACCAAGACAGGAAGCTGCTTCCCGGTGTCCATTGTATCAAGCCGTAGCCATAGCGCGTATCACCGTCCCGGTATAGCTCCTGTTGTCCGGGATTTAAATACGATTCATATTGAATGTTGCCCAGGATCCCCGCCATGGCAGCTGCGGTCATATATCCGCTGAAATAATCAGCGAACTCGTCCGCGTTGTTTTCATAATCGGATGATGAAAAGCCGGGGACGCTGTCTGTAATCTGATAAATCCATGCCATAATTTATAACCTCACTATTAAATCATAGACGTTGATCTGTAGCGCTTCTCCGATCTTGAACAGATTATTGACATTGGGTCTGCGCTGTCCGGACATATAATAAGATATCAGACACGGGGCAATCTTTGTACGTTCCGCGAGTGTCTTCTGAGATATTCCGCGCTCTTTGCATACCTCTTTTAATCTGTCGTTGTCTACTATATACATTTAAAATCACCTCACTTTCATGTCAATATTATAACAATGTCAACCGCTTGTCAATCGCCCTTCTCCGGTCGGACGTTTCACGGACGTTTCACGCATCCTGTGAAACATTCTCAAATTTGATATACAATTTATTGGACAGTACCGCAAAGCCTGTAATACCAAGGCTTACAGACGTTGCAAGCCGTGAAACCCTTGC
>JAEIGA010010927.1_pt1 | contig 13770 bp, 12 predicted proteins | sample 9270691 | NCBI WGS metagenome assembly JAEIGA01 (sample SAMN17057246, study PRJNA624740) | gut metagenome | biome: biome; isolation source: fecal sample | host: Bos grunniens | place: China: Xizang | collected 2019 | reverse complement strand
GTATTCAATAGCAGCTCGTTGAAGAATAATATTTCCATTTTCATCGTAGACATTTCCGTCAATAAGACCATTTACAAATCTAACGATAGAACCATCTTTCATTTTCTTTTCGCCGTTATATAGTTTACATTTTTTGTCTGTCATCAAAAGTCCAATAAAATCTTTGTAACGGGATTTTGATTCTTCATTGTTTGTTGTAAATCTTTCTTTTATTTCGTACATAATAACTCCAAAAAAAAATTTTCCATTTCTAAAATAAATTATATTTGAAGTATTATGATTTGTCATTTAACTTATGGTTTAAAATATTATTTATCACTTTACAAATTTTTACTATCAGTTATATTGGAAGTATGAGCGTCTTGCTCATTAAACAAGGTTGTTGATGGTGTCAACATAGTAGACAGGGCTTTCTCGACAAGAGAACGCCATATTGTAGGTGCAACTCCTACCGCAACCTTGTTATATTTTTGCTCCTATATCTGCATAGAGGTCATTCGACTGGCTGTGGTACAGATTAGGAGCTTTATTTATAAAAGAAAAGCCATATAATATGGAATTGTTATTTTATTTTCAGCAACACCCACGTTGTTTTCTGAAAGTTTATAACAAAGATTCACATCATATTGTGGATTTTTTAAAACAGTGTTAGCAGATTTTGTATTTCCAGTCGTTGATTTTACTTCAATAAGGGAGATTTCATCCTTTACTTTTGAAATAAAATCTATTTCAAGACCAGAATCTTTATGAAAATAATAAAGTTTTTTATCTTGTTTTGAAAAACTATCAGCGATGATATTTTCAAAAATAGCACCTTTATAAATACCTAAATCTCCAGATAAAATTTTTGCAGGACAATCCCGATCAAGCATTGAAATAAAAAGTCCTGAATCTTGCATATAGATTTTAAAAATATTGTCTACTTTGTTTCCTTCAAGTGGCTCTGAAATATTATTAAGATTGTAACAAAGATTTATAATTCCAAAATCACACAACCATTGTATTGCAGGAAGATATTTTTCTGAACGCCCCTTTTTCTCCAAAGCAGAAAATACAAATTTTTTATTTTCCTTTGCTAACTGAGCAGGGATTGAATCAAAAACTCTATTTATTCTACCAAGTAAAGAAAAGTCAATTTCTTCATTTTCATTTTCATCAAGATGTTTACCAAAATCATCTTTGTATTCTTCAATAATATCATGTTGCTCTTGCCAAACTACATTCATATCATTTGTAGAAATAAATCTATCAACAATATAAGGCAAACCTCCAACACAAATATATTCTTTAAAATATCTAAGCATTGCCTGATGAGTTGCTTCGCTTACAGGAGTTTTAGTTTCGTAACATTCACGAATATAATCGATAACATTTTCATTTATACCTTTTGCCCATAGAAATTCTTCAAAATCCATAGGTTTCATATAAACTACCCGTTCAAATCCTGTTGGAACTCCTTTTCCTTTCTTTTTATTATATCCTTTTATTCCAAGAAGAGAACCTGTAGCAATAATATCGAATCTTCCATCTTCGCAAAAAGGTTTGATACTGGATCTAGCATTTGCACATTCTTGTATTTCATCAAATATTATTACAGTATTTCCTTCTTCAAATCGAGAATTAGGAAATAAAGCCGATAAATCGATAATTATTCTGTTTACATTCAAATCATAATCAAAGATTTTTTTTGCACTTTCGTTTTCTTTAAAATTTACATATATAACATTTTTATAATTTTCTTTTGCAAATTCACGAACACTATAAGTTTTTCCAATTTGTCTAAGCCCTTTAATAACAAGAGCTTTCTTTTTTCCTGTAGAATTCTTCCAATTTTCCAGCTCAAGCATTATTTTTCTTCTAAACATACAAATCTCCTACAACACTTTTTCTAGGGAGTTTTTGATAAAAAAAATACACTTTTTCAAGCGAGTTTATGCTTAGATTATACACTTTTCCTAACAAGTTAGCAACGAAAAAATTACAGAAAACTCATATTGTTTAATACCAGAGATATATCTTTGTGTTTTTTTTTAATCATAATGCTCTTCCTCAAAACAAATTATATTTGAAACAATCCAAATTGTCATTTAACTTATGGTTTAAAATTTCTTATTTCTACCCTACTCTTTCAAGCAAAATTTTTAAACAAATAGTTTAGTTACAAACTCAACTTTTTGAATTAGTCTAAATATAGGATTTATTTTTGGAGGAAAACGATGACAGAAATTTTTAAAAATTATCAACAGAGTTTAACAAACCCAAACGGCAAAATTGATTTTGAAAATGATAATCTTAAAACATATCTTTTTTTGCAACGACCATTTGAACATACAAAAATCTCTAGAGATTTATTGGAAGAAGGTTTTTCGCAAGAAAATATTATCACAATAATGAATATCTATCTTTCATATTTGGAAAAAAAAGAAAATGAAAAATTCCAAGCATTGAAAGAAAATGATGAATTTGACACAGATAAAATTTTGGAATCAATTTGTACAGATTTGAACGAGGATTTTAAAACATATAGTTTCGTTTTTCATTATATTGAATTTAAAATCAAAAATTACTACGAAGAAAAATATCCGGAAGAAAAAAATATAAATCCACTTGATGAACTTTTGGATTCTCCTTTTGTAAAAAATTTTTTTGGTGGTTTGGATTTAAATTATGAAGAACAAGTTTTTTTTATCACTAATGTTTTAAATAACAAATGGAAATGTATTTATCCAGAAAAATATGTTGATGAATACAACTTTGAAACTTTCAAACGAATCTTAAATTCAGAAAAAGAATTTTCACCTGACTATCAAAGACTTTTGAATGAAAAATTTATGCGTCTTTATCTTTTCTCTGACACTTGGAAACCAGCTGATTATGTAAATTCATATTTCCAAAATAAAAATCAAACTTTTACAAAAGAAAATTTCCCTTGTGATTCCCAGATGGATTCTTACGATTACAACGATATTGATAAATTAAACAAAACTGACTCTGAACTTTTTAGAAAAGTTTTAGTAAAAGCAATAAAAAATAAAGAATCTAATTTCCTTTTATTTTACGGAAGCATTAATTACAGATTAATAAATTATCTTCACTTTAGTTTAGAAAAAAATAATTTTACAGTTAAAACTCTTTATTCAAATAATTTTGAAGGTAATCAAAATGAATTAGTTTTTAACATTTACGCACTTGCCCGAGAATGTTATTTTGAAAATTCAATTCTTTGCCTTGATTCAAATTTTGTAAACACTTTATTTCAAACTAAAAAAGAAGAAAAAAGCTTTTTTGACTTTTTAACTCCAACAGAAAAAAAATACAATAACAATTTTGAAATTTTATTAAAAAATAAAACTCCTGTAATTTTACTTTCTGAATTAACAAATATTAATTCTTTAGCAGACAAAAACTTTTTTGAAACTTTGGAAGAAAAAAATATCAATATTTCATTTTCTTGGAAATTAAATCTTCCAAAAGAAAATAAATATCTTTATTGTGCAAAAAAATATTTTGGAAGAAACAAAAATATTCCACTTTCAATTTTAGGCTCAATCATAAATGAATGTTACAAAAATAAAATCAGTTTTGAAAATTGGGGAAAAGTTAGCGAAATGTTCGCTAACGCAGAAAATTTTTCAAAGCAAGATGTTAAAAATTTGATAAAAAATAAATTCAATATTTTAGAAACTCCAAAACAAAAAATCTCTAGCACTTACTCTATGAAAGCTCTAAACACAAATCCACCAATTTCTGAATTTTTTACTTCTTTGCAAAATGCAAAAAAGTGGCAAGAAAAACACAACGAAGAAGGACTCGGAGTTACGGCAAAACTTCATGGACTTTCTGGTGCAGGAAAAACTCTATTTGCAAAAAAAATCGCAAGTGATTTTGATATGCCACTAAAAATTATTCATCCATCTGATATTATTAGCCCTCTTGTTGGTCAAACAGAAATAAATATCAAACAAGTTTTTGACGACGCAAAAGAAACAAATTCGATTTTACTTTTCGACGAAGCTGATTCATTTTTTCACGCAAGAGGCGATTCATTAAATCGGCACAACGATATTAAAGTAAATGAATTTCTAACTCAAATAGAAGATTTTAACGGTATTTTATTTTGCTGTACAAACCTTCCAGAAAGCTTTGATAAAGCAACAGACAGAAGATTTAATTTTCATGTGGAATTTAAATCTTTAACAAAAGAAGGAATTGATATTTTATGCGATTCATATTTTAAAGAATTTTCACTTTCTGAAAATCAAAAAAATAAAATCTTTGAAGCTGGAGAAGTTACACCCGGGGATTTTGGTCTTGTTTACAGAAACCTAAAATTCACTTCTCAAGAAAAAATCAATTCAGAAACAATCTGTCAGGAGATTATCACAGTTGTAAAACAAAAAACTCAAAACACTAAACAAATCGGTTTTGCAATCTAAAATCAAAATCGAAAAAAATATTTTACGGAGAAAAAATTATGGAAGCAAAGAAAAAACGACAAAGCAATACTAAGAATTTGCAACGCATGGAAGAAGTTTTAGTTGAGTTAAATATCAATTATAAAGTTACAAAAGATGGATATATCATCTTAACAGACGAAGATATTTTAATCGACGAATATGAGATTTTGGTTAAACACTCAGACAAAATTGGAAAATTTCAACTTGTAGGAATTACAGATCAAGGTGAATTAAAAGACCTTCACGATAATTTTTATATTTTTAGACAATGTAATTCTTGCAAAAAATTTTATCTTGACTATTTCCAAAGAGAAGAATGTTTTTATTGCAAGAATTCTCATCTTACAAAAATCGAGTCGGATAAAAAAATCCCAAATTGGAATCCATTTCCACCAGAATTCATCCTTGACCCAAATCATAAAATTGATGATGAGATGAAAATTGGAAATGAAGATAAGCAAAAATTAAAATCCAATATCATCAAGAAACTTTCAGGTGAAGCAAAATATATCACTATTTCAAAAGAGCAAGTTTTTGAACTTAGAAAGTTGGAACAAAAATATCCAAATATGGTTGCATTTTTCAAATATCTTTATGAACAAATTGAATTATCAAAAATGAAAATTCATGGAGAATTATCTTTTAAACCTATAGTTCTCGTTGGGAATGCTGGATGCGGAAAAACTTCTTGTGTTGTTGAAGTTTCTAAAATTTTACAAGGAAAATCTGCCACTAGAATTGACTTAGGAAACGATATTGCAATTTTCACTTGTGCAGGAAGCGACCCTACTTACACAGATGCAAAACATGGTCTAATTATTGAATCAATGTTTGCAGATGAAGACGGTCATCCTATCAAAAATCCTATTGTTCACTTTGACGAATTAGATAAAATTAATTCAAAAAGAGAAAATTCTATCGAATCTTTTTTTTATTCTGTTTTGGAAAAAAGTACTTCTAAACATTTTACAGATAACTTTTTGGGACTTGAAACAGACGCTTCTGGAATCAACTATATTTTTACAGCAAACTCTTTAGATTCAATTCCAAAACCAATTCTTAATCGCTTACGAATTTTTGAAATTCCAGATTATACCGAAGAACAATTTAGAACCGTCGTTATCGATAGTTTTTATGAAAACTGGTTGAATCACAATAATCTCAAAAGAGAATTTTTCCCAGAAGTTCTATCTTCAGAAATGAAAGATGAAATTATTAGAATTTCAAAATGCGACCCTCGAAGTATAAATGACGCCCTTACCGAACTTTTTGCAAAAACAATGCGCATCGACGACGAAACTGGCGAAAAAATTGCTCTCTTTTCAGAACCTGAACTTTGTAGAGGTTGGCAGAAATACCGAGGGAAAAGTAAATATTCTCTTCCAAAATGGAAACTTTCTCAATGTTTCAACCAAACTAAATTTAATCCCGTAGAATTTCTTGAAAGTTACTTGTCATAAATTTTTTTACTAACATTTTCTAAAACTCCATGTTATAATTTTTCTTGCATGGAGTTTTCATAAAAAATGCAAATTTATAAAAATAACACTATTTTTGGTGATGTTTCTTAACAGAACTCATTATATACTTCCATTGTAAACAAACACGACATGGAGGTATTTTATGACAAACTTTATTGAAAACGGCAAAATTGTTTTTTATCCAAACATTGATTTAGAAGCAACTGGAAAAAACATAAAAGCCTTACGAGAAAATGCAGGTCTTTCTGTAAAAAAATTGGCTGAACTTGTTGGCTTTGAAGCGGTACAAGGAATTTATCGTTGGCAAAAAGGCAAAACTCTTCCAGCTATAGAAACTTTGTTTTTGTTAAGTAACATTTTTCATAAAAAAATAGATGAAATTGTTTTGTTACAAAAAAACGCATAATCGATTTATCTTTTTAGATAAAAAATTTAATCAAATAGAACTATAGGAGAATTTAGACATGAGAGTAGAATATGTTGAAAAACTTAATATACCAAATGATAAATCAATTTCTCGTTTTCAAGACTTTTTTGGGCGCACTGTAAGGAACAAAGACGGATCTTTACTAAACGGAGAAATAACTTTAAATATTTATCCTCGTCCAACTATTCGATTTCACAACGGGAAGATAGATGGAAATATCTATGATAGGGAAGGATATATTATCTATAGATATCCTGCTATAAGTTATTTTAGACACGACAATTATTATGAGGAATATTGGACAAAAGGGTATCCAGATGGATTCCCTGCCATTTGTGATGATAACGATGATTATAAAGAATATTGGATAGATAAAAAACTATTAAAAATAGTTGAAAAAGAAGAATATTATACTGACGAAAAATTCGATAAGCAAGGAGAATTAATAGAATTATGGAAAAATGATATAAATGATGAGTATGATGAAGCATATAAAATTTCCCTTGAACTTTATCGAGAAGAAGAATATGGTCAAATAACTTATGAAGACATTTTTATAAAAAAACATGAACCACCAATAATTGCTAACGATGAAATTCTTTACAATAAAGATTTCAATTCCCATACTGAAAAAGAAATCGACGACATACTTTCATTAGATAATTATCTTTCTTTTCATGATAGATTATTAGAAATTATGCGCATAAAAAAAGTTCGCGATCCAGAAGTTTATAAAAAAATTAAAATGGAAGAAAGAACTTTTAATAAAGTAAAAAATGCAAAACCAGAAGATTCAATTTCTTATAATAATGCAGTAATGATTGCATTTGGATTAGAATTAACATTTGAACAAATGGTAAAATTCATAAATTTTGCAGGAAAAGGTTTTAAGAATCATTCTACACAAGACAAAATAGTAAGAGAATTCTTTGAAAACCGGCATTACAAAATTTTTGAATTAAATGACAAACTTGCAAAAAAAGGTGAAAAGATTTTACTCGAATTAAAAAATGACACAATCAATCAAGAAGGAAATGAAAGAACTTCCTCAGAATAATAAAAGAAAAAAATACAATAAACCAAAAATAACACCATTTTTGGTGAAGTTTTTCACTTCAAACTGTCATATACTTACCTTAACAAAACAAAGTGAGGTTAAGTATATGACTGAATTTATCAAAAATCAACAACCAAATTTTTCAAAACAAATCGACAAGAAAACCACAAGACAACACATTAATTTCTTAAGAAAAGATGCAGGTTTTTCCGTCAAAAAACTAGCAAACCTTCTTGAATTTGAAAGTGATCAAGCAATTTATAACTGGCAACAAGGAAGATCTCTTCCATCTCTAGAACATTTATTTATACTCAGTAACTTATTTAACAAAGATATCGAGGATATTGTGTTATTAAAAAATAAACAACAAATTTAATGGCAAATACGAAAAAATCGACTAAATTAAAAACCGAGAGAGGTGTAAATGATTTACATTACAGGTGATATGCACAACACAATCGATATGAGTAACATTTCTACTAATAAATTGAAGAATTATTACTCTTGGCAAAAGAATGATTACGACCCTGTAAAAAAACTGCTAGTACCCGTTGGACAATGCCAATAAAAGACTGGGCACTAGCAGTTAATCAATTTGCAATACTTTTTGACGGGCGTGTTCCCGTTTTTAATTAAACCTTGCCATTTATACAAAATTTTGGACAAGGTCTACGATCACAGAAAAATACAGCAAATTCATTCCATTATTCACTGAGGGAATTGTTCTTGATAGTTTAGAAAATAACTAATTTTCTTTAAAAAAAATCGTACCACAAGAAATGCTTATGTTCACATATAAAATCTGTAATTATTTAGACTTAGCACACATTGTGGTACAAGCCTTTGTCTTGCGTACACGTTATCCTAACTTACGAATAACATGATTTATGAAAGAAAACTTTTCAAAGTTTTATTTTAACCTTATCACCTCTCACCTACCCTACCGATTCAATTTAGCAGAGTTTTACTTGCTACTATCATAACAACATCCAAATTCAACTTGATTCAAAGCATCCATCAAACCTTTGTATGATAATTCTTTTATTGGTTGCTTACCTGACGCATAGCTACACCAATTAACTTTTTTATCCCAGGAAACAGAACAAAATTCTGTAGGCTGTTTGCATCCTGTTAAACAAGCTGGAGATTGAAATGGTTTACCACAAGCAATTTCTGACACTTGTTTTGCAGTTGGTGAATGAGAAAATCTTCGTGGAATTAAAATGATTCTGTCCGCAGTGATTCCATTTTCCAATAATCGTAAGTAAACGCTTTTTGATTCATCTGTGTTGAAATCTGAAACAAGCAAATTCACTCCCGATTTTATTTTTTCACTGGCAATTTTATTTACCATTTTTATTACGCGGTCAACTTCATTTTTGTTTTCAGGATGATGAATTGTAATGTGAATTTTATCAGGTTTATTTTTCATCAATTTTGAAAAACACTCTTCATTTTCTAACGGAAGTCCATTAGAAGTAACGGAAACATACATTTCATCCATTAAACTCGAAATCAATTCGAATATTCCATCAAACTCAAAAGGTTCTCCTCCGCCAAAGGAAACAGCATCAATTCCATGTTTATGCAAATCAAGAATAAATGGAATTAGTTCTTCCACTTTCCAAATTACATTGCCTTCTTTGGATGAGTGATTATAACAAAAGTCACATTGCTTGGAACAAAAATTACTTAAATCTATTGATATTCGGTCAATCATATTTATTCTTCCGCATCTAGTACAATTGGAATTTTTCCATCTTGCTGTTCATTTTGATAATCAAGAATGTAACAAAATCCACCACCAGTTTTAGGAAATTTTGTATAAACTCTATCTTCAAACTTTATAGAATCTCTTCCCATATGCCAATGACAAATAACATATTGCGCAATTTGAAAACCTGTACATTCAGAAAATTTCAAAGGAACACGAAGCAATTTATGTCGTTGATTTTCTGGAATTTGTTCCTCCTTAAATGGGAATTTTGGAACATTTGTTCTTTTTGCTAGTTCAGAATAGGACCAGTACGGTTGTTTATAACAATAAAATGGCAATGTCCAGTTTTTATCTTCTCCAGAAAAATCTTCGTCAGTTACAGAATCAATATAAATATGAACAACTCGTTTAACTGTTTTATAGAAAGTTTCTAATCGCCGTTTTTTATTTAAGTCTGATTCAGAATAACCGAATAATGCCCATAAAAAATATATGCCGTGTTTATGGGATAAACAACATTCAATGCTATCAGAAAAAACTTCAAGAAATTCTTTTTTATTTGCTTCATCAACTTGAACAAAAATGTCATAATCATTTTCAACATCATACTCTGAAGGAGAAACAGCATTTAACATCAATTCTTCCACTTGTTCATCTGTTAATTCAAAATACTCGATGGAATTTTCATCTTTTGCACCTAAATCTTCTTCGGCAGTCATAAAATCTGAATTATTTTCAGAAGGAATATTCACAGGAACAGGCCCATTTTCATCAAAATCAAATAACGCGATATTACCTTCTTCATCAACAATAAACCATTGTGTACTCATTGAGTGAGTAGCAGGAAATTCTTTTGTAGTTTTCATTTTGCATTCTTTTTATAAAAACTCAGAATTGATTTTAAATTAGTTTTTACCATTCCTCCTTTATTTAGGATACCACTAGTTTACAAACCTGTCATTAAACTTGTAGTTCTAAAATAACAAAAACGCCATATATTATAGTAAAGTCTTTTCTGTAACTTCAGTTAGAACAAAAAAATATCAATATGGGTATTCCACCTAAACACTACTATTAAAAAAAGAGCATTAATGCTTTAACTCAACTTGGGGAAAATTAAACCATTCAACTGCTTTTATAAAAGACTTTTTCTTTCTAGAAGGCATATTATCAAAATTAACAATATTTTTCTCTGGAAAATATCCATAATCGAATGCAATTGACCTTTCTTCACACCCTATTATACCAATTTCGTCTTCACATTTTACTTTTGAAAGTAATAATTTTGCTTCATATAAACTTGGATAAATTCCTTTTTTAATAAGCCCCAAGTAAAATCGAACTATTTCTTCAGTGCAATAGGATACATTGCCAGAAAGGGTCAAAAACCATTTATCTTCTTTATATTCCAAATATAAATGTATTCTTGTTCTAGAACTTCCTGCAATTACTTCCCAAGAATGAGAATTATCAGTTCTCCTAGTCCATTTATTTTCATCAGAACTTTTGTACCAATCCAAAAAGTCTTCAACTGAATCACCTAGTTCAGTTGGAAACCTATGTAAACCTCCATCTCTGTTATCAGCAAATTTTTTATATAATTCAAAAGAAGTTATTGTATCCCAATCAATTTTAGATATATGAAATGAATCTATACCTCCTTTATTTTGTCTATATCCATAAGAACAAATATCAAAAAACTTATTTGCTGTCATTTGAGTAAGGAAAAAATCACTTTCAAGCATCCCGTATTTATCAAATGAACCTGCTTCAACATATTGAATAAAATCTAATATTTCTTTTTCTGTTAGTTTATAAGGTTCTTCTCCTTGCTTTTCTGGATATAATTCATAGAACTTTTTTCTTTTTATAGTTCCCATTCTAAAATCATAAGGTAAATTCTCTACAATATATTTGTTGTATTCTCCTTTTTCTAATAAAAAAATAACTTCCTCCACAGAAAATATTAGCCATTCCAACAATTCTGTATACTTAAGTTTTTCAAAAAAATTTGCTTCTGTTTTATTTGGATCAACCATAATACGACAAGAATTTCCAACACAAATAGTTCTGTAACTATTATATTCTACTGTCAAAAGAGAAAACCATTCTTTTTTACCACGGGAATTTTCCAAAGTAATCCATAATTCGTGGCGATTATCATGTCCACAAGGTTGAATCTTATCAAGAAGTTTATAGAGAAAATCAATTAATTTTAAATCTTCATCATCAGTTACAAAAGAATTATTAGTTCTCAACTGTGTTAATGCGATAAGTTTTTTTATTGTCTTATAGTTACTAGTCATATATACATTCTAACAAACAAAACTTTTAATACCATTAAACTTGTGGTTTAATTCATATTAATTCTGACAATATCTTTATCTCCCCTACCCTACCGATCTTTTTCAAAAAGTAACAATTCTCTTAAAAAACAACTTGCATAAAATCTCATCCCCAAAGGTAACACTTCTACTAAAATTACAATAATTTTTCTTTCTAAAAAAAAGAAGTAACAGTTCTCTTAAAGTCAGAGAAAAATTAAATAGCAGATAGAAATTTTTTTGGAAGCAAGGTAACAATTCTCTTAAATATAGAAAGAAAGTATTCGTTGATAAAAAGGTAACAGTTCTCCTAAAAAAGAATTTTCGTTATTAGAAATGTAATTTTTTTCAAGAATTATTTTTTATGAATATTGATGGACAAAACTTTGTTGTAAAGAAAAGAAGTAACAGTTTTCTTAAATTAAAAGTAACAATTCTACTAAAGTTATTAACAAAATACTTGTGGAAATCTTGAGTTTTCCGTAACAGTTCTCTTAAAAATCAGAAAATTGTTATTTCCTTATATTGCAAGAAATTAACTTTTTAGTATAATAAATGCATAACAGTTCTCTTAAAAAAGAGTCACAATTTTCTTAAATCTTCTATATATACTAATAATAACAAATAATATTTTAAAATCTAGTAATAGAAGCATAAAAATTGTGGAAAAGTACTTGTTTCTTAGTACTTTTGTTACCTTCATAATTTAAGAAAACTGTTACTAAATATCAGTTGTAATCAAAGCATATCTTGGATCGTCTTTTAAAACTGGAGTTGGACTTTTGAAAAGAGTAATTCCTGTTCCATCCTTAGAAAAATCAATTTTTACTTCAGGATAGTGTTTTTCTTTAATTTCTTTTAAAAGTTCAACAATTCGAGCATAATTAACATTTACAAGATTGCTATCTTTTCCTTCATCAACTGGAATAAATTGTTCAACAAGTTTATGACGAGGAATAAAAGTTGAATCAACTAACCCGTTATTTCTATAAACTAACCAAGCATACAAATCTTTTCCAATTGGACTATCAATATTTTTGTAAACTTCATAATTGATAGGAACAGCATGTTGAATACAAAAATCACAAAATTCTGGAGAAAGCAAAATTTTAAATCGCCCTACTCTTTTTGTTTCTGAACCATCATCAATTTCTTGATATTGAATACCAGTTGTGAATCGAATATTTCCTGTTGATTTTGTTGTTACAATGACATCTTTTTTTGGATATTGTCCATCTTCGTACATATCTTGAAATAAAATTCCATTTTTCAATTCTTTGATTTCTTGGTCAAAGGTGAAAGCTGCACTAGAAAAACATTCAAGTTGTTCTTTTATGTCTTTTCCTCGTTGTTTTGGAAGTTGAAGTTCTTTTAACAAATCTGCCATTGAAGCATATTCAATCATCAAAGAATTATTTTTATTTGGAGAAATAACTGCATGTGTTGTTAAAATTGAAAGTAATAATCTTCCATATCTTCCGTAAGGAACATTTTTAGGAGAAGACAAAGTTAATGTAACACCGTTACTTCCTTTTCTCACAAAAGTAGTCTTGTGAATATTTTTGAAAGGCAACGACGCTGTTGTAAAAAAACTTGGAATATATCCAATTTGTCTTTTTACTTCTTTTGTTTCTTCAATGTTATCGAAAAGTTCATTTATTGAATTATCAACAACCTGAAGTTCTGTTTTTTCAGATATTTTTTTTCTTCCCATGTTATTTTTTAGGTAACAGTTCTCTTAAACTTTCCCTACTCCCCTACTTTTTCAATTCCGTTACGAGATACTTTTAATCGTCCAGCTTTTACTTCTTTCATGATGTAGTTTACTGCGTTTTCTACACCTTGAACTAAAGTAACTTCGTGTGCTGAAAAAAATGCTTTAAATTCAGCTTTTTTTCCTCTTGAAAAATGTAAGTTTGCAACATCGTTGTATTTGCTTTTTGGTTCAGTTTTTTGAACTTCTACAGGCTGAACAACTGGTGTTGCTGGAGTTTCAATATTTGGTTCTGGAGTATTATCTACTGATATATTGTTTGCAATTTGTGTTAAAAAATCATCAGGTAAAGAAGATGATTTAATTGGTGTGTTAGTTTTTACTTTTGTTGCAATCGCCATTTTATTCCCCCTTATTTAATCAAGTCTGCAAGTTTTTTGAAGGCATCCAAAGTGTTTTGTTTTGCACCTTGTTGTTGAATTGTTTTTCTAAAAATTGTTGCAGATTTGAAATTTTGGTCCTGAGGAATTTCAACGATATTGAAATCTGTATTTTTTAGAGCTTCGATAATTTCGTTTGCTAATTTGTAAGAT